>Ga0172375_10013683_pt1 | contig 10035 bp, 9 predicted proteins | sample LakKiv1m_FD_114537 | JGI IMG/M metagenome (GOLD analysis project Ga0172375, IMG submission 114537) | Freshwater microbial communities from Kabuno Bay, South-Kivu, Congo - kab_092012_11.1m | ecosystem: Environmental > Aquatic > Freshwater > Lake | place: Democratic Republic of the Congo...
ATCTCCGAAATCGCATCTCATATCCCATTCCTCGGCCCTTATCTGTCTTACCTTCATTGAAGGTCGGCGTATTCCTATGTCCCTGCCCTATTGACCTTTCCCCTATTTAGTGAGAAGATACGTCAAAATTGAGGGAAAGGAGCTTGAACATGGAATTTATCGTAAATGTGACTTGTGATAATGCAGCCTTTGAGGGAAATCCCGGTATTGAGATCAGCCGAATTCTCCGGAAAGTGGCCGATAAAGTAGAGGCAGGCCAAGAGGCGGGAAAGATTATGGACGTAAACGGGAACAGTGTGGGAGAATTTCGTCTCCAGGAGGATTAACCATGTATCTCCGGAACGGGAATTGGATCACAGAATTTTACCATCTTGGGATCAGATACAAAAAGGCCTTGGGAATGGGTATCAGTAAAACAGTGGCCAAGGAACGGGAAGAGAAATTCAAGACGGAGGTCCGGGATGGTAAGCATCAGACCAAGGCCAGGCGGATCAGGTTCGAGACTTTCACAGAAAAATATCTCGATCATGCCAGGGTCAACAAGAAGCTGAAATCCTGGAAAAGGAATGAGGTCTCCATCGGTCAGCTTATGCCGTATTTCAAGGGAAAGCTGTTAGGGTCCATCCATCCCTGGGAGGTTGAACAGTATAAGAAGGCCAGGCGTGATGCCGGTGCGTCTCCTGCCACAGTCAACCGGGATGTGGCATGTCTCCGGAACATGATGAATAAGGCCATCGAGTGGAATTACATTCAGGCGAATCCGATTGCAAAGGTGAAGCTGTTAGCAGAAGATAATGAAAAGATGTGGGTCCTATCTCCGGAAGAGGAGGCGCGTCTCCTGGAGGAGTGCCATAAGAGGCCACAGAAGGGAGCCAGGTATCTCAGGGATCTTGTGGAGCTTGCCCTGTATAGTGGGATGCGTCAAGCGGAGATATTTGGTCTCCGTTGGTCTCAGGTCCATCTGGATGAAAGCTATGTGTTGGCAACGGATACCAAGACGCATCAAGATAGAGCAGTCCCTTTGAATGACACAACAAAAGAGATCCTCCAGAGACGGATGGAAGATCAGGGAGAATATGTGTTCACCAATTCAGCCGGAGGGAAATTGACGGTCCTAACCAATGCGTTTTGGAAGGCAATTAGTGAGGCAGGCCTTGTGAGGTGGGAGGGAGATAAAAAGGTCCGTTTTCGGTTTCATGATTTGCGTCATACGTTTGGAAGTCGATTAGGGATGAACGGTGTGGATCTCAAAACGATCATGGAGATCATGGGTCATCGAGTGGCCAAAACAGCGATGAGATACCAACATCCAAGTCCGTCTCACAAGCAAAATGCCGTCAATAAGCTGGATGAAATTAGGAAAATTTTTACACCAAAAGTCACACCACAAAAAGTTGTCAATCTTAAAACTTGCATGGTTTCAGAAGGTTAGAGAATGTCAATGACGGTCTGCAAAACCGTTATTCACCGGTTCGAATCCGGTTGCCGCCTCCAATAACATAAAAGGACCGTAAGTGAAAACAGAAACTTACGGTCCTTTTTTTATGCTGCGGCGGAAGGCCCATTACCGTCCAGGCAACCGACCCTGGCTGCAGACCGTTCGAGTTTTTAGAATGGAGTCCCGACATTCTGTAACCATTGTGCGCCTCTGAACGATACTGAAAGCAAGCGATGGAGGAGCGAGATAGTCCGTCAAATGGAGCGGAATGTGAAAAGATCATGAAGAGTCCTTATCATTCAAACCCCGCGGGTGGGTTAATCCTGAGCCTCGCCCTCCTGTTTCTGGGTGGATGCGCGGCTGTGGGCCCTGACTATCTGCCGCCCGAGAAAGCGGTATCCTCCCAGTGGCATACCCCATTGAAGGGAGGCCTCGCAGGTGAATCCATAGACCAGGAGGGCCTGTCCCGATGGTGGCGCACCCTCAATGACCCGGTCCTCTCCAGACTCATGGAACAGGCTGTGGCAGGAAATCTGGATCTGAAAGAGGCCCGGGCACGCGTTCAGGAGGCCCGTGCAAGGCGGGGGATAGAGGAGGCCGGGTTGTTTCCCTATGTGGACGCCTCGGGCAAGATCATGCGAAGCCAGGGGAGCGAAGAAACCGGGGCCGGCACGGAGCGCACCCTCTATGCCGCGGGATTCGATGCAGGCTGGGAGGTGGACATCTTCGGCGGGATACGGCGATCCGTGGAGGCGGCGGGTGCGGATCTCGAGGCCAGCCAGGCATCCCTTCGGGATGTGCTGGTGACACTGACGGCTGAGGTGGCGCTCAACTATGTGGAGATGCGGGCCTATCAGACCCGACTGGCTGTGGCAGAGGCCAATCTGAAGGCCCAGGAGGAGACCCACCAGCTCACCCGATGGCGCTATCAGGCGGGCCTGAGCGATGCCCTTTCCGTGGAGCAGGCCCGTTACAACCTCGAAAATACCCGCTCCCAGGTGCCCACCCTTCGTTCAGGAATGGAGGCGTCCCGGAACCGGATCGCGGTCCTCCTGGGAAAAGAACCAGGGAAACTCCATAAAGAACTGGGGTCGTCGGCGCCCATCCCTGTAACCCCCCTGAGGGTGGCTGTGGGAATCCCTGCCGAGTGTATCCGGCGACGGCCGGACGTCCGGCAGGCCGAGCGGGAACTGGCAGGCCAGACCGCGCGGATCGGCGTGGCCACGGCCGATCTGTATCCCAAATTCTCCCTCCTGGGGTCCATCGGCCTTGAGGCCCTCTCTTTCGGAGGATTTGCCTCTTCCGATGGGCTCACCTACAGCATCGGCCCCGCATTTTCCTGGCGCCTCTTTGACGCGGAGGCCATCCGCCAGAACATAAAGGTCCAGACCGCCCTCCAGGAGCAGTCTCTTGCCCGCTATGAATCCGCCATCCTCACCGCACTGGAGGAGGTGGAAAACAGCCTCAAGGCCTATGCTGAAGAACAGAACCGTCGGTTTGCCCTCCAACAGGCAAGCGAGGCGGCCCAGGAGGCGGTAAAACTGGCACAGAACAAATACGAGGCCGGGATCATCGATTTTAACGAGGTCCTGGATGCCCAGCGCTCCCTCCTTTCCTTTGAGGACCAACTGGCCCAGAGCGAAGGCACGGTCACGACCAATCTGATCACCCTGTACAAGGCCCTGGGCGGCGGCTGGGCGGAAATGCCCGCGGAATAGAGATACCGGCTTGGAGGTGGAAAACCATATGAGCAGAAAGAATGAATCACCCCTCTCTGTGGCTGAAACCCTGGAGATAACCCAGGGGCCTCGGCGCAAAAAATGGCTCAAATGGATCATCGTGGCGATCCTAATGCTCTTGGGGGGTGTCGCCGGCGCACTGGCCTTCAGGAACATGGAGACCCCTGCGTCGGCCCAGTACAAAACCCAAAGGGTCGAACAGGGAGATCTCACGGTGACCGTGAGCGCCACGGGCAATCTTGAGCCCACCAACCAGGTGGATGTGGGGAGCGAATTGTCCGGGATCATCCAGTCGGTCCTTGTGGAAGAGAACGACCGGGTGAAGGTCAATCAGGTCCTGGCCCGGCTGGATACCAGCAAACTGGAGGCCCAGCATTCCAAAAACAAGGCGGAAGTGGCCTCGGCCAGGGCAAAGGTCTTGCAGACCCAGGCCACCACCCGGGAGGCTGAAAACAACCTGGCCCGACTCAGGCATGTGCGGGAATTGAGCGGCAACAAGGTCCCCTCCTCCTATGACATCGACGCGGCCGAGGCCGCCCTTGCCCGGGCCCGGGCCGACGAGAAATCTGCAACGGCCTCTGTAGCCCAGGCCCAGGCGACCCTGAAAGGCACGGAAACAGACCTTGGCAAATCGGTCATCCGTTCCCCCATCAACGGGGTGGTCCTGGACCGCAGTGTGGAGCCAGGACAGACCGTGGCCGCATCCCTCCAGGCCCCGGTCTTGTTTAAGCTCGCCGAAGACCTGGCCCAGATGGAGCTGAACGTGGGCGTGGACGAGGCGGATGTGGGGCAGGTGCAGGAGGGTCAGGAGGCCACTTTCGTGGTGGCCGCCTATCCCGATCGAACCTTCACGGCCCGGATTGTCCGCGTGTGCTATGGGTCGAAGACCACGGGCGGCGTGGTCACCTACGAAACCATCCTGAAGCTCGACAACAATGACCTGTCCCTGCGGCCCGGCATGACAGCCACGGCTGATATCATTGTGCAAAAGGTGGAAGATGCCATCCTGATCCCCAATGCGGCATTACGGTTCACCCCGCCGGTGGAAAAGAAGGACGAATCCAGCCGGTCGCTGATGTATTCGCTGCTGCCGCGGCCTCCCAGGCATAAGAGCGAAAACCTCGAACAAACGCCTTTGGATGGCAATGGTCGTCGGATCTGGATACTGCAAAACGGTCAACCCCAGGCCGTATCAATCAAGGTCGGGGCCAGTGACGGCGCGAAGACTCAGGTGATAGGGGACGCCCTTGCGCCCGGCATGCAGGTCATCCTGGAACGTCAGACCGACGGGAAAGGGTGATCCATGGAGGCATCAGCGTCAACCCCCTCGGCCATGATTCAACTGAGGCGGGTCAACAAGGTTTACGGCAGCGGCGACGCAGCGGTTCACGCGCTTCGCGATGTGGATCTGCGGATCAACAAGGGTGATTTCGCGGCCGTCATGGGGGCCAGCGGCTCCGGAAAATCCACATGCATGAACATCCTGGGATGCCTCGATGTCCCGACATCCGGAAGCTACCTGTTCGAAGGGGTGGAGGTGAAAGATCTTTCCCGGGACCAGAGGGCGCTCTTGCGGCGCAATTATCTGGGCTTTGTGTTCCAGGGGTTTAATCTGCTCAACCGCACGACAGCCCTTGAGAATGTGGAGCTGCCGTTGATCTATCGCGGCATTTCCCGCGGCAACCGGCATAAGATGGCGCAGGCATCCCTCGAGGCCGTGGGGCTTGGGGGATGGGAAACCCATACGCCGTCCGAACTTTCCGGGGGCCAGCAGCAGCGGGTGGCCATAGCCCGCGCCATTGTGACCAACCCCCAGGTTCTCCTGGCCGATGAACCCACCGGCAACCTGGATTCGGTCCGAAGCCGAGAGATCATGGAGCTCCTGGTGGATCTCAATCAGGGTCGCGGGATCACGATCATTATGGTGACCCATGAATCGGACATGGCCGCCTACGCCAGACAGCGGATTCATTTCGTGGACGGCCGGATTGAAAGCGGGCAAGGGGACTGAAGGAGTCTTATACCTATGCTCTGGGAAAACATCATACTCGCATTGAGGGAGATCCGCCGCAATGTCCTTCGGTCCGCCCTGACCGTCCTGGGCATCGTTATCGGCGTAGCCGCGGTGATCACCATGGTCACCCTGGGCCAGGGCGCCACGGCCAAGGTCACATCGGATATCTCCAGCATGGGGAGCAACCTGATGGACATTCGGCCCGGTCAAATGCGACACGGGCCGGGCGGGGCCAGCTCGGACGCAGACCCCTTTAAGACCGCCGATGTAACGGCGATCCAACGGGAAATCTCAAGCCTTTCGGCCGTTGCCCCCATGGCCTCACAGACATCCCAGGCCATATACGGCAGCGAAAACCGGTCCACCAGGATCCTGGGCACCACCTCCGAATACCTGATGGTGCGGGACTGGCCCCTGTCTCTGGGGAGGGCGTTTACAGAGGGCGAAATCAGGGCAGGAAAGGCGGTCTGCATCCTGGGTCAAACCGTGCGCAAAGAGCTTTTTGGAAGTCAGGATCCCGTGGGGGCAACCATTCGTCTGGGGAAAATCTCCTGCAAGGTGATCGGGGTGCTGGTCCCCAAGGGGCAAAACAGCTTCGGCGCCGACCAGGACGATCTGGTCCTCCTTCCCCTTCGAACCCTGCAACGCCGCCTGATCGGCAATACGGATGTGGCCTCCATCTCCGTATCCGTCAAAGACGGCATCTCCACGACAAAGGCCAAGGCCGACATCGAGCGGCTGCTCCGCGAACGCCGCCGCATTGGGGCGGGCAAAGAGGATAATTTCACGGTGCGGGACATGCAGGAAATCGTCTCCATGCTCACCAGCACCACTCGCGTTTTAACCGCCCTGTTGAGCGCCGTGGCAGCAGTAAGCCTTCTGGTGGGCGGCATCGGCATCATGAACATCATGCTCGTATCCGTGACAGAGAGGACCCGTGAGATCGGGACCCGCCTGGCCATCGGCGCGCGGGAGCGGGATGTTCTCATGCAATTTCTGGTTGAGGCAGTGGTGTTGTCATCCTTTGGCGGGGTGTGCGGCATTCTGCTGGGCCTTGGAGCAGCAGGCGGGGGCGCCAGACTCCTTGATGTCCCTTTTGTCTTCCAGGCAGGCATCGTGGTCACCGCCTTTGCCTTTTCCGCTGCCGTGGGCGTTATCTTCGGCTATTTTCCCGCCAGGAAGGCCGCCCGGCTGGATCCCATTGAGGCCCTACGATACGAATAGACTTCTCATTCATTCCCACGCCGTGGATAGCTGCCTCGATCCAGTGTGTGAACCCCTCATGATCAGAGAGAAGAGGTTAAGCACATTCTGTTCTGCACGAAAGTCCCCTATTACTTTCTCGAAAAGGAGGTCTATAGAAGCGCAGGCCCCGGCAATTTCCTCAATGCCGAGGCACAGGGTATGGGGCGGGACGTCACCTTGCAGCGCGTGATTCGTCTTTATCTTTCCGGGCGATGTTCGGGTATGAGCCGACGCCGCGCATCCCCTCGGTAAAAATAGCAATGATGATCTCCGACAATCGCTCTGGATCGATCGGCCCTTTTGGATCATACCAGGAATAGATCCAGTTGCACATGCCAAGCAGGGAGAAGGTAGCCGCGGTCAGGACGCCCTTGTCTGGCGCCTCGCCCAGAAACGGGGTGATGGCCTCAGCCATCGCAGCATAGTATAGTCGCTCTTTTGAGGTGAGCTGTTTCCGTTCGTTTGAAGGGAGATTTGTTGCGTCCTTCAGCAATACGCGAGCCGCGTGCATATGATGGATGTAGATGTCCACGTGCCGGCGGACCAGAAAGGAGAGCTTCTCCTCTGCACCCTCTAACCTTGCGAGCTGATCTTCTATGCCTGCGAGGACGTTATCCATGAAGTCGGACACGATGGCATAAAGGATCTCCGTCTTGCTCTCGAAGTAATGGTAGATTCCCCCTTTGCTCATTTGAGCGGTCCGGGCGATCTCCTCCATGCTCGTCTCAAGGAATCCTCGCGTGCTGAAAAGCTCTGCCGCGGCCTCCGTCACGGCCCGAACCCGTTTATTATCCAAGACCATCCCTTTTTGTCTCACGGATTTCCTTTCCGATATCAAGAAAACCAGGCATCCCTTCCAATTGCCAGCCGTTAAGGGCGTGCCAGGGAAATGATGTGAGGCGCCGGGGATTGAATGATGGACAGATGAAAAGGCAACAGTGTTCTCCTCTATCGTTCGCACGGGGTCGGGAGAACTCCCGACCCCGTGGCGTAATATTGAGCCGGCATGGATTCCTCCATGCGAGGTCCTGCAAAAAGTGGACGGGTCACTTATATTCCTTGCTGTACTTTTGAACCATCTCTTGTGTCGCCTTGAATACGGCTTCCCCATCAACGCCCTTTTCTTTGGCTTGCTTGATATACTCGTCAAAGACCGGTTTCATGGCCTCTTTGAATTTTGCAGCTTCCGGATCCGAGAGCGTGATGAACTCATGGCCCAGCTTCTCGCAGAACTTGCGTCCCGACTCGTCGCTGTCTCCCCACGCCTTGGCCGTGATGTCTTCGTATTTCTGGCTTACCTCGGTGATGATCTTTTGGAGGTCCGGAGGAAGGCTGTTCCATTTCTTGAGGTTCATGGCCACAAAGAATCCCTGAGAATAGGAGCTGCTATAGTTGAGCGTGGTATATTTGAGGACCTCGCCCTGTTTGAAGCCCTCCAGGGCCTCTATGGGTACCAGTGTGCCGTCCACGATGTTTTTCTTCAAAGCATCGTAGGTTTCGCCCTGGGACATGGCCACGGGGGCCGCCCCAAGCGCCCTGACGATCAATTGACTGGTTCCCGTTGATCGGATCTTCAGGCCTTTTACCTCCTCCAGCTTGCTGACCGGTTTGGTTGCCGTATGGAGGAGCCCGGGGCCATGGGCGAAGAGATAGCAGACATGAACGTCGCTCAGCTCCTTGGGCTGAAATTTTCTGTTGAGTTCGTTGATGACCCTTGTCGCCACAAAGGCGTTGGTGTAGCCGAAGGGATTGTCAACGGCCGATAGAACCGGGAAGCGGCCCGGAGAATAGGCCAAAACCGACAGACCGAAATCGGAGATCCCTTTAACGACGCCGTCGTAGATCTGCGGGGCCGGCGTCAAAGAGCCTCCCGTAAATATCTGAATCTTGATCTGACCGTTGGAACGCTCTTCAATCTCCTTTGCCCAGGCCTGGGGGACCTTTGTTTGGATGTGCGTTGGGGGGAAAAAGGTGCTGTAGGTGAAGTTATAGGTTTCCGCTTCGACCGTTGGGACAGGCGCCGCCGCAAAAAGAAAGAATGCCCCCAACAAAACCAACCCTGCCACAGTAAAACTCTTTTTCATTTCTCTGCCTCCTTCTTTGTTGAATGGTTGTATTGCCTATAATGCCCACCGTCTTACACCCGGTGTGAAGACCGTTTTGTTTTGTGCCTGTCATAACCCTGTATAGCGTCGGTCGCGCATGGCGTCAATGGGCCACAAAACTCGGAAGAAACAGGGCGATCTGGGGAAAAAGGAGCATGATCACAAGATACGTTGACAGGGTCAGCACAAACGGAAAGGCCCCCTTGAAGATGACCTCCAGCGGGACGTCCTTGGCGATCCCGCTGACCACATAGACATTGATTCCGACCGGCGGCGTGATCACGCCCAGTTCGGTCACGAGGACAATCACCACGCCGAACCATATGGGGTCATAGCCGACGGCGATGGCGACGGGGTAAAAGATGGGGATGGTCAACAGAATCATCCCCAGGGCATCCATAAAACACCCTCCTATGAAAAAGAAGAACATGATCACGAGCATGATGCCCCATGGGGGTAGAGGGAGGCCCACGACCCACCCGGACAAGGTGTTGGGGATCGTGGTGACTGCCAGGAAGTGGCCGAAAACCGTTGCGCCTGCCACGATCATAAGAATCATACAGGTAGTCCTTGTCGAAGAATAGAGGGCCTCCAGGAATCCTTTCCATGAAAGCTGTCCACTTAAAAGCGGGATAAGGAGTCCGCCGAAGGCCCCTACGGCCCCCGCTTCGGTTGGCGTGAAAATACCGATGAAAAGTCCGCCCATGACCAAAACGAACAGAAGGAGCACCTCGATAAGACCGGAAAGGGCCATGATTTTCTTTTTGAAACCCTGATTTTCCACACGTGGCGCTATCTCGGGTTTCAGGGTAACCCAAGTGTAGATGGTCAGGATAAATAGCATGGAAAGAAGGATTCCGGGAAGGATCCCTGCCATAAAGAGCTTTCCTATGGACTGCTCGGTCATGATGCCGTAGACGATAAAGATCACACTCGGCGGGATGATAATGCCGAGGCCTCCCCCGGCCGCCACTGTCCCCGTCGCCAGGTCGTCGCGATACTTAAGTCGCTTCATCTCCGGCAGGGCCACGGAGGCCATGGTCGCAGCCGTGGCATTCGTGGAACCGCAGATGGCGGAAAAGCAGGCGCAGGCCCCTACCGTTGCCATGGCCAGGCCGCCCTTGTAATGTCCGAACCAGACAAAGGCGGCATCGTACAGCTTGCGACTGATGCCGGTGTAGAAGAGGATCTGGCCCATGAAGACGAAGAGGGGAACAACGGTCAGGTCGTAGGAACTGAATACGGTATAGTAATCTTTGATGATGATATTGAGGGCTGCTTCAGGCGAGACCAGATACCCAAAGCCCAGCAGACCCACGAGGGCCATGCAGAAGGCGACCGGAAACTTCGAAAAAAGAAGGGCAATGAGTAAGACAACGCCTATGATTCCTACGTGTATTGGATTCATTATTTTGCTCTCTTTGTCCAGATTTCTAATAGATTGACCAGAATGGCAAGACAGAGGCCGAAAAAGCAAATCGCCATGCAGTAGAC
>Ga0172375_10013684_pt1 | contig 10035 bp, 11 predicted proteins | sample LakKiv1m_FD_114537 | JGI IMG/M metagenome (GOLD analysis project Ga0172375, IMG submission 114537) | Freshwater microbial communities from Kabuno Bay, South-Kivu, Congo - kab_092012_11.1m | ecosystem: Environmental > Aquatic > Freshwater > Lake | place: Democratic Republic of the Congo...
GCGGCTGCTTGACATCGTGGAGGAAATGACGATGCTGAACATGGAACTGATCAAGCGCGACGCCGACCTCTGACAACGGTCAGGCGCCGCTCAGAGCTGTAGAGAACTTGTGACTGTCGAGGTCTATGGGAGGACAATGAAATGTCTTCAAAGCCATACAGGTGAAGACGACAGAGAAGGACGAGACCCCGAAGTATGGCATGGAGGGGAAGGCATATCATCTTCTTGCAGTGGTCAGACTCATCGGAACAAACGATCAACTCTACTTGGATGAGTCTAAGATATTCTTGATCCCAAAGGACGATGTGGAGAGCGTATCCACATCAATCGATGGTCTGGAGAAGTATCGGCTTAGCCCTGCCCTTGTTAACAGGTTATTCTCTTAAGGGTTTCCCGCCCATTTTCCCCCCTCCCTTGTGTCGAATCATCCGGCGAATCATCCGGATGCTCAAAATACCGAGGTAGATAAGATTCTAGCGCGGTTGGACAACATTTTGGCTAGGTTGGCATATTCCCTAACAAAATCTGGTCTAGCTGAGGGAAGGTAGATTGTTCTGTCCCCCTTCGCGTGAAGCTTCGGGGGACAACTTTCGCTTTGCGAAAGTTGGGGCGAGCGACGGGATTCGAACCCGCGACAGCCAGATCCACAATCTGGAGCTCTAACCAACTGAGCTACGCTCGCCATCGATCAAGACACGCCGTAATCTAACGACATACAGGGCAAGATCAATAGGGAAATAGGGCCAGGTGGGTCGCCGCCTGCTATTCCGTGACAATCCGTTTCCCTATGGCGCGCTTCCACTCGACGAGACGCGGCATCGCGGACTCGCTCAGGTCCACGCCAACGACGTGGCGCCCGCCGGTCGGCACCCTCTGGATCCATGCCACGCGGCCGGTCAAACCCTTGACCGACCGTTGGGGAGAGAAGAAGACCACGGTCAGTTTCAGCCTGGCCCCGACCTCGGGCGGAGTCTGTACCGAAAAGCTGAGGCCGGCTGCCGAAAGGTCGCGGGTCAGGGCGAAGAAGGATCGCTCCAGCAAGCCGGTTCCCTGGGATACGGCGCTGACGGTAATATTGACGATGTCTTTCTCTTCGAACCTCGGATCAGCCCGATTCTCTTTCATGGCTTCCTGCCTCCTCTTGCCCGACTTTCGCTCACTCAATAGGCTGCGTTGGCTGCCAGCATGGCGCACGAGGTCATCGTCAGCGAAAGTACCACGACCAGGAGCATCACGAGCAAGGGGCCCGCGCGGAACTTGTCGATGACTGCCAGCGGTCCCGAAGCGTTTCTGTTGTCTGCCTTCACGACGCCTCCTTTGAAGTGGACTACCACCCGGAATCGACCGCACCCTATCACAAGTGAGGCTTTGCGGATAGAGCCAAATCCAGCGCGGCCTTGGCCTTGTGTTCCTTGCGATAAGGCCTTAGTGTCTCTGTGTTTGAAAAGCGCAGGAAAGTGAGAGTGTGATGCATGCAGACCAGCCATAAGCCCGTGCGCAAATGCCATGCCTGTGTCTTGAACCTGGACGACCACTGCTGGCTCTATACGTATCCCCGCCTGCAGTGGCGCGACGGCAAGACGTGCCAGGCCAGGGACGATGAGAAGATTCACCGCGATTTCGAAACCTGGCAAAAACAGCCGCAAATCAAGACCCGGGAGGAGATTCGGCGCGAAGTGTTCCGTTCCCGGAGCAAGAAAGCCTACCCGCGGCGCGAGCCCCGCCGCCGCGTGTCCTAAGGAGATTCCCGTGAAGACTCTACGAGACCTTAAGAATGTTGGGCAGGAACGCGCACTCCTGGTTCAGGCGATTGTCGGCCGCACGAGCCGGGAAGAAGCCGCCGACTCGCTCGCCGAGCTGGAACGCCTGGCTGACACGGCCGGCGCCACGGTGATCGGGAGCATCACGCAGCGTCGCGAGAAACCCACGTCCAGTTTCTTTGTGGGCGAAGGCAAGCTCGCCGATATTCAACTCGCCTGCCGCCAGGCCAACGCCAACATGGTCATCTTCGACAACGAACTGTCGCCGATCCAGGTGAACAACATCGATCTGGCGCTGGGTTTCAAGGTGATCGACCGCACCGAACTGATCCTTCAGATTTTTGCCCGTCGGGCGCGTACGGCCGCGGCGCAACTCCAGGTCGAGCTGGCCCAGCTCCAGTACCTCCTGTCGCGCCTTCCGGTCTCCGAGAAACAGGCGCGCTTCAAGGGCGGAATCGGCATGAAAGGCCCCGGCGAGAGCCCGCTGCAACTGCGCAACGAACCCATGAAACGACGGATCAAGGACCTGAAGGTCAAACTCGAGACCATTCAGAAGCGGCGCCAGCAGACACGCGAGCACCAGAAATGGCCGGTCGTGTGTCTCGTGGGATACACGAATGCCGGCAAGTCGACGCTGCTCAACGCCTTTGCCAAGTCGGATGCCTACGTGGACGACCGGCTGTTCGCCACGCTGGACACCAAGACGCGGCAGGTTCATCTGCCCGACGGCCGCGACGTCCTGATGGTCGACACCGTCGGCTTCATTCGCCACCTGCCGCATGGGCTCGTGGCCTCGTTCCGGTCCACTCTGGAGGTGGCGAGCAGCGCCGACCTGCTGCTGATCGTCACCGACGCCGGTCATCCGCGGGTGCAGGACCATCTGAAAGTGGTGGCCGACACGCTCAAGGAAATCCATGCGGACAGCGTGCCGTCGTTGCTGCTCCTCAACAAGAGCGATACGCCGGGCGCCCAGTCGAATCTCGTGGCGCTGGCGCAGGCCTATCCCGAGGCGCTGGCCGTCTCGGCGACGCGCGGCGACGGACTGGATCGAGTCAAGGCGCTCATCGGCGAGCGACTGGCGAAACGCGCGTCGACTCCGGCGCGCTAGGGCTCGGGAGGAGTGAAGGATAGACGATGCTCTACGTTGTCGCGACACCCATCGGCAATCTGGACGACATGACCCGTCGGGCCGTGGACGTGCTCCGGGGGGCGGATGTGATCGCCTGCGAGGACACCCGGAGGACGCGGATCCTGCTCAACCACTTTGAAATTCCCATTCCCGACCGATTCATCTCCTACCGCGAGCACCACGAGGAGCGGGCGGGGGAGCAGTTGATGAGCCTGCTTGGCGAAGGGAAGACCGTGGCGCTGTGCACGGATGGCGGGTATCCCGGTGTCAGCGATCCGGGCTACCGGCTTCTCCGGCTGGCGGTGGAGCGCGGCGTGGAGTTCCAGGTCATCCCCGGCGCGTCGGCGGTGCCGGTGGCGCTGCTGTCGTCGGGGCTTTCCACGTCGAGCTACACGTTCAAAGGTTATCCGCCACGGAAGCCCGGTGCACTGGCCCGGTTCTTCGAGGAAGAGAAGGACAAACCGCACACGCTGATCGCCTTTGAGTCGCCCTTCCGTGTGGGCAAGACGCTGGCGGCGGCACTGGCGGTCCTGGGCAACCGGCAGGCGGCGGTCTGCATGGAACTGACGAAGAAGTTCGAGCGAGTCTCGCGCGGGTATCTCGCCGACCTCGCGCCGCAGTTTGCTGAGAAGAAGATCAAAGGCGAGGTCACCCTTGTCTTCGCCGGCAACAACCCCAAGTTCAGCCGTGAGGATGACGAGGCGGAGATGGACGAAGACCTTTCGGAACACGACGACCCCTCTGACTTGCCCGAAGAGTAGCGACGGAGACTGCCGGGGCGCCAAACGGGATCGCTTCGACTAAGGTGAAGACGGCGTGGCGTCCTTGAGGTAACGCAGGGAAGGAGCAGAAGGGGTGGAGATCAGTGTTTCGTACGCGGGTATCTCCTTGCCTGCGAACTTGGCACGCAGTTGATCGTACGTCCACCGGGCTTCGTCTTCCTTCTTCACGACATGCAGAACATAGATCGCGTTCTGCAGGAAATTGACGTAGGCATCCCGTATCGACTCGTCCGGGTGCTTGGCCATGGCGTAGTCGAACGCATTGAGAACACTAGGCAGGATTTCCGGATACGGAGCGGTTTCATAGACGTCGTTGGTTGCGCTGAAGCGAAGCCGTCCGGTCATGAATGTGGCGGCCATGCCCTGGTAGATCATGCGGTCGCAGGGAAGCGAGGTCTTGGCGCTCGCGACCTTCTTGCCCCGCCAGGCCCAGTACAGGGCGTGCGTGTTCGGCAGGCGCCAGTCGAGCGGCCCATACGCGGCGTCCACCTGCTTCATGATCTCGGGGTCGAGTTTGTACTCGGTGCGCAGGCGAGTCGCCGCCTGGGTGTCGGCCGCCAGGTGCGCGTAGTCGGGTTGCCCGCCGCCCAGCAGGTCGTCCATCTCGCGCGCCCATTCCCGTTGATAGTAGAGATGCGCCTCGTCGGAATCCCCTGCCATCTTGTACTGAAACGTCCAGCCGAGCTCCTGGTACAGTTCCGGATCGCCAGGATTGTACAGCAGGCCTTCGTCACGCAGCAGCTGGATGCCGTTGTGGACCCAGCGCCAGCGGTCCTCCGGCCGTGACATCATGACGCTGACGTTATAGGCCATGTTCCATGCGTGGAACGTCCAGATATCCGCGCAGCGCGGCTCCAACTTGGTGATCCAGTCCGCCAGCTGAAGCAGTTCGAGATACTTGCCCTGGTCCTGCAGGTAGGAAGCGCGTAACCACAGGATGTCCGTCAGGATTCCGCGGAATCCGCCCAAAACCACCGTCGTGAAGGCCACCATCGGCGGCGCGTTGTGGAGCGCCTCAGTGGAATCCAGGTGATAGGCATCCCGCATCCTGACCAAGGGGCCGTTCTGCGCGCCGGCCACCCATAGCAGCGCGACCGCCACGATCACCAGCACTATGGACACGCGTTTGCTCATTTCAGAACCCCGCCATTCCGGCTCATTCCGGAAGGGCCAACTCTCTCTTCTTCAGGCAATAGGATCCGATCAGAAACAGAATCCCCGGATACAGCAGAAGCAGAATCAGCAACGCCCGCGCCGTGGTGCCCCACGACACCAGCACGCCGTCCGCCAGGGGAGTCAGCGGATCGAGGCGGACCGTCGGCCCGATCACCGCGTCCACGCCCACCATCACCCGTTCGGCGACCACGGTGTAGAGCGACGGTACCGTCGGCGCCTCGTGCTCGTCGGTGGGGGCCCCCGCCGTGGCCGCCAGATACCGCGCCAGCAGCGACACGATCAGAACCGCCACCGCCGCGAACGTCGCCACCGGGAACGAGAAGACCGTGCTGGCCGTGAGGCCGACGGCGGCCACGAGCGCCAGTTGCCCCAGCAGGATCAGCAGGGCGCGAACGAGGTTCATCTCGAACGAGCCTTCGAGTACCAGCAGCTCAATGTTCTGCTCGGGATCCAGGACCACGGTGCTGGCTGCCTGCCCATTCGTGAATCGTACGAGGGCGGCCTGTCCCGGCCGGAATGCCGACAGTGGAACCGCGAAATGATGCAGGTTCTCCAGGGGGCCGGTCATCGCGTGGGAGAATGCCGCGGGGGCTTCTTCCGTTCCGATCGTCCAGGTGCCCGCGCTGGGGGTCATCTCCCGGCTGGTCGGATAGAGCCGGATACGCAGCGAGCATGTCGTCTCCCGCCCCCGCGGGGCCCGCGCCAAACTCGCCGGGATATCCAGAATCCATTCTTTCGAGCCGCCGGGCGGCACCGTGGCACGCTCCGCCAGCACCCGCTTCTCCACCGACGCATACAAGTTCCGGCGCGAGACCCGCGGCGACAGGTGGAACTGCTTCACCAGCGCATCCACGCGCCGGTGCACCTCGTTGTCTACCGCGTCCTGCCGCGGCACGATGGACCGCCGCGCCGTCAGGACCTCGTCGCGAAGCGCCTGCCGTTCCTCCGCCGAAACGGCGGCGGAACGAATCTTGATCTGCAGCACGGCATACGTCGTGACCCCGGCCAGGCACAGGAAGGCGGCGTTGAGCAGAACCAGTGCGACCCACTTGCCGAGCCAGATCTGGAACCGGTGAACCGGTTTGACGGCCAGCAGCTGGATCTGCTTGTCCTTGATCTCCTCGGAAATGCCGCCGCACGCCGACCACAGCGTCATCGTCCCCAGCAGGATGGCCGACAGCGCCAGCGTGTAGGAAAGCAGGATTCGCACCTGCCCGCCGACGGTGCCGTCTCCTTTGACAGAGAGGCCCAGGCCCACGATCGTTACCAGCAGAACCGCGGCCATCGACGCCACGATGCGCTGACGAACGGCCGCGCGCAGCGAGACCAAGGCTATGGACAGAATCCTAATCATGGGTGAGATAGTCGGCGACACGTTCGGTGGGCATGGCTCCGGATGATGGGGCGGAGGCCCTGTGGGCTTCCTCCACCACGTCGATGAAAAACTGTTCCAGGTTCATGGACGGATGATCCACGTCCGGTTCCCGGCCGATCCGTTCCTTGACGAGCCGCAAAAGCGTCCTCATCTCGTCGGCTGGAACCGTCGGCATCGAGAGGCGCACCGTGTCCCGCTTCTCGAGCAGCTCGTTCAGGCGGCCGCGGGCGCGGATGGTGCCGCTGTAAAGAATCGCCACGCGATCGCACACGTCCTCCACGTCAGCAAGCAGATGCGACGAGAGGATGATCGTCTTTCCGCGCCTGGCCAGCGCGAGCATCAGGTCTTTCACCTGCCGGCAGCCGATGGGGTCGAGGCCGGAGGTCGGCTCGTCGAGGATGATCAGCTGGGGATCGTTGATCAAGGCCTGCGCGAGACCGACGCGTCGGGCCATGCCTTTCGAGAACTCGCCGACGGGGCGGTCGGCCGCGTGGACGAGGCCGATCATCTCCAGGAGCTCGTCGCGCCGCTTGATCCGCTCGGCGGTCGTGAGGTCGAACAGGCGCCCGTAGAAGTCCAGCGTCTCCCGCGGCGTCAGGTACGGGTACAGGTACGATTCTTCCGGCAGGTAGCCGATTCGGCTTTTCGTGGCGACATCGCGCGGCGGCCGGCCCAGGACCCGGATCGTGCCGGAGGTGGGATGCAGCAGGCCGAGCAGCATTTTGACCGTGGTGCTCTTGCCCGAGCCGTTGGGGCCGAGGAGACCGAAGATCTCGCCGGCCTGAACGTCGAGATCCAGTTGGTTCACGGCCTTCACCTTGGGGCGGTGCCAGAAGTCACGGAATACTTTGACCAGGCCCTTCACCTCCACGATGGGGGCGACGTCGCTTGCGTTGTTCTTGTCGTCCATGTGACCTTCCTTCCCGGACTACTTCATCTCCGCATGCCGGAACGACACCAAGCCGAGGATCAGGATCCCGGACGAGTAGGCCAGCGCATAGCATGCCGCGCCGACCAGGTAGGCCCAGGGGATGGTGCCGTTGTTGCTGAGCGCATCCGAAAGCCAGAAGTGCTGCCAGTTGGGAATGATCCGGTAGAGACAGGCGGCGATCCATGACGAGTCCGCTCTTTGTCCGAGCAGGTAGTCGGACATCAGGCCCGCCACGAGGACCGCGCTGGACAGGGTGAGCGTCGGGACGGTGCCGAGCCGCGTGGACAACGCCATGGCGACGGCGGCGAGCACGAGCAAGGCCAGGGTCACCAGCAGGCTGGCCGGCACGAGCCGCCACTGGACGTTCAGGTTGAACGGCGCGTAGCTGCCGGTACGATCGAAGAAGCCGGATACGACCAGCACGACAAGCAGCCCCACAAGCATCAGGCCGAAGGCGGTCGATCCGAACGGCCGCCGGGTGACGTAGTTGATCCAGCCGGCGATCAGGAACGCGAGCATGGGCGACAGGACCAGCAGCGTTCCGGTCTGCGTGTCGGTGACATAGCCGGTGAGTTCCGCGGTGAAATAGAACTTCTCCGCCACCCGTTCGCTGAGCAGTGTGGCGAGGGTGGCGCAGGTGGAGAAAGCGCCCACGACGCCGGCCACCCCCACGAACTTGGCGAGGTAGAACACCTCGCGGCTGACCGGCTTGCTGAGGACGGCGGAGGCCGTGCCGCTCTTCATCTCGGCGGCGAGCGACGAGCAGGCCGCATAGCCGGCGACCAGGAGGCCGAACACCAGGTGAAACGCCAGGCCGCTGTCGCGGGCCAGTTTCCCGTCCTCACCGAAGTTGTGCAGGGAGAGGAGGGGAATGAGGGCCGTCAAGACCACACAGGCGGTTGTCAGCAGAAGACAAATAGGCTGCCGGATGGCCTCCACGGCGGTGAGGCCGGCCATCGTCAGAAACTGTCTGATCCGCAGCATGTCAACAAGCCTACCACATCTGCCCCGCCTACACCATGGTCATGTCCCCTTCGGGATAATCTGTTACCCGATCAAGACTTTGATTTGTCTGGCTGCTGAGTCTTTTCCTTAAGCTCGTTTCCGGTCTTGGCTCCGGCCTGACGGAGTAAATTGACATTTTGCTTCTTCTTGACGCTCTTCTCTTCACAGTTCAGTTCGAATATGGCGAGGTCCAGAGCGGTTAGTCCGTCATCGTTTACGGTGTTAACCTCGGCCCCATCCTTGATCAGCAACGTGACAACGTCAGGTGATGCGTCTGAGGATGCTACCGCACACATAAGCGGCGTATATCCTTTTGCCCATTTCGAATTTGTCGATGTTCGCGCATTCACCTGCGCCCTGTTCTCGATGAGCAACTTAGTAAAAACGCCTGTCGGATCATGTGCCGTGGCCGCCATCAGCGGTGTCTCGCCGTACTGGTCGCGCTGTTCGATATTGGCGCCAGCGCGAAGTAATTCTGCAACAATGGCAGGATTCGTAGTGCTCTGTCCGGTGTTGATCGCTCGGATCAGAATCGTTTCTCCATTGGTATTGGCGGCGTTCACATCCGCCTTGGTATCAATCAACAACTTGGCGATTGACTCTTTGTCCGACTCGGAAACGTCTGTGTAGAAGAAGTCATCAACAGCGAAATACAAAGGAGTATTCCCTGCTTTGTTCTTGCCGTTAATATCAGCGCCAGACTGAATGAGTGTTTTGATAACTTCAACATTTCCATTACGAGTAGCAACCATCAGCGGACTTTCGTCACATTCATCGAATCCGTTTACATTGGCGCCCGCCTTGATGGAGGCTTGAACATCTCGAAAAGTGCCGTAGAAAATGGTGTCGCAGAAACCGTCTGGTGAAATGTCTTTCGGCTTTGAATGAAAGACATAGAAGGCCGCCAGTGCGGCAAGTACGAGAATGATCGCTACGATGATGAATCGTTTCATGGGTTGTCCTTACTGGGGTTGTATTTCCAACGTTGTTGCCAGTTGCGTTACCTGCGCCTGATCCTTCGATTCGGGCGGCGTGGGGAACCACTGCGCGTCGATCGCGAGGGTGAGGGTATATTTCTCCCGTCGCTTGAGCGGCAGTTTGCTGGCCGGTAGGATTCGGCGGAAGGTCAGGTATTCACCGGGGTTGAGCGGGATTGGCGGGCGTTCCGGCAGGAGATCCGCGAGAACCTGCAGGGCTTCGCCGCTAATGGTACTGATCGCCTTCTTGTCAGAGCGATGAACCTCCCAAGTGGCATGCGCCGGCACCAGTGCGTTCTGCCACACCCATACACTGCCGGGCCCGTTGTTGCCTACGAGGTAAACCGCCGTAATATCTTTACCGGCTTCCACGGGGTTCCAGATTTCGATTTCCAACGACAAGCCCGTCGAATCGGCCGGCTTCTTTTCAGGTTCCTGAGAATAGAAGTTCGCCTTGAATGGGACCAAACGATCCCCGGGCACCATTACTCCGTGCAGTTTGTCAAACAGGATTGGTTTGCCTGGTTGAACGGCCTCTGGTATGAGAAGCGGTGTCTGCACCTTCATCGGGGGCGAGGCATTCACCACCAGATTTGTGAGATGTTCATAGCCGACCGGCAATTCCTTCTGATCCAGCCAGCCTGGTAGAAACGTAATCTTTCGCGCATAGCCTTCATCCTTCAGCACGATGATTCCATATCGCTTGGGCCAGCTGGGAAAACTGCCGTCTTTGCCATATCCAGAGACAAGTACTCGGTTTAATCGGTCCATGTCTATTACTAGTGTAGTGCGCCAGAAGTCTATTGACATATGAAACACCATCGGACTGGCCCGACATCGCTGGAAAACATCTTATTCCGGGAATTTGATTGCCTGCGCATAAGTAAAGAACTGTTGGAC
>Ga0172375_10013685_pt1 | contig 10034 bp, 8 predicted proteins | sample LakKiv1m_FD_114537 | JGI IMG/M metagenome (GOLD analysis project Ga0172375, IMG submission 114537) | Freshwater microbial communities from Kabuno Bay, South-Kivu, Congo - kab_092012_11.1m | ecosystem: Environmental > Aquatic > Freshwater > Lake | place: Democratic Republic of the Congo...
CGAAACGGCCGTTGACGTCGACTGCGAGCCTGGAGCCGTCGCCGTCGAGCACCTCGAGCACGGCCTCGATGCGCAGCAGGTCCTCGGCCAGGTCGGCGCCTCCGATCTTCATCTTGACCACCTCGTAGCCGGCGTCGAGGAAGCCGCGCATCTCGTCCTGGAGGTCGGCGAGGGTCTTGCCGGGGGCGTAGTAGCCGCCTGCGGCGTAGACGAAGACGGACTCGTCGGACCCGCCGTCGCCGTAGTGGTCGGCGATCCAGCGGTGGAGCGGGAGGCCGGCGACCTTGGCCGCGAGGTCGTGCAGCGCCATGTCGACGACCCCGACCGCGACGGACCGCTCGCCGTGCCCGCCGGGCTTCTCGTTGCGCATCACCACGTCCCATGCCGCGCCCGGCGAGAGCCCGCCGTCCGCGTCCAGGAGGCTGTCGGGATCGGCCTCCAGCAGCCGCGGCAGGATCCGGCGGCGCAGGATCTCTCCCGCCGAGTAGCGCCCGTTGGAGCTGAAGCCGTAGCCGACGAGCGGCTCGCCGTCGACGACGACGTCGCTCACCAGCGCCAGCACCGAGCAGTCCATGGTCGAGAAATCGATGAAGGCGTTGCTCATCGACGAGCTGATCGCGATGGCGCCCTCGTGGGCGGAGACGATCCGCATCCTGTCCTCCTTGGGTCTTATAAGATATGAGATCAGGACGCTACCGCCTCGACCACGCGCGCACCAACTCGTCTTATAAGATCTGCACATGCCCGACCCCGTGTTCACCAGCAAGGCGGACGTCGCGTACGCCCTGGTCCGCCAGCGGATCCTCGACGGCACGCTCGAGGCGGGCTCGAAGCTCGCGCAGTACGACCTCGCCGCCGACCTGGGCGTCAGCATCACGCCGCTGCGTGAGGCCGTGCGCCGGCTCAGCGGGGAGGGCTGGATCCTCCTCGACACCCACCGCAACGCCCGCGTCGCCGGCCTCGACCTCGCCGGGGCTCGCCAGCTGCTGGAGACCCGTCGCGCCCTCGAGCCCGCGGCCGTGGCACTCGCTGCGGAGCGGCGTACGGACGAGGACGTCGCGCGGATGCACGCGGCGCTGAGACGCCTCCGGCCCGTCACACGCCGCTGGGGCGAGGCCGCCCTCACCGCGCACCGCGAGGTCCACCGCGCGCTCTACTGCGCCGCGCACAACGAGGTGATGGTCCGGATCCTCGACGACCTGTGGGACAAGTCCGACCGGTACCGCAGGGTCGGACTCCAGCTCCCTCCCGGCGGGGAGGCCCGCACGCGCGACTTCGAGGAGCACCACGAGCTCGTGCGCCTGGTCGTCGACGGCGACTCCGATGCGGCGGCCGCGCTGATGGCCTCGCACGTCGACCACAGCCTGGCGGCCGCGGTGCTCGCCGCCGAGGGCGACCCGGGGGCGCCGGCAGCCATCTCGTGACGGTGCCGGGCGGGCCGTCGTCTAGGTTGTGCTCCGGCTCCCGGTCGGGCGCCGGGGTCCAGTGGACAGCCGGATGAGCGAGGTGGCGGATGTCTGACACGAACGCGGAGCCGCGCGTGCTCGGTGGTCGCTACGCGCTCGGTGCCCTGCTCGGACGCGGCGGCATGGCGGACGTGTTCCGCGCCGAGGACCTGACGCTGCGGCGGCCCGTCGCCGTGAAGGTGCTGCGCGAGGTCGCCGGGGACGAGTCGGACCGGGCCAGGTTCGTCAGCGAGGCACGCACCCTGGCCGGGCTGTCGCACAGCGGCCTGGTGACGGTCCTGGACGCGGGTTTCGGCCTCGGCAGCGCCGGCTCGGTCGACGCGGACGCCCATCCCTTCCTGGTGATGGAGCTCGTCGACGGCCGCACGATCGGTCAGGTGGCGCAGAGCTCGGGCGGCACGCTTCCGGTGGAGGACGTCGGCTCCGTCGGTGCGCAGGTGGCGGAGGCGTTGGCCTACGTGCACCGCAACGGAGTGGTGCACCGCGACGTGAAGCCGGGCAACATCCTGCTGGGGCCGCGACAGCGCGTACGCCTCGCGGACTTCGGCGTCGCGCGCCTCGTCGCTGACTCGACCGGTCACACGAAGACCGGTTACGTCATCGGCACGGCGGCCTACCTCGCCCCGGAGCAGGTCACGGGCGACGAGGTGTCCGGTGCGACGGACGTGTACTCGCTCGGGCTGGTGCTGCTGGAGGCGATCACGGGACGCCGCGAGTTCCCGGGCGCCGCGACGGAGGCGGCCGTGGCCCGGCTGCACCGCGACCCCGAGGTCCCGGACTCGCTGGCGGAGGAGTGGCGCGGGCTGCTGGCGCGGATGCTGGCTCGCGACCCTGCGGGGCGCCCGACCGCGGACGAGGTCGCCGAGCGGCTGCGCGCGTACTCGCCGGGGAACGTCCCGCACGCGGCCGAGCCGACGCCGGACGCCGTCACGACCCCGCTCCTGGGACGTCCCGATCCCCTGGCCAGCGCGACCGAAGCCCCCGGCGGCGGCCCGTCCCGGACGAGCACGCGGCTGCTGCCCGGGCCGGGCTCGGGTCCGGCCACGGAGGAGGCACCCGCACACGACCGGCTGGGCGACGCGCTCGCGCACAACGTGAGCAGGCACGCGACGAGGCTGTGGGGAGCGGCGAAGCGCTCGTCGGAGGCCCAGCGCGGCATCGCTGCCGTGGTGGCCGCCCTGGTGCTGTTCCTGGTGGTGGTCGCGGTCGCCGGTCGGACCACCGGCGCCGGGGACGACCTGCCGGACAACACCCCGAGCGAGCTCGTCGAGCCGATGCAGGACCTGCACGACGCGGTCGAGGGGGCGGGCTGATGAGGACGACGGACTGGATGCGCCGGCGGACGGCGGCTGCCGTGCTCGTGCTCACGCTCGCGCCCGCACTGGTCGCCTGCGGGGGCGACGAAGCGGTGCCGAGCGAGCAGGTCCCCGCGTTGGGCAAGCACCTCGAGGCGGTCGACGAGGCCATCGGGGCCGGCGACCATGCCGAGGCGCGTGCCGCGGTGAAGGAGCTCGTGGCGGAGGCGGCCCGGGCGCAGGTCGACGGCGAGCTGTCGGACGAGCAGGCGCAGCGCATCGTGAGCGCCGCGAGGTCCGTGCTGGAGAACCTGCCGGACTGAGCCGTGTGCGGCCTCTGCGATGATCGACCGGCGCGCAGGGTCCCCTGCCGCGGGCCTCTAGCTCAATTGGTAGAGCAGCGGACTTTTAATCCGTTGGTTCAGGGTTCGAGCCCCTGGAGGCCTACCAGCCGTTTGTCCTTGCCTCGCTGACGGGCGAGCGACGACACCAGACGCCGTGAGTGGGCGGCCACCCTGCCTCCCCGCGCTCAAGCTGTCCGTTGCGGCGTCGAAACGTGCGCGCGCCTGCTCGATCTCGTCCCGGTGCTCGTCACTCCAGCCAGGCTGGCGTCGACCGGGTCGCGCCGGGTCCTGCCCACCACGGTGGTCCGGTGCTCGACCGCGACGGGCTGCTCGCTGACGACGACGCGCTCGACCATCCAGCGCCACTCCGGGCGACGATGCGTCGAGGACCCCGCGGCGACGCGTCACCGCGCGGGCACCGTGACGGGTCCCCGTTCGGGCTGCACGCCGTCGGCTCCCTCGGGCGCCGTCAGGCGGACGCCGAGATCGCGGGCCAGGTCGTACGGCGCGCAGATCCCGGTGTCCTGGGCCAGGCGCAGGTAGAAGGTGTTGATCGACAGGCGCGTCCCGGAGCAGAGGTCCTCCGGCCCGTCCGAGGGGGCCGCGTCGTTGCCGACGGTGAACTCGCCGACGTACGGCGGCGCCCCTCGCAGTTGGCGTAGTCGACCTGGCTGGCGCACCCACCCTGACGAGGGCTACGCACTGTCGAGCACGCCGAGGGTGACCACTACGCCGTGGCGGCCCTGACGGCGTCCCGGGTCTCCGCGGGGCCCGCAGGCTGCGCGACCACCTCCGCCGCTGACCGGTCAGGACCAGTGGTCCACCACGACGCGGGCTGCCTGCGCCACCAGGGCGTCGTCGGTCTCGGCGTCGACCTCGTCGTGCGAGGTCATGACGACGACCACCCAGGGAGCGCGACCCGGAGGATGCACGACGGCGACGTTGTTGCGGGTGCCGTACGACGCCGTCCCGCTCTTGTCGCCGACCCGCCACGTGTCGGGCACCCCCGCCCGGACCAGCGCCGCGCCGGTGAGGCTGTCGCCCAGCTCGTCGTCGAGCAGGCGGCGGTCGTCGTGATGCAACCGGTCGCCGAGCACGAGGTCGCGCACGACCTCGGCGAGCGCGCGCGGAGTGCTGGTGTCACGGACCTCGCCGGGTCGCCAGTCGTTGAGCTCGGGCTCGACGCGGTCCACCGACGTCACGGAGTCGCCCAGCCCGGCCAGGCGGTCGTCGACCGCCGCAGGCCCGCCCACGAGCTCGAACAGCACGTTGGTCGCGGTGTTGTCGCTGATGGTCAGCGCGGCGTCGATGAGCTGGCGGACCGTCATGCCGTCCTCGACGAACAGCTCGGTGATCGGCGAGTGCGCGACGAGGTCGGCCTCGGTCCAGAACAGCCGCTCCTCGAGGTCATCGGCCGAGAGCCGGTCCAGCACCACGGCGGCGAGCAGGACCTTGACGGTCGACGCCAGCGCGAACCGCTCGTCGGCGCGGTGGCTCAGGGTCTCGCCGCTGCCGGTGTCGATCGCCATGACGCCGAGCCGGGCGTCGCGGCGCCGCTCGAGCGCGGCGAGCCGGGAACGGACGTCTGCGGCGCCGGCGATGCGCTCGGGCGCGGACACGGTCGTGGCGCCTCGGTCGGACTCGTCGTCGGAGGCTCCGGTGGGCGTGGAGGCGCGAACGGCGATCGCACCCGTTGCTACGAGGCAGACGAGAGCCGCGGTGGCACCGACGAGGCGTGGACGAGAGAGAAGTGGCATGTCCTCAGCGTTCCCCACCTCGGTCGGGTCCGTCCAAGACGGTGGCCGACGGTTCGATGCGGGACGTGCATGACGGCCTGCCCGGGCGCACGGGAGATACGTGCGGCTGACGTCACCGTACGCACGTCGCACCCACGTCACGAGAGGTGACGTGAGTGCGACGTGGAGCGCCGGTCTGCGCCTACTGCGTCCGGCTCAGCGAGCCACTACCGCGCCACGGGCGTCTGGCTTCGTGGCGTCGTACATGTGGTTGTCGGACCACTCCACGAAGCCGGGGCCTTCGTCGTACACAGGGCCGTAGTACTCCCTCGTGCCGGGCTTGAACCGGTTGTTGGTCACGTGGACGTTCCGCGTCACGCAGCACCCGGAGTCCGTGGACCACAGGTTGTTGCCCTCGCCGGCGAAGACGTTGCCGTCGAGCCAGACGTTGTGGATGGACTCGAAGGTGGGCTGGATGAACATGCCACCGGACACGTACTGGGTGTCGGAGTCGAGGTAGTTGCCCGTCCAGGTCATCGTCCGGTCATTGGCAGCGTTGGGCACGAAGTCCCGGATCGTCGCGGCCTCGTGGTGGGCATCGGAGTAGTGGAACAGCCGGTGGACGTAGTTGTTCTGGATCAGGATGTGCTTCGGCAGTTCGCCGGTGTCCCGGGTGTTGGTCGTGCTCACCATGCAGATGCCGGAGCCGACGTCGTGCATGTAGTTGCGGATCAGGTTGGCGCCACCGGTGAAGCCGCACGCGGTCTCGCGCGTCGAGGCAGGAACCAGCGAACCGTCGAACTCCGAGTCCTTGATCGTGACGTCACCCTTCGGGTAGTAGCCCTCGACCAGTCCGTTGGGGGTGGCGTTGGTGGGCTTGAAGCACGACTTCTCGATCGTGATGTCCCCTGCCGACACGAAGATCGGGATGGTGAACCGCTTTCCGCTGATCGTGGTGCCTGCCGGAATCTGGGCGGGGCCGGAGTAGACCGGCAGCGACTCGCAGGAGAGACCCTGCGGGGCCAGCCCGACGTTGGTCGGGGTCAGCTGCCAGCCCTTCATGTCCGTCGTCGCGACCTGAGGCGTCGTGGTGGTGGTCTGCGTCGTGGCCGTCTCCTTGCCCGACTCCTTGAAGACGACGTCGACGAAGTAGTTCGAGCCGCGCGACGTCCTGGCCGGGCGACCCTTGCCGTAGGTGAAGGTCCCGCGGTAGGCAGTCAGGCTCTTGCTGGACAGATTCCTGCCGTCGAACACCCCGAGCCTCTTGGCGAAGCGTCCGCGCGGTGCGCTGTAGGAGACGGTGTACCTCTTGTCGGCACGGATGCGCACGGACGAGTCGAGCTTCGCGGTCTGCCACCCGGCGGTCGACACCTTCGGGAACGTGACCGTGGCGAGGCGGCGGCCCTTGGAGTTCCACACGGCGCCGGTCGTGGCGGGACCGTGAGCGCGGGCGGCGTAGTACTGCACCCCGCGCAGGCGGCCGGCAGTGTCGCTGCTGAACACCAGGCCGAGGGTGACACGCTTGGCGTTGCGCACGGACTTCGCCTTCGGGGTGCTCGAGTCGGGCCAGAGGCCGTACGTCGCCGAAGTCGTCTTCGCGGCCTTGGTGGCCGTCCGGCCGTCGGCCGACGCCGCAGCGCCGGGGACGTGGGGAAGAAGAGCGAACAATGCGGTGGCGATGCCGGCCAGCAGGGCGATCGCCACATGGGAGCGCGCAGGGCGCGCGTCGGTGAAGTGGGACGTCATGGGGGGATATCTCCAGATGCGATGGATTGCATAGCGGTGTCTTCTCGGTGACCGACCCCCCGGGACACGTCCGGGCGCCCGGAAGGGCGCACGTCCTCGTCCTCAGGACTCTCTCAGCACCAGGGCTTGGAGTCCTCGCCGTCACCCAGCCCGGGCTGCGGCGCTCATCCGCTCACAACACCCGGGGGTCTTGACAGGTACCGCGGAACGCTAACACCGCATTCGGGATTCCTTGACCAGATCTAGGGGGTAACTGCCTGATATACCCAATTTTGTTGATGCCAGACTCGCTGAGTGTGATGCAGGCAACGTCAGTGTCAGTGGCGCGCTGATCCCCCGGCGGGTCCAGCATCCAGGCAGAGATCAGGCGTCGGCGACGTCCAGCAGCACCTTGCCCACCGCGCCGGCCTCGACGGCAGCGTGCGCCTCGGCCGCCTGCTCGAGCGGGTAGTGGTGCAGCGGGAGCCCGTGGTCCTCACCGACCCCGTACGCCCCGTCGGCGACGGCCGCCGTGACGTCCTCGGCCGCTGCCCTCAGCGCCTCGTGGCCGACGGTGTAGAGCAGCACCCACTGGAAGCGCGCGTTGGTCGAGAACGTCTCCCGGACGCTCAGGGTGACCTCGTCGCCACCGTTGTTGGCGTAGATCGCGATCGTGCCGCGTGGCCTGATCAGCGCGACGTCGTGGCGCAGGTTCTGCGCGGGCGCCACCTCGACGACCAGGTCGACGCCGTCGGGCGCCAGCGCCCGGACCGCCTCGACGAGGTCGACCGTGCGGTAGTCGACGACGTGGTGCGCGCCGGCGGCCGTGGCGAGCGCGGCCTTCTCGGCGCTGCTCACCGAGCTGACGACCGTGGCCCCCGCCCACCGGGCGAGCTGGATGGCCGCGTTGCCCACGGCCCCGGCACCACCGGCGACGAGCACGGTCTGCCCGGCGAGAGCGCCCGGGGCGAGCCTGGTCGGTCCGTCCTCGGACGTGGTGAGCGCGCGATGGGCGGTGACCGCCGGGACTCCGAGCGAGGCACCGAGGTCGTACGACGCACCCTCGGGCAGCAGCGTGACGTTGGCCACGGGCAGGACGACCTGCTCCTGCGCCGTGCCCCCGGGACGGGTGTGCTGGGCGAGCATCGTCCAGACCCGGTCTCCCACCGCGAGGTCCGTGACGCCGGGGCCGACGGCGTCGACCACACCGGCGCCGTCCTGGCCGGGCACGATCTCCGGGAAGGCGAGCTCTCCCATGCCTCCGGCCCGGAACTTCCAGTCCGTCGGGTTGACCCCGGCCCGCACGACCCGGACGCGCACCTCACCCGGTCCCGGCTCGGCGGGCTCCCGCTCGACCAGCTCGAGCACCGACGCGTCACCGCTCTCGGTGTAGACAACAGCTCGCATCACGCCAACCTCTCCTCGGGGACCTGCACAGGACCCTGCTCCGGGCCCGGACGTCCCAGTTTGGTCAAGACAGCCAAAATTCATCTACCGTCCTCCTCACAGACCGCCACTGCACATCCGGAGTCCCATGTCCACGCCCTCCCCCCTCGCCGTCGACGCGCCGGACGGGAGGCCGACCGGCCCGGAGCCCACGCCGAGACGTCACCCGTACGCCTTCCTCCTCGCCAACGCCGCGCTCATCGGGGCGGTGACCTTCATCGCCAGCGCCGCCCTCGACCGTCCTGTGGCCGACCCCGAGGGCAGCTTCCTCGGCCCCTCCTGGGTCCGCCTGCCCGTGCTGTGCCTGGGCGCCATCGTCCTCGACCTCCTGCCGCGCGCGCTGTGGCAGGGACGTCTGCACCCCGGCCGTACGACCGCCGCGATCCGCGAGCGGCTCCGGACGCACTGGACCCGCGCACGGCTCCAGCTCGTCGTCATCGGCATCTCGGGCTTCTACGTGGTCTACGTCTCCTACCGCAACCTCAAGTCGCTCCTGCCGCTCGTGCGCGACGTCAAGTACGACGCCGAGCTGCGGCTGCTCGACCGCATCCTGCTGTTCGGCCACGACCCCGCGACCCTCCTGCAGGACCTGCTCGGCACCGGGGTCACCGCGCACGTGCTGTCCGCGGTCTACCTCGCCTACATCCCGCTCGTCGCGATCCTCGTCACCGTCTGGCTCGTCTGGTCCAACAACATCGGCTACGGCTGGTGGTTCGTGACCGCGCAGGGCATCGCCTGGACGCTGGGGACGGTGTCCTACTACCTGCTGCCCACCCTCGGCCCCGGTCTGATGTACCCGTGGCTGACGAGCGACCTGACGCCCAACGGGACCTCCGCCCTCATGGACTCCCTGGTCTACTCGCGCCAGGGTTTCCTCTGGGGCGAGGGCGACTACCAGGGCGTCGCCGGCTTCGCCAGCCTGCACACGGCGATCGCGCTGCTGTGGGCACTGATGGCGCAGTACACCGTGCGCAGCCTGACCGTGCGGCGGGTCTTCTGGGTGAACTTCGTGCTCACGGTCGTGGCCACGCTCTACTTCGGGTGGCACCACATCTCCGACGACGTCGCCGGCGCCGCCATCGCGTGGATCGCCTTCTGGCTGGGTGCCCGCGTGACCGGGCACCGGATCGGGCGAAGCGGGTCGCAGGTCACCTAGGACCGCCCCATGGCACCCACCGGCCCGCCCGTCGGCGTCAGCGCTCGGCCGGCACTCCCCGTGCGCCCGAGTCGGTGAGCTCGGCCTCGCGCTCGGCGGCGGCCTCGAGCTCCTGACGGCGGGTCTCCTCCATCATGGCGCGCGTCGCGTCGTAGATGCCGGGGTCGGACACCAGGTCGGCGGCACCGCGACGCAGCCGGGCGAGCGCGGCGCGCGCGAAGATCTGCTGCTCGGTCGTGGTGCGCTCGGACCGGTTGTTGCTGATGAAGGTGATCGCCCAGCGCATCAGCGCGGAGACCTGGTTCTTGAAGCCGGTGAGGTAGACGAGGTGGACGGCGAGCCACATCAGCCAGGCGACGACGCCGGTCAGCCGGAGCTTGCCGACCATCGCGACCGCACGGAAGCGGCTGATGATGGCCATCGAGCCCTTGTCGAAGTACTTGAACGGTGGCTGCGGCGCCTTGCCCTGAACCCGGTTGTCGATCTCCTTGGCGGCGTACTTGGCCCCTTGGATCGCGACCTGGGCGACGCCGGGGAGGTTGTCGAGGGCGATCATGTCGCCGACCACGAAGACCTCGGGGTGGCCGGGCAGCGTGAGGTCGGGGTTCACCGCGATCCGGCCGGCGCGGTCGAGCGGGGCACCGGTCTGCTCGGACAGGGTCTTGCCGAGCGGGTTGGCCTGCACCCCGGCTGCCCAGATCTTGGCGACGGAGTTGATCCGCTCGACGCGGCCGTCCTTGAACTTGACCTCGAGACCGCGCTCGTCGACCTCGGTGACCATGCCGCCGAGCATGACCTCGACGCCGAGCTTCTCGAGCTCGCGCTGGGCCTTCTCGCCGAGCTTCGCGCCGAACGGCGGCAGCACC
>Ga0172375_10013686_pt1 | contig 10034 bp, 8 predicted proteins | sample LakKiv1m_FD_114537 | JGI IMG/M metagenome (GOLD analysis project Ga0172375, IMG submission 114537) | Freshwater microbial communities from Kabuno Bay, South-Kivu, Congo - kab_092012_11.1m | ecosystem: Environmental > Aquatic > Freshwater > Lake | place: Democratic Republic of the Congo...
CAAACCGTAACCGGCACCTGCAATTTGTCGGTGATATTCTACATCCAGATATACGGCATATAGCAATTGCGGCCGGAGATGGCGTAAGGGCGGTGGAAATATTACTTAAGTCTCCTTAAGAACTCTTTTAAAAAAAACTTGCAATAACCCTTGGAATGCCCCATTTTGATCTACGTGCAGATAATATCCAAGACGGGGGATCCGCGTTTTGCCGAGGTATATGTGGCAATGGTGCGCAACAACCGGAAACACCTCATCGAATTTGTGGATGCCTGCGATCCAAGATATCCAAAGACAGAAAAATGGGTGATTATTGTCTCGACACAGATAGGCTGTCCGGTGGGTTGCCTGATGTGCGATTCCGGCACCTTTTTCCACGGAAATCTTACAGAAGATGAAATCTTTGCGCAAATCGATCACGTCCTGCGCAATTCAGGTTCGAGACCGGCCGAGTTTTATAGCCACCCAAAGTTTAAGGTTCAATTTGCGCGAATGGGGGAACCCTCGCTAAATTCCGCCGTCCTTAATGTGTTGGAGGGGCTTAAAGATCGTTACGCGGTCAAGGGACTCATTCCCTGTATTGCCACAACGGCTCCAAGAGAAAGTGAAAAATGGTTCGATCGCCTGGCTGAGATCAAGAATCTCTATTATAAAGATGGAAAGTTTCAGCTTCAGTTCTCCCTTAATTCGACCGACGAGGCCGAACGTGACCGGTTCATGCCTGTAGAAAAATGGGGCCTTAAAGACATTGCAAAATATGGAGACCGTTTTTTCGCTCCCGGGGACAGAAAGATCGTATTAAACTTTGCTATGGCGAAGGGAACAAGCTTCGAGAGCTCCGTAATAAAAAAGCTTTTTAATCCCGCCAAATTTATCATCAAGATCACCCCGGTAAACCCAACCGATCTGGCGCTCGAAAATAAAGTGGACACAATTGTCTCTCCGGACAACCCCAATGCGGTAGATGGATTGGCTCGCGAACTTGACTCTTTTGGATTTGACACCATAGTAAGCATCGGCGCTCGCGAAGAGATAGAAATCGGGAGCAATTGTGGACAATCAACAAGGAGAATAATATCTAAATCCCAATAACTAATTCGGGCTTAGATATTAAAAAGCGTATGACCCAAACAATAAAAACCCAAGCACTGTCGACTGGTGAAACAATTGCCGCCCGGTTTGAAAATTCACAATCGGTGACCGTTGTCGGAAAAAACCTGCTCGAAAAAAATGTTGGAGCATGGTCTCCCGTCCACATGCTCCTTTCCGCCGTTGAAACCTGTTTTTTGGTCACCTTCCGCATGATAGCGGAAAGGGCCCACGTTGGAATTGGGTCCATAAAATCAGAGGCCACCGGGACCATAGACAGCACCGACGGCAAACATTTCGCCATCACGGCCATCCAAATTAGGCCTACCGTTCAATTATTGAACGCTCAAGACAACCATAAACTTTCCGATTTATATAAAAAAGCTGAAGAATATTGCGTGGTTGGCCATTCTTTGAACCTTAAGGTAGAGGTTGTCTCTTAAAAATCGTCCTATAAATTATTTTTTATAAAGCCCCTTGACTTCCCTTTACAAGTCATTATATATGGCCCGCAGTATGAAATTAGCACTCTTATGGTGAGAGTGCTAAACGGTTGGATCATCAAACGATTAATCTAACCATTTAGCTTTTTAACCATTTAACCAAACCAAGGAGGAAAGAGTATGGCAACAAAATTCAGACCCCTTCATGATCGCATCCTTATAAAAAGGGTGACAAGTGAAGAAAAAACGAGCGGCGGAATTATTATCCCCGACTCTGCAAAAGAAAAACCGCAAGAAGGTGAAGTGATCGCGGTAGGTAACGGCAAGATTTTAGAAGAGGGGAAGAGAGTGGCCCTCGAAGTAAAGACCGGCGACAGGATCCTTTTTGGAAAGTATTCCGGAAATGACATAAAACTCGATGGCGAAGAATTTATTATCATCAGAGAAGAGGATGTTTTAGGGATCATAACAAAGTAGGTTGGCACGTTAGCAGGTTGCCGGGTTACCAGGTTGGCGGGCTTTGCCTGCAAAAACCTGGAGACTTGGAAACTTGATAACATGAAAACAGGAGTTTTATATGGCAAAACAATTAGTGTTTGAACAGCAGGCTCGAGAAAAGATATTGCAGGGCGTCGATGTCCTTGCAAACGCTGTGAAGGTAACGTTGGGTCCCAAGGGGCGCAATGTTGTGTTAGAAAAATCGTTCGGTTCGCCGACGATCACAAAGGACGGTGTCACTGTGGCAAAAGATATCGAGCTCGAAGATAAGTTCCAGAACATGGGGGCCCAGATGGTTAAAGAGGTCGCCAGCAAGACAAGCGATATCGCTGGTGACGGAACGACAACCGCTACGGTATTGGCTCAGGCAATCTATCGCGAAGGAATGAAGCTCGTTTCCGCAGGTCATAACCCGATGGCGCTAAAGCGCGGTATCGAGAAGGCGGTAGAAACAGTCGTTGCAGAGCTTAAAAAACAGAGCAAGCCGACAAAAGATAAAAAAGAGATCGCCCAGGTGGGCACAATCTCCGCCAACGGCGACGGGACGATCGGAAACATCATCGCAGAGGCGATGGAAAAGGTGGGAAAAGAAGGGGTAATCACGGTCGAAGAGGCCAAGTCGATGGAAACAACCCTCGATGTCGTTGAAGGAATGCAATTTGACAGGGGTTATCTCTCTCCGTATTTCGTAACAGACCCGGAAAGAATGACATGCGCGATCGAAGATCCTTATATATTGATCAACGAAAAGAAGATCTCCAACATGAAGGATCTCCTCCCGTTGCTTGAATCGATCGCCCGCATGGGAAAACCGTTATTGATAATCGCCGAAGATGTCGATGGTGAAGCGTTGGCCACGCTCGTCGTCAACAAGCTCCGCGGAACCTTGCAGGTTTGCGCTGTAAAGGCCCCAGGGTTTGGCGATCGCAGGAAGGCAATGCTTGAAGACATCGCAACCCTCACCGGCGGACAATTGATCGCCGAAGAGCTCGGAAGAAAACTGGAAGATATCAAGCCGACCGAGCTTGGAAGGGCAAAGAGGGTCACGATCGATAAAGACAACACAACGATCGTTGACGGAGCCGGAAAGAAAGATGCAATCGAAGGACGTGTAAAACAAATTCGCGCCCAGATAGAAGAAACATCGTCAGACTACGACAAAGAAAAACTGCAAGAACGTCTTGCTAAATTGGTAGGCGGAGTAGCAGTCATTAACGTCGGTGCGGCAACCGAGACCGAGATGAAGGAGAAAAAGGCGAGAGTCGAAGACGCCCTCCACGCAACACGCGCGGCCGTTGAAGAAGGAATCGTTCCCGGAGGCGGAGTAGCTTTCATCCGCACATTGCCGGCTATAACGGCCTTAAAGGTCTCCTCGGAAGAACAGTGGGGTGTTAACATTGTCCTCCGTTCGTTGGAAGAACCCACAAGGATGATAGCAGAAAACGCCGGAGTCGAAGGGGCCGTCGTGTTAAACGAGATCAAGGCCAACAAGGGGGCGTTTGGTTACAATGCGGCCATTGATAAATACGAAGACCTCCTGCAAGCCGGTATCATCGATCCGACAAAGGTCGCAAGGACCGCCATCCAGAACGCGGCCTCCGTTTCAGGTCTCATGATAACAACCGAGGCAATGATTGCCGATAAGCCAAAGGAAGAAAAGGCCATGCCACATATGCCTCACGGCGGAATGGGCGGAATGGGAGGAATGGACTACTAAGTGCGTAAGCGCTTAAGTATTTAAGTTATTTGTTTGAAAGGGGCGGATGAGAGTAACATCTCCTCCGCCCTTTTTCTTTTTGACCTATTCAAAAAATCATGTAATATCGCCTGCATTGATGAAAAGACTCTATCTTTTTTTGATTTTGTTCATAACTCAATGCCTCTTTTTGACGGCGCCTGCCTTCGCCATAGACCTTAAGGCCCACGGTTATTTCAGGACGCGCGGTGAGGCGTTTCAGGAACTGGACCTCCAAAAAAGCAACAGCAGTCTTGCCCACGACAACCACCGTTTCGGACTTGTTGCCTTCAATCAGATGAGGCTTCGTGTTGAGCCCAATCTGAAGGTCAACGACAACATCTCCGTCTTTGCGCAACTTGATATATTCGATAACGTGGTGTTTGGAACCGAAACGACAAAACAGCTCCAGATAAACGACCCGATGGTCGGGACTGTAACCCTTCCAGCCGGCTCCGGCTCAATAACAATGGTAGGTGGTGAGGCCGGGGAAAACAAGGCATTAAACGTCCGGCGTGTTTATATGGATATATTAACGCCGGTCGGCAAATTGCGCGTAGGGAGGCAACCGTCTCATTGGGGGCTTGGAATATTTCAAAATGACGGCAACGAAAGACAGGGTGATTTCGGTGATACCGCAGACCGCGTATTATTTCTCTCCCAATTTGATGTCAGCGAAAATGCAACCCTTGCCGCGGGCCTGCTTTGGGATATCACGTTCGAGGCACAGTACGATCCCAGAATCAACGGTCTGGCCGGGGCGATCAGTTCGAACGGAAAGGACACTCAACAATACGCAATGGTCCTTCTTTATCAGCGTCCCGAGGCAAGTTTTGGATTCTTTGGAGGGGTAAGGCGGAGATCCGGCGGAACCGGAACAACCACAACGGCATTGAACCCGTTCGGAAATTCCGTTGCGGCGGGGATAGACGGTAAGACGCTTGTATATTTTCTCGACGCCTACGGAAGTTACACATACAACGAATACACCTTCAAGGCGGAATATGTATTTATAGGCGGAAAGATGTCGACGGGGGTTGCCATCGACGCTATTCCGTTCTCTATCTACTACTGCGATCCGGCGGACCCGGCATGCGTGACATACAGGGCAACAACTACCGACGGCATCATTCAGCTTCCCTCCAAACAGGATGTCCGGGTCAATATGGCGGCCTTCGAGGCCAGCGGAAATTACAAGTGGGGTGGGGAATGGGGGCTTAAATCCGGCTTTGCGCAGGGGGACGCCAGTCCGTTGTCCCAGCGAATCACGCAATACGGTTTCAGGCCCGATTATCAAATAGCCCTTCTTATGTTCCACGAACCGCTTGGAACCGGGCCTTCCCTTTGGGGAACAAATTCGTCGGGCACGACAAACTCCAAGCTTGCGGGAGGATATCCAATCACCGCAAATTTTATCAACAACGCCATCTATGTCTCCGGACAATACAAGCATCACTTTGATATCCGCGACGCCATAAGGGGCTGTAACGATTTCTCCGTCGGCGCCCGCGTAACAACCGCGTGGGCAGATAAACCCCCGGTGGACCTGAATTTTCAGGCTATCTTAGGAAACGCCTCCCTTCCCATCGTTAAAAACTCCCACAAGTGGTATGGGGTCGAGGCCGACGTTATGGCAGAGATGTATCTATATGACCATCTTTATGCCGCCCTTGAGGCCGGCGTGCTAATTCCCGGCTCTGCCTATGATATTCGTGTTGATACCGCACAGCTCGGAACCCTGGTTGAAACAATTCCGGTTTCCAAGGCAAGTCCTGCGTATGGGGGAAGATTAACGCTGATGGTGGATTTTTAGCTTTTGCATGTCGTCCCTGCGGCTTTTAGCGCCGCGTCCGCCTCTGGCGGGGCTCTCATATAGACAATTGCATATTGGAGATTCCTGTTTAATACCGCAGGAATGACAATTACGAAATATTTTTTATCCCTTATCTTTTTTTTGCTTTATCTCCCGGGCATTTTTGCGAGCGAATCTTTACATTTAGTCACATCCCTCGACCCGCTTGAGGCGCAGGAATATATATCCGCATTTGAAAAAGATACTGGCATCGATGTCGAGTGGATAAGACTTTCCGCCGGCGAAGCCCTTGCGCGGCTTAAAAGCGAGAGGAAAAATCCGTCGCAGGATGTCTGGTTCGGGGCCCCAATCAACGAATTTATGGCCGCCAAGAGGGACGGTCTTCTGGTCCCTTATCGTTCTCCTTCAACAGACAAGATTCCACTAAAATGGAAGGATAAAGATTACTATTACACAGGAATATATTTCGGGGCCATCGTCTTCATTACAAGGGTTGGAATCGATCCTCCTTTATCATGGAACGATCTCTTAAAACCGGAATATAAGGGGGAGATTGTTGTAAGCTACCCTTATACCGCCGGGACGGGATACGAAATTCTTGTCGGGCTAATATCTATTTTCGGCGAAGAAAGGGCGCTGGAATATTATTCAAAACTGAATCGCCAGATAAGAAGATATACCAAATCCGGCGGTTCCCCAATTATAGAGGTTGGCCTTGGGGAAGCAAATGTCGGAATAGTCTTCGATCAAGACGCCCTCCGAAAGGGCATTGCTCGTGGTTTTCCCCTGAATATAACCTATCCAAAGGATGGCGTTCCTTACGAGATCGGATGTGTTGCCGCCATTGCGAACGGAAACAAAAAACCGGCTGGGAAATTTATCGATTGGATTGTGTCTTTGCGCGCGCAAAACATCATGCAAAAGTGGTATCGAATCCCTTTAAACCCATCCGCGGAGATTAACAAGGATTCTACCCCGATATCCTCTCTTAATCTGGTGAAGATGGATTTCGAAAAGGCCGGAAGGGAGAGGGAAAGGATTATAAATAAATGGAGAGAGAGGGTTGGAAAATAAAACTGCTGATATTTGCCGTCAGCGCGTTGGTTTTGCTGTTTATTGCATATCCCTTATTAAAGGTCTTTTCCTCCTGCACGGCAAGCGGATTTATCCATTTTTTCAAGGCCCCTTATTTTATGAGGCCTTTTTTCAACAGCTGTTGTCTTGGAGCGGGCGTCGCGACCGTTGGAACAATCGTCGGTTTCGTTTTGGCCTACGCGGTCGAGCGGGCCAAGGTCCCCTTCTTTAGGGTCTTTGATTTGATAGGAACGATCCCTGTTATCGCCCCTCCGTTCATTGTGGCCATATCGTCTATCATGCTTTTTGGCCGCAACGGTTTTGTTGTGAGAAGGTTTTTGGAAGGACACGAGTTTTTTTCTGTTTATGGTTTCTGGGGACTTTTAATAACCGAAACTCTCGCTTATTTTCCTACAGCCTTTTTGGTCCTTAAAGGAACCCTTTCTGCCATACATCCCACCTTTGAGGAGGCGTCCAGATCGATGGGGGCGGGAAGGGCTCGCACCTTCTGGAAAATAACCGCCCCTTTATGTCTACCCGGAATATTAAGTTCTTTTCTTTTGTTGTTTATAGAAAGTCTTGCCGATTTTGGAAATCCGATCATTCTATCAGGCGGTTATCAGGTCCTGTCGGTTCAGGCGTATCTGCAAATAACGGCCGTTTACGATATGGGTGGAGGGGCTGTAATGGCGATAATGCTTTTATTACCATCGTTGATCGCCTATGTCGTTCAAAAATATATCGTAGGGCAACGTTCTTTTGTGACTGTTGCCGGAAAGGTGCCCCGCTCAACAAGAAAATCTGGAAAGACCACCATTTTATGTCTTGAATTATTTTGTCTCCTCCTTGTCGCCGTTATACTCCTCTGTTATGGAATGATCCTGATCGGGGCGTTTGTAAGGCTTTGGGGGGTTGATTACTCTTTCGTATTTGACAACTTTATAAAAGGTTTGCAGATGGGTTCTCAATACATATGGGGATCCATGATCCTTGCCGGCGTTTCCGCGCCAATCACCGGAATTTTAGGGATCATCATTGCCTATCTTGTCACGAGAAAAAAATTCCTTGGCCGCAAGGTCCTTGAATTTACAAGCATGCTCGCATTTGCCGTCCCGGGAACGGTTATCGGCATCGGCTATATCATGGCCTTTAACGAACCTCACTGGTTTATGCCGTGGGCCTTGCAGGGAACCTTCTGGATAATCCTTTTTCTCTTTGTGTTCAGAAATATGCCGGTCGGACTGCAGGCGGCAACGGCCGGACTTGCTCAAATAGATGTCACAATCGAAGAGGCGGCTCGCACTCTAGGAGCCGGAAACTTCATCCTCTTTAAAAAAATTATTTTTCCGCTTCTTGCCCCGGCCTTCTTTTCCGGGTTGATATACAGTTTTGTGCGCGCTATGACCCAAATCAGCGCCGTTATATTTGTCGTTTCGGGAAAATGGAATCTCTTTACGGTCTTCTTGCTGGGTCTTGTTGAAAACGGCGAATTATCGATAGCCGCCGCGATGAGCGTTGTTTTGGTGGTTATCGTTTTGCTAATGATGGGATTTTTAAAATTTGTAATTCATAGGTGGCAGGTAAAACAAATGGTAAAGGCGGCGTGGTAGCATAAGTTAACAAGTTTGCAGGTTAGCGGGTTTGCAAGTTGCCTACTTGCCAACCTGGTAACATGGCAACCTGATAGCTATTTATGTATCTTCAATTAAATAACATTTCAAAGAGGTTCACGGATCGCGGAGGGAACGAGGTTTCTGTGGTAAAGGACTTCGATCTAAGCGTTGACAGGGGGGAATTTATCTGTCTTGTAGGCCCTTCCGGTTGCGGCAAGACAACCGTCTTGCGCATGATTGCCGGCCTTGAATCTCCCAACGCCGGCAATATTATTCTTGACGGAACGGAGATCACAAACCTGCCTCCGGAAAAGCGTGAGATGGCGGTGGTTTTTCAACACTATGCCCTCTTCCCCCACATGAACGTCTATGGCAACGTTGCCTTCGGCCTTAACGTCAGACGTCTACCTAAAAAAGATATCGAGGCAAAGGTAAAAGAGATACTGGAGTCGGTGGGTCTGGATGGGTTTGAACAACGGGCCCCAAACGAGTTATCGGGCGGACAACAGCAACGTGTGGCCCTGGCCCGGGCCCTTGTGATACATCCAAAGGTCCTTTTATGTGACGAGCCTTTATCAAACCTGGATGCCGCATTGCGCGTCCAAATGAGATCGGAGATAAAATCGATTCAAAGGCGGCTTAACCTCACAACCGTCTACGTCACCCACGACGAAGACGAGGCAAGGTTTCTTGCTGATAGAACAATCGAGATGAAAAGCGTTACAAAATAAATTTATTTCCCCTGTTATTGGCACACAGTATCGATATTTAGGATCAGATATTTCAGCGCCTTTTCCTGATCGGCCCCGGTAGATGCCCCTTCAATGTGATAGGAGGTGTAGAATACGCATCCGCCGGTCCCCTGCTTCCAGCCCACCGTTATAGGTGCGTCGGCCGGCCCTCCAAGCTCGGATTCATCTCCGCTTATATAGGTTACGACGTTGCTTTCAACAGAATCGATCGATTGCCAAACCAACAGATTAAATATTATCTCTATCGTTGAGCTTCCTAAATATGTTGCAAGCGCCGAATAATCGACATCGGCGGCGGCAAGGGTGCCTGCATCTGTAGCGCTTGTGCCAAAATTTATATTGTCGGGAAATGCGGCGGTTAAACCGTTGTTCGCCAAATCGGAAAAATAAATATTGCCTCCTCCTGCCACATATTCCTGCAGGACCGTTGCATAACTGCTCATGTCGGTGGCGCAATTAACAAAGATATCGGTATATGTGTTTATATTTGACACCGAAGAAAACAGTTCGTCCAGCTCTGCAAGGGTTGTCATGTATAGTCCTTTGCCTTCACAGTCGGCGCTTCCGGTCATATATTGCGGATACGTCGCACTACCGGTAAGGGTGCAGTCGGCTATTTGCGATAGCAATAATTGGACCCCATCATACGATCCTGGAACCACCAGCCACTTGGCCGTAGTGTCGGTTGATGTTGCCGTCGTGTCGGCCGCCGGGATGCTGTATGTCTGGTTAGTTGACAATTGGGCTGTGCTGAAATTTATCGTATATCCTGTGCTTACCCATCCTACCCCTGTAGTAAAATTAAATCCGCTCCCCTGAATTCTAAATGACGCCGTTCCCGTCGGAATAGCATCGCTTCTTAATCCACCACATACAAAAACCCCCGTTTCGGTGGTAAAACAACCGCTATCCCATATCACCGCCTTGCCTATCATCGATTTTAAGGGCGCGGCCTCATTGCCGGAGGCGGTCACCAACACCACCTTTGCCCCGGCAATCGGGGTCACTCCATCCGGG
>Ga0172375_10013687_pt1 | contig 10033 bp, 5 predicted proteins | sample LakKiv1m_FD_114537 | JGI IMG/M metagenome (GOLD analysis project Ga0172375, IMG submission 114537) | Freshwater microbial communities from Kabuno Bay, South-Kivu, Congo - kab_092012_11.1m | ecosystem: Environmental > Aquatic > Freshwater > Lake | place: Democratic Republic of the Congo...
AAGGACACACACAACGTCACCGTTCTGGCTCATGTACGTTGCCACGGCATCAACCTTGCCAACTTCGCTCTGCTTGATCTTGAAGCTGTCATAGTCGAAGAGGATGTTCTCAAAAGACACGTTCACACGCTGGCCCGTCTCAAAACGGCTCGACATTGGATTGTCGGTGACAATGACCTCATCGCCCTGGGTTCCCGCCTTCTGCCTGGCCGTCCTGCAACCAGAACCCATGACCATGCACAGTACCGCTGCCATCACAACGCCGTAACGTACCGCTGACTTCATTGTTCGCTCTTCCTTTCAGAAAAAAAAGCATCTGTTACTCGTAGGACCAGTCGGGCGAACGCCATTCGCCCTCCAGTGCGCCGAACCGTATAGGAGGATCGCCAAGAGTGTCAAGAATATAGAGCTCTGGCCGGTAGTTCACGGCACGCGAACAGACTATGTGACGGCCATCCCTTGCCCATGACGGGTCTTCGTAGTCCGCGCCATCTGAAACCAGCGGGAGTTCAAGGCCGGTTCCTGGTTCGATCACCACGATCTGGTAATGCCCGCCCCACAGCCGGCTGCAGGCAATTCGTCCGTCGGGGCCCCAGTCCGGCGACACGTTCTGCCCGCCTTTGAACGTAAGCCGTTGCGGCGCACCGCCCGATGCGGGGATGGTGTAGAGCTGAGGTGACCCTCCCTGGTCCGAGACAAACACAATGCGGGAACCGTCCGGTGACCATGACGGGCTGGCTTCAGATGCATATCGTGTCCTGGTAAGACGCACGGGTTTGCCATCGGCTATGGCAAGCTTGTACAGTTCCGGGTTGCCGTCCTTCGAAAGCGTCAGTGCAATCCACCTTCCGTCCGGCGACATGCTGGCGCCGGAGTTCAAACCGGCGAAACCCGAGATACGCCGTCGTTTCATGGCGCTCAGATCCGACAGGTACACGTCCGGGTAGCCCGATTTGAAGGACGTGTAGACCACGCTCTTCCCGTCCTGTGACCAGTGGGGGGCAATGCAGACAACCCCGTCTTTCGTAATCCTCATCAGGCCATCGCCGTCCGCATCGCACACGTAGATATCCTTTGAAGCGCCCTTCACGCCAACCATGGTAATCCTGGTTCCGGCAAATCCCTTCACCCCGCGTACTGCAAACACGATATCGTCGGCAACACGATGCGCCAGCCTGCGAACCCCGTCGCCATCATCGCGGTATTTTTCGTCCATGAATTGTTTCCCGTTGGCCGTATTACGCACCCCGCAACGTACTGCGAACCGGCCACCGCCAGCATCCTGCGCACCGAACAACGCCAGCATCCCCTGCCCCGGCCCGCTGATGGTAAACCAGCCTGACCGGACCAGGTCGTTCTCAAGGGTTCGCTTGAACGTCTGTGCCTCACCATCAGACTGCAGCATCAGTCCCGCGGTATCGAGGGAGGACTTGGCCGCCCCGCCCTTGGTAATCACTATGTCGGCTGCGCGCACAGACGCACTGCAAGCTACCAGCACCAGCAACACGAGGAATCGCACAGTCATGAACCCTCTCCCTATTCCCTTATTTCAAACTTGATTGTCACCTTGCGGTATCTCGAAAGAAAACCGCTGGTAAGCCCCGAAATCACAGGGACCGATCTGACAGCCTGCATGACGCTTTCGTCCATCACGGTCAGCCCGGACCCCTTGAGCATCCTGCTGCCGACGATACGTCCTTCGCCGTCAAACTCAATTTCAACATCCACCCACGAATCACCGGCCTCGGCAGCAGACGGCTCTGTCCAGGCCCCATAGAGCGTCCGCCTGATCAGTTCCCTGTTTCGCGAATCCTCGTCCGGTATGGATGTATGGTCACCGATCACCGCGCCCTGGGCAAGGAGTTCGCGTATCTGTTCCTCTGTCAGGTTATGCGAAGGCTTCTTCTTGTTGCCCTTGGGCTTGGGCGGAACCGGTTTTTTGTCCGGTTTCTTGTCCGGAACCTTGACGGTGTCTTTTACCACAGGCTTGGGAGGTTCCTTGACTGTATCAGGCAGATCGGGAGCCATCATTTCCGCGGCAGGGTCGCCTGGCATTTCTACCATGAACTCAATCGGCACAATGAGGGGAGCCGACCGGACAAAGCAGCCCTGCCATGTTGAGGCCACGAATATTGCCGCCAGCAGCCCAACATGCACACCTGAAACACGCCTCAGGTTTCGACTGAATTCGGCTGTCACCGCTTGCTTTCCCCATCGGTCATCAAAGCCATCTTCGTCACCTTGGAATCGTAGAGGATCCTCAGGATCCTGGCGACGCTGCCGTAGCGGTTCTCCTTGTCAGCGCGAACAAGGACTGTCACCCCGGGACCGCTCCTGCCGAGTTCCTGCATCCGAACGGTCAGTTCCTGCTCGGTGACCAACATGTCGTTGAGATAGAGGGCTCCCTTCCCATCGAGAGTGACCACCTGTGACTTGTCCGGCGTGACATCCGCGGCCTTTTCCTCGGGCAGGTTTACAGGAATCCCCTGCTCAATGAGCGGGAAAGTGATGATGAATGTGACCAGGAGAAGGAACGTCAGGTCGATGAGCGGAGTCATGTTGACTTCGCTCATTTCCTTTGCTGATAGCAGTGCAGTGCGACGAGCCATAGCTGCTTCCAGATCGAAACCGTCGACAACGGCTATCAGGATTCCCGGTAGTGCGATTCGACATCCGCCATGTATTCCTGGCAGAAATTCTCCATATCCACGGCCAGTCGTCTAATCCGACCCATCAACGCATTATACCCGATAGACGAAGGAAGCGCCACCAGCAGCCCGACAACAGTTGTGAGCAACGCGCCGGCAATACCCGGGGCAACGGCGGACAGCATCGCCGACCCCATAAGGGCCATCCCGCTGAATGCGTCCATGACGCCCCAGACCGTCCCCAGCAAGCCGAGGAACGGAGCGGCGGTGGTCGATGTGGCAAGAAAACTCATGTTGCCCTCAAGCAGGTAAGCCTGGTCGGTCATTGTGCGTTCGGCCATGTTCCGGATCTGGCTGATCTGAACCGCCCCGAGCGTGTATTGCGGTTTTCCCAGAGACCCCATGAACAGATCCTGTGCATCGGCGCCACGGGCCTCAAGGACGGTCCCCAAAGCCTGGCATCCTTTCTCGTACATTATGTAAACAGGGCTCGATTCATACCTCTGGCGTTTGAGAAATATGCCGGCTGGATGATTCTCATGGCGGTAATCTGACAGGAAATCGTGCGTGTCCTTCATCGCACGTTTGAGTTCCCTGAACTTTGTGAGCATCACCGACCAGGTGAAGATAGACCCGATGAACAGTGCTATGACAATGATCTGGCCGGCCAGGTTCGAGGTCTTGAATGCAAACCAAACCCCGCCGTCAGTCATTGCCGCCAGGCTAACGAAACGCTCAAGACCAGTCATCTGTTCAACCTTTCATGACTTCGCGGGTTCGCATGTCGCCATTCGACTTCTGACCATGTCTTCTCATTGCCTCCCACCCCTGCAATGAACCGTGTCCCTCGCGCAGTCATACCCACGTCGCTCCATGCGTCCTGTCCACCAATATTGTCCAAGACCATCCCTGTGCCGTTACCTGCTACAACGTCACCGGGCGTTCACAACTTGGAGCTTCGTGGCGATTTGGGCAACACGGCGTCGAGGCGTGACCCCGCTGCCTCGACGCAACTCTATTTAGTATTTTGATGCCTGACCCCTTGCTCGCCATCCTTCCCACGCTTTTCCCACTCCTGCAAGACAACACGGGCACGATTTGTCATTGATGGATCCTCTATCTTTCCAAGAAAGGTTTTCACATCCGGGGACATCTTCTTAGTGAGCAGAGACAGCGCAAACACCTTGAGCTTCGATTCCAGCTTGTCGAAATGCTGGATGATGCTCTGAACATCCGCATCGGCAAGTTCATCGTCATTTAGCGAGGCAAGTGCTACTTGTTGCACTAGAAAGTTCGTTGAAACCAGCAGCATTGATGAATCCAGGCCATGGTCCTTTTGCATTCCCCGCTGCCGAATGGCAGCAAGGAAGCCTTTGGGTAGCCGTTCCTCGTTCACAAACACCTTCATTCCCTCTTCATATGCATGCGACAATGCTTGTTCTAATGCCCGTTTATTCGCCTTGCCTGCAAAAGCGCTATAATAGTTCCTAACTGTGAAGAACCGATCCCAAGGAATTGCAGCAGATCGGTCGAGTTCCTCCAGAACTTCATCCGGACTCCACTGCCACAGAGGTTGCATTCTCCCAAGAGCCTTATGACCTACGATGTCAGTTCCAGGATCGGTTCCGTTCTTGCACTCATCGATATTCGAAAAGCCGTCCAGATCATAATCCAACGCGGCGTCAACCGGATCAACCGGATCGCAATCGTGCTTGAGTTCCCATTGGTCGGGCATCCCATCCTTGTCGCTGTCTTTCTCTTCCGTCTGTTGGGCCATTGCAGTTAAAGACACTGTCATTGAGAGCAGCAGAACGAGTCTCACATTTCGACGAAGGCTCGCCATACCTGGTCGATATACGTGCATGTCTAATCTCCTCGATAGTTGTCAATCGACATCACGTCCCTCCGCGTGGGGGAACGTTGCCTCGTATTCTTCTAACGGCAACAGTACTCGCCCCCACAACATGAGGCGGTCGTAATTCTCTGGCACTGAAACAGGATGCGGCAAATCCAAGACATGCCCCAACTCATGTCCTGTAACTTGGATGAAGCTGTCCAGCGTTGTCATGCTTTCATCGACAGCGAAAGCTATGGGATCTACATCACTGGAACCCGTTGGGGTCTGGGCAAGTCCTCCTGCACAGCCGCCAATAAGAGTCTTTACGAAGTATCCGTTAACTGCTGACCCGTCACGATCGAGTCGAGTTATGGACCCAAACTCGTCCGGCGCGATTACGAATTCCCTGGTGTGTATCGCGCCTGATGAAGCAACTTCTACAGAAAACACCGCCGTATATTCGAAATGGGGATCCATTACAGAGCCGATAGGGCGCGTAACATTGATCCAGATCCCGCCGCCAGGCCTTATCTCGGTTGTTGGCGTATATGTCTCCTGCACTACCGGATCACCGGTTACGGGTTTCCTATAGACTTCTACTTTACGAATATTAGCTGGATCTGTCACTTCGGCAACAGTTGGATCTGTATCTTCAGGATTAACCCCCCAACTGAATCCATGCCCAAACCCTATTGTGGCAGGCGGTGAAGCGGTCAGATCCACGGGGGTCCTCGATTCCCGGAAGCTTACAGTCGGCTCTGTCCTGTATTCCGTCGTTTCGGCATAACTATCAGGGACCTGCAATATCTCTGTACTCTTCAAGAAATATGTATAACCAAATTGCGCCCAAATGTTGTTAACTCCATGGATTCCCGCTGGCGGCGAGATCAGTTCATTTATGTCTGCCACTGTCCGCGTAGCACCAACTCCTGCGGTCTCGCCTTTTACGATTCTCGCTGCAATAGGAATCCGGATCTCGTCAATACTTACCGCAGCTAGATCCTCAGCGCCGGTGCCAGCAGACCGAATTGTCAGGAAATCGCCATCTCCCGTCTCGATGTATAGAAAAGCTGTAATTCCTGCTAGCTGCGTTGGCATATAATGCTCGGTCATCGGCAAGAGGGGTTTCTTAGATATGCCATCAGCAAATTCTTCTGGACATTCAAGACTGAAAAGTCCACCCGGATACTGAATTCTGATTACGTCAAGATACGACATGATCTCTGGCGTCGAGGGTGAGATTTTGACGTAGAGAAGTCGTGGCTGTGTTGTGTCGGTTATTTCAGGCGCCCCGTCTGTGAAGCCAAAGCCACCCGTGTATGCGGTATCTCCGAGAGGATTTCCATTCGAATCAACGAACTCACACTTGATTATGTCCACCTTCATTCCCACGCCGCTGCCCAATGCGTTATCCGCCACATTGACGGCCGTTCCGGACAGATTGACAAACGAATCCGCGTCCTGAGCCAGCGCCGAGAAATCGAGCACCAAGGTCCGCGCCGTGTAGTCGCCTCCCGGATACGGACCCTCGCCAAACAAACTGTGCAACGCATTGACATCGTGTGAACCCGACGCATTGCCGGCGGGAGAATCGATGGCGTATGTCACGACATCGTTGAACTGAGATCCTTTGCCGGTGTATTCGGGGTACTCCCTGCTGAATACCACGGCCTTTACCACAATCGCCTGTGTCCCTTTGGGCACCGTCACGCGCCTCTCCCTGCTCACCGACTGACCCTGCCCCGATCCCTCGGAACTGACATACAAATCGCAATCTGCCGCTGCTCCCACTTCCAACCCGTCAGACGTCCCGTCCCCGTCCGTATCTGCTTCGTTCGGATCCGTGCCGTGAACATATATTTCCTGGTTGTCGGAAAGCCCATCACCATCACTGTCGGTTTCCCCGGGATTCGTGACCTGATTGTATTCCTCAAGGTTAACCAGCCCGTCCCCGTCAGAATCCGTGCCGGGAACTGCCCCCGAGGCACTGCCAAAGTACTTGCTTTCCCAATAATCCGGCAGACCGTCTCCATCCGCGCTGATGAACATGTCGGCGCCTATGTAACCACTGGCGCCTTTCCCCTCCCCGTCAATGTCTTGCGCCGCGGCCAAGGCATTGTTACCGGCAGGGATACACGGCGAACCGGCATTCAAGTGCCCGTCCTTAGTCGTCAAGGGATCATCCGTGATGTTACCCGCACCCAGGGTAATGTTCAACTGCCCAAGCGGCCCAATGGGGTAGCTGCCGTTGTGGCAGGAGTAATCAAGCGTGACGAGCTCCGGTGGGGCTGTCAGTGCACCGCGAACCTGATGCTCTGAGGGCGTGTTGCCCCATATCAGACAGTTCACAAGGTGTGTGGAACCGGGGAAACTTGTCAAATGGGAGGCATACACGCCGGATCCGTAATCCGAGTTCCGATTGTTGAGGATTGAGCAATTCCGCATAGTCAGCGACGCGCGGCTGTTCTCCACGCCACGACACAGGTTGCCGTAGATTGCGGTGCTCTCCATTTCAACCTGGGCATGACTGCACACCACAGCCGAACTTGCCATCGCGCGGTTCCAAGCGACATGACAACGCCGCACTTTTGGACTGCCGGGTTCTATGTGCTGGTAGTTGAGCGCCGGGCTGGCCAGCAACTCCTGCGCCGTGTCCGAGAACCAAAGCGCTGCTCCCGTCGCCGTTACCCTGTTCCGTTCAAACCTGCAATCCTCAACCACCGGAGAAGCACCAAGACTCCACCGTACCGCGGATCCCGAATAGGGCGCGCCGCCAGTCCAGTGATGAATGAAAGACAAGGCCACGGCATAGATGCCACCCCCGGTCACGGCCGAGTTCTTCGACATGCTGCAGCGTCGAATCGTCGGGCTTGCGCCAAGGAGGTAGACCGCCCCGCCGTTCGTAGCGGCAATGTTGTTCGCAAGAATGCAGTCCTGGATCGTGGGGCTGGAAGTAACGCAATAGATCCCCCCTCCGTAGTTGGTCTTGCCGCCCGCAATCGTGAAGCCGCTCAGGACGGATTTTGCCCCTTCGCCGGAGTGGAAATAGAAACCACGGCCTTGATTCTGGCAGTTGATTACAGCTGAGTGCGGCGGATCCGAGACAAGCAGAATCTTCTTGCCTATGAAGTCGAGGTTCCGGTTCCAGAATCCGGTGTAAGTGCCAGGCAGCACTTTCACGATGTTTGAGGTTCCGGCCGCGTTGATCGCCATCTGGATGTTCCCGCCCGGAGAGACTGTCCTGTCGGCGGCGGGCTTGCTTGTGGGGTCGTTGCAGAGGGAATGCCCCCGGATTTCGTAGAGATTGGGATACCCGTCATGGTCTTCATCCCCCATGATGTCTTCCGCCTGATTCGGGTTGAGACCATACTGGTATTCCTTGAGATTCGACCACTGGTCCCCGTCGGGATTGAGCCCTGCGTCATTGAGAAGCGGGTCCAGGCCGAAAGAAACCTCCCACCCATCAGGCATGCCATCGGAATCGGAATCATGAATAGAGGGATTTGTGCCATGCTGATATTCAGCGAGATTGTTCAGCCCATCTCCGTCTTTGTCCCCCGCTGCGTCATTCGCGAGCGCATCAAGCCCGCTTGTGATTTCATATCCATCGGGCATCCCGTCAAAATCCGTGTCCGGGTTGGCCAGGTCTGTTTTGTAGACCCACTTTTCGCGGAAATCCCCCAAGCCGTCACTGTCTGTATCAAGGCTGGCATCGGCAACCCGCAGGAACTTTGGTGAAGCCATGCCTTGGTCTACCCAGACACTGCGGTGGATCTCAAGATCAGGCTGGAGAGTGTCTTCAACCTGCCAGTTGTATTGCAGAAGATTGTTGCAGGAGAAGACGTCCAGGGGCGAGGCGAAGTCATCGGGATAGCCAATTATGGTTTCCATGCCGGTTTCCACCACCCGCATGCCGGTATACTTGATGGTGGTCAAGCCCCCGCTGTCGGCGGCCAGATCTCCGAAGTGCTCCCCTTCCCAAAGATCGGGCAGGGAATCCCCGTCGCTGTCCGTGATTTCGGCCGTGGATGTGGACGCCGTATCCCCGCTGCCAAGCTGGCCGGACTCATTTGCCCCGGCAGTGTGGACGGTAATCATGCTGCTCATGAGCACAAGGGAATGGCGGGCGCCGGCGGCGATGCCAACCGCGTGGGTCATGCCGATCATGCGGACAGGCTTTGCGCGGGAACGCCGGGTTCCGTCACCAAGCTGGCCTGATTCGTTTGCCCCCCAGGCCCATACGACTCCATTGGTTCCAAGGGCAAGGAAATGGCCTTTGCCCGCGGCAATGGCGGCAATCGCGGGAAGACCCTTGACCTTGGCCGGACGGAACCACGGAGCGCGCCATTGCCAGACCGTACCGTCGGACTTGAGAGCCAGAGCTTCTTTGTGTCCTACGGCAACGGCAACCACCTCGTTCAGGCATGGAATGGGCATGAGACAGCTGTGCCACTTGAGCCATGGCCTGCCGTTGGTATGCACCAGGATGCTGTAACCTTCGCCTGCAACTATTGCCCTGGCTTTGAACCAGGGCTCTTTCCTCAAGAACCGGGGATTGGACCAGGAGTAGACTCTGCCGTCGTTGCAGAGCGCAAGGTCTTCGGTCCTGCCCGCTGCAACGGCAATGATGTTGGTGAGGGTCTTGAGGTGGGTTGGCAGGGGGACTGGTGGTCCCTGCGGCGGCTTGCCGGTTCGCCAGACTGTGCCGTCTGTTTTCAGAAGCAGCGTTTCCTGAGGTCCACAGGAAACGGCTTTCGCTTGGCTGAAGGTGTTGCTGCCGTCGGGCGATTTGATCTGTTTGGAAAGTGTCTCGATGCCACAGAGAGTTCCTTGTCCGAGCTGGCCTTCTTCATTGCTGCCCCAGGCCCACACGGTGCCGTCGGCGCGGACGTATGCGCTGTGGGCTTTGCCGCCGGCAATCATGCGGCTGTAGTAGAGCGGCTCGCCGGGCTGGGGCTCGGGGTCCGGTTCGGGGTCTGGGATGGGCGGAATGCCAGCCGCCAAAGCCATGGTGCGCAGGGGACTGGTGGTGGGAACAAGATCGTATTCGATGGCGAGTCGGGAGGGATCGTAGACGTGAAGAAGCCAGTCGATCTCGTCTGCTGGGCGGTCATAGAGGTCGGGGAAGAGATCCAGGACAAGCGCTTCGGGATCGTAGTCGGCGGGGGCTGGCAGTCTGGCGAGTTCTCGGTCGTCAGAACCTATGAAGACATGTTCACGGGTCTGCGGATCTTCCAGCGCCAGAACGACGAGGGCGTAGTGCGCCTGACCGAGGCCTACCGGCTCGCTCCCCCCCCAGGCGAGGACATGCAGGACCTCGTGTTCTTCATGGCCCTGTCCCGCACGGGCCCCTTCGAGCAGGATGACCGTCGTCTGCGGGACTTCGTGGAGGCGCACGCGGCGGCGTATCCCGAAGACCCTCGGAACACGCTCCTCCGCCTCGTGGCCGCGAGCGAGATGCTGAACGCCCGGGACTGCCCGGAGAGCGAGGGACCTGCTCGCAGGGAGGAGCTTCGTCGCCTGATCCTGGCCGTCCACCTCGGGCCCG
>Ga0172375_10013688_pt1 | contig 10032 bp, 8 predicted proteins | sample LakKiv1m_FD_114537 | JGI IMG/M metagenome (GOLD analysis project Ga0172375, IMG submission 114537) | Freshwater microbial communities from Kabuno Bay, South-Kivu, Congo - kab_092012_11.1m | ecosystem: Environmental > Aquatic > Freshwater > Lake | place: Democratic Republic of the Congo...
AGCCAGGCCCTTCTCCTGGATTTTCTCCAGGCGTCGCCCGAAGAAGCCGGACGAATCCTTCAGGATAAAGAATCGGTCCGCCGGACGGAAGACCTCCTGGTCAAGAAGCGGTTCATGGATCCCCACCTGGACGAGGCCTCCATCGCCAAGGCCCGGGTGATTTGCGACCAGATCGAGCGGCTGTTCGTCGAGCTTTCCCAGATCAGCGGCGAGATTTCCGCCGCCGAAGCCGCCCGGATTCAGAAATATATCGAAGACAAACAACTCTTACTCCGCATCAAGCTTCTCCGCAAGGAGCTCGCGGAAAGCGAGGTCTGACATGCGTCCACGTGCGATTGTCCCCATTATTTTCTTCGCGGCCGTCCTGCTGGCCGGCGCCCTTCCGGCGGCGGCCTCCGCCACGGCGGACGACAAGGCCTTTCAGGAGATCAAGCTCCTGGTCTTTGACGAGAAATGGGCCGAAGCCCTTTCCCGCCTCGAGGCTTTCCTGGCCGATAATCCGAACGATCCCCAGGTCGTCCCGGCCCTTTATTACCGGGCGAAATGCCTGGAAGAGATTGGCGGAAGGAGCGAAGACGCCCTCCTGGCTTACCGCGAATACCTCCGCCGCGGCGACCGCAATAAAAGCCTCGGCTCGGATGCCGAAGCCTCGATTATCGATCTGGCCGTGGATCTCTATGAGAAAGGCGACCGGTCATACCTCCCGGAAGTAGAAGAGCGGCTGACCCATCCCGACAAGGAACTCCGGTATTATGCCGCCATCCGGCTGAGCTATCTCAAGGACAAGAAGGCCGCGGCCAAAAGCGTCCCTGTCCTGAAAAAGATGTTGACCGAAGAGACCAATGCCGAGCTTCGCGACCGGGCCAAGATCGCCCTCCTCCGGGTCGATCCGCAGGCGCTGGCCGCAGCACCCGACAAGTCCGAACGGTCCGACAAGAGCGTGACCCGCCATGTCCGGATGTTCCACATCCAGATCGTCAATACCCGGACGAAAGACGTGGAGCTGTCGCTCAACCTTCCTTTCGGCCTGGCCGACCTGGCTCTGTCCGGCATGGAAGCTGAGCAGCGGGGCCTGCTCAAGGAGAGGGGCTACGACATCGACAAGATTCTCAAGGAATTGAAGGAAGGCGGAAGCATCCTCGAAATCAACGACGATAAAGAAGGCACGTCCATTCGCATCTGGATCGATTGATCCGAAGGAGAATAACGATGAAAACGCTTACAAAAAGCCTGATCGCGGTCATAGCGATCGCGGCGGTCCTTGGCTCGACGGCTTTTGCCGCTCCGGCCGCGGTTTCGGACAAAGACAACTGGCGGGTCATCAAGAACGCGGTTCAGGAGGACGGCCGGCACGAGCACGCCCGGGGAGAGGCCCGCTGGTTTAAAATCGTCATCACCGACGACGATTCCAGGGACGAGGCCGTCAGGATCACCCTGCCCCTCAGCCTCGTCGAGGGGATCGCCCGGCTGGCTTCGAACCATCATTCCCGCAGCCGCCATTTCGATTGCGACTCGGACCTGGACCTGGATATCGACGTGGACATCGACTTCGAGGAAGTCCTGGCCCAGCTGAAGAAATCCGGGCCCCTGTCCCTGGTCGAAATCCGGGATGACGATGCCTTGATAAAAATCTGGATCGAATAGGGCTTTAGAGATACCTCCTTCTTTAAAAGGCGGGAGAGGATCGAATTCCTCTCCCGCCTTTTTTTATGCCCGGTCTATTGACTTTTCGAAGGCGGATGGGTTATGTATCCTCATGATGCATGATACCTAATGCTTGTGAGGGAGGGGCCGATGCCTGGGGCAAAAGTCAATCTGAGATTGAAATCGAGCTTTGCGGGAACCATTTACGATCACGTTAAAAAGCTGATCATGGAGGGCGAGCTGAAGCCCGATCAGAGAATCACGGTCCAGGAATACGCCAAGTATTTCAACGTCAGCATCACCCCCGTCCGGGAAGCGTTCCAGCGGCTCATGGCCGAAAATTACCTTTCCTCCAACAACCAGAACCGCAACGAGCTGCGGGTGATCTCCATGACCGGCAAGGAAGTCAACGAGATCTACGAGTTCATCCGGGCCCTGGACATCCACGGGATCCGGACTCACCTGGCGAAAATCACCGAACCGGTGATCGCCGAGCTGGCGAAAAAACACGAGGCCCTGAAGGGCTACTACGAGAAGAAGCAGCTGAAATCCTTTTTCCGCGAGAATTTCGACATCCACTCCGTGATCTGGAAGGTGACCCAGAACGATTTCATCTATCAGACCATGATGAGGGCGACGGACAAGCTGACGATTTTCCTGCGCTTGTATCCCGAGCATTTCTACTCCGACGATGTGCTGTCGAAATCCTTCCGCGAGCACGGCGAGCTGCTCGACGCCCTCCGCCGCAAGGACGCGGCGACGCTGGAGCGTCTCCTCGAACGGCACTGGGCGGAAGGCTTTTTCCCCATCGCCGACGGAGATGACGGCAAGGACCATTAGGAACTTCGGGAAGCGGCGGCCACGGCGAGGAGATCGAGGCCTCTCTCGAAGTGTATTCCCTGGCGGTCGATCCGGCCCTTATACCCTCCGGACGAAGATCACCGATTCCGTCTCTTCCAAGACGCTCAGTAAAGACGTGGTCTTCGGTGTGGTAAAATAACCGCACGGCGGAAGAGGCCGGACAAATGATCGAAATCGACGACCATCTCTCTCTGGAGGATTTTCTCCGCGTCGCCCGGGACAATGAGCCCGTCGGCCTGAGCGTCTGGGCGAAGGAACGCCTGCGGAAGGGGCGGGCGGCGATCGAGGACATCCTCAAGAGCGGGGAGGCCGTCTACGGCGTCAACACGGGCTTCGGCAAGTTCCAGAACACCCGCATCGCCGCCGACAAGCTTCGCGAGCTGCAGCGGAATCTGATCCTGTCCCACGCCATCGGCGTCGGCGGCCCGCTTCCGGCCGACGTCGTCCGCGGCATCCTCCTGCTCCGGATCCAGAGCCTGGCCCGCGGCCGCAGCGGCATCCGCGAGTCCGTCGTCGAGCGGCTTTGCGAATTCCTCAACCTGGAAATCCATCCCGTCATCCCGGCCCAGGGTTCGGTGGGATCGAGCGGGGACCTGGCCCCCCTGGCCCATATGGCCCTGGCCCTCATCGGCGAAGGCGAAGTCGTTTACGACGGGAGCGTCTGGCCGACGGCCGACGCCCTGGCCGACGCCGGCCTCGAGCCCCTCGCGCTCGAGGCCAAGGAAGGTCTGGCCCTGATCAACGGGACCCAGGTCATGAACAGCGTCCTGGCCCTGCTTGTGGCCGACACGCGGATTCTGCTGACGACCGCGGACATCGCCGCGGCCATGAGCGTGGAAGCCTTGAAAGGGAGCCACGCGCCCTTTGACGAGCTGGTCATGAGCGTCCGGCCCCACCGCGGGGCCATGGAGACCGCGGAAAACCTCCGGCGGCTGCTCGCGGATTCGGAGATCCGCGAATCGCACGCCAAGTGCGCCAAGGTGCAGGACGCCTACTCGCTCCGGGCGACGCCCCAGGTCCACGGAGCCAGCCGCGACGCCTTCCGCCACGTCGCCGGCGTCGTCGAAATCGAGATGGATTCGGTCACGGACAATCCCCTCATCTTCCCCGAGGAAGGCCGGGTCATTTCCGGGGGCAATTTCCACGGCCAGCCGCTGGCCCTGGCCGGCGATTACGCCGGCATCGCCCTGGCCGAGCTGGCGAACATCAGCGAGCGCCGGATCGAGCAGATGCTCAATCCGGCCTTGTCCGGCCTGCCGGCCTTTCTCGCGGAGCAGGGCGGTCTGCACAGCGGCCTGATGATTTCCCAGTACACGGCCGCCAGCCTCGTTTCCGAGAACAAAGTCCTGGCCCACCCGGCGAGCGTGGACAGCATCCCGACCAGCGCCAACCAGGAAGACCACGTCTCCATGGGGACGATCGCCTGCCGAAAAGCCCGCCGGATCTACGAGAACGTCCTCTGGGTCCTGACGATCGAGCTCGTCTCCGCGGCCCAGGCCCTGGACTTCCACAAACCGCTCCGCCCGGGGAAGGGCGTGGCTGCGGCCCACGTCGCGATCCGCAACACCATCCCTCATCTGGCCCGGGACCGTTATCTCAAGCCCGAATTCGACGAAGTCCGGACCCTGGTCCGGAGCGGCGAGCTCGTTGAAACCGTCCGGGAAGCCGTCGGCCCGCTGATTTGACCGCGGCCCGACGGGCGGGGATTTCCTGTGCTATAATACCGCTCTCATTTAACGGACTCTATTCGAGGATCGGCGATGGAACTCAAGTTGACGAAAGTCCAGTATGAAACTTTGATGAAGCTCGTTTACCTCGGCAACACCGTCGTCAACGGCTTCCGGGAGAAGAATCCGGTGATGGAGACCGATCACCTGGAAAACTATATTTACGCGAAGGCCGCCGATTTCGGCCTGGGCAAGATGATCGTTTATGACGAGGAACTGGACGCTTTCTATCCGTCGGCGGAAACCGAGGACGCCTGGCTGGCCGTCCACGACGATTACATCAACGACCTGTTCTGGGACGAGCTGATGCATCGTCTGGCCGAGCGGGACCTGGAAACCCGATACGGCCGCGACGCGGTCGAAGCCATGCCGGCCGAAGAACGGGGCAAGCTCGAGCGGGAATTGATGGACAAGCTCTACGCCGAATTCCACCAGAACGGCCTCAACAATCTGATCCTCTATCGGCCCAGTTAAACCGTTCCGTTCTTCTTCAGAATCCTTTTCAACCAGACGTTGTAGATCCCCAATCCGACGAAAGAGACGATCCCGACTCCGCCGATGATCAACCAGAGGGCGGCGATCTTCGCCGGTTCGCCCGCTTTCTGCGGGTCCTGGATCAATCTCTGGAACAGCGCCCCTCCGACGGGACCGCCGATGATGCTCCCGAGAGCGACCGGCAAATTGGCGTAGCCGAGATATAATCCTTCCTGGCCCTTGGGAGCCAGGGCGCCCAGATATTCGTAGATCCGGGGAGACGCGAACATTTCGCCGGTGGCCATCGAGGCGATGGAGACGATCATGAAGATCCCGGCGGCCGGGACGGCCAGGCCCGCAAGGTTGATCTTCTGTGTCACGTCCGACCAGAGCAGCGTCGGAAGGACGTTGACGGCCATCCCGACGGTCGTCACGGCCACGCCGACCATGATCGATTTGATCGGCGTCCATTTCTTGGCGAACCGGGTGATCAGCAGCTGGAAGCAGACGATCATCAGCGGATTCGCCATGGTGTAAAGCTCCATCGGGGCGTTGGGATCGATGAAGCGCATGAACAGGGGCATGAGGTTGTAAAGCTGGACATAGAGGAACCAGAACAAGGAAAGGACGATGAGGAAGAAGACGAAACGGATGTTTTTCAGGACGGTGACGATGCCCAGGAGGGCTTCGCCCAGGGTCCGGCGCTTGACGACCTGGCCGTCCTTTTTCCCGTCGCTGACGAACTGGGGCTCTTTGTAAACGAACAGGACGACGGCCAGTCCGAGGAGGGCGAAGGCCGTGGCCACGTAGGTGAAGATCGCGGGGATGCCGTAAGCCGTGCGGACGAAATAGGACACGCCGCGGCCGGTGATCGAGCCGATGTTGATGACCATGTAGAAGATGCCGAAGGCCAGCGTCGCGTGCAGACCCGAGGTTTTCTGGACCGTTCCGGCGATGCAGGGCTTGACGATCGAGCCGCCGATGCCGATGAAGATGACGGCGATGACGACGGGGACGAAATAGCTGACCGGTTCTCCGCCGGGGGAGGCCGGCCAGATCTTTTGCAGGCCGCCCATGATGAGATAGCCGATCGTGATCAGGACCAGGGCGACGGAGAGGGATTTCTTGTAGCCGTACTTGTCGGCGATCGTCCCCGAAAGGATCGGGAGGAAATAGACGAGGCCCCAGAGGACCGTCCCGTTGAGGAACGTGGCCGCGGCCGGGCTCAACCCCAGCGCTTCCTTGAGATAGATGACCATGAACGAGGCCATCGAATAATAGGCGGCCCGTTCGAACAGCTCGACGGTATTGGCCGTCCAGAAGGTCCGGGGGAACCGGGCTTTGCCGGCCGGGGCGGGCGTTTCGCTCATTCTGAAACTCCTCGATCCGAAGGATTTTTGAGCAAACGAGGAGGAATCATATCCGAGCCCCGGCCCGAGGTCAAATAATCCCGCCGCCCGTTGAAGGGGAACCCTCGCGAAAGGGTTCCCCTTCAATCTCCAGGGCCCCCCTCCGCTATGCGTCCTCCGGGAGGCATCCGCGGCCAGAGGGAGATTCCCATTCGATTATCGAGATCATCATCTTCGTTTTAAAATAAATTCCCGCGGCTTTTTTATCAATTAATCGAGTCGGGCCGTGATCGGATAAAACGGGTTTAAAAGGTCGATCCTTACCCCGGGGTCAAATGCGTTTTCCGCCGCGAGGAACGTCTCGATTATTTATTCCGCATATAAGGATAGGGGAAATCGGCCGGCGGCAGATAGTTCTCCTTGACCGTCCGGGGCGAGATCCAGCGCATCAGGTTGTAGCTGCCCCCGGCCTTGTCGTTGGTTCCCGAAGCGCGGGCGCCGCCGAACGGTTGAAGGCCGACCATCGCCCCCGAACATTTGTCGTTGTAATAGAAATTCCCGGCCGCGTATCGCAAAACCTGGCAGGCTTTGACCAGGGCGGACCGGTCCCGGGCGAAGATCGATCCGGTCAAGGCGTATGGGGACGTCCGGTCGCAAAGCATCAAGGTTTCCTCGAATCGGTCGTCGGGATAAACGTAGACGGTCAGGACGGGGCCGAAGATCTCTTCCTCCATGGTCAGGAAATGCGGATCGGTCGTTTTGATGATCGTCGGTTTGACCGCTTTTCCCCGCTCATGATAACATCGAAAAAAATGGCGTCCGGAGGAATACAATGAGCGACCTCGTCCGGTTCGGCGTCTCGCTGGAGAAGGGCTTGCTGGCCCGATTCGACAACGTCCTCCGCAAGAACAAATGGGTCAGCCGGTCGGACGCCCTTCGCGATCTCATCCGGGCCGAGCTTGTCAAGCAGGACTGGGCCGAAGGCGGGGGCGACGTGGCCGGCGCGGTGACGCTCATTTACGACCATCACCGGCGGGACTTGCTCGGGCGGTTGACCGACGTCCAGCACGATTACCAGAATCTGGTTCTCTCCGCGATGCACGTCCATCTGGACCATGACCATTGCCTGGAGATCATCGCCGTCAAGGGCGCCCCGGCGGAAATTCAGAAGCTGGCCGCCACCCTCCGGACGATTCCGGGGGTCATGCACGGGACGCTGATGATGTCGGCGACCGGGAAAAATCTGGCCTGATTTATTTTTTTTCTTTCTTTCCCTCGGTGACCACGTAGAACGCGGGCACGACGAGCAGGCTGAGGGCCGTCGAAAGGACCAATCCTCCAACGATGGCGATGGCCATGGGCGTGCGGATCTCGGAACCGGGTCCGATGCCCAGGGCCGGTGGAATGGCCGCCATCAGGGTGGCGATGGCCGTCATCAAAATCGGACGGAGGCGGATCGGGCCGGCCTGTTCCATCGCCTCCCGCGGGCCGAAGCCCTTGTTTTTAAAGGCGTTGGCGTAATCGACCAGAATGATCGAATTCTTTTTGACGATGCCCATCAACAGCAGCAGCCCGATCATGCTGAATATGTTCAGGGACTTGCCCATGATCAGCAGGGCGAAGGCCGCCCCGGCGATCGACAGGGGGAGAATCGTGATGATCGTGATCGGGTCCTTGAAGGAATTGAACTGGGAAGCCAGGATCATGTAGGCGATCGATACGCCCAGGATCAGGGCGAAGATGAGGCTGCTCATGGAATCCTGGAAAGCCACGCTGGCCCCGCCGAGGACGATGCGGGTTCCCACGGGAAGGTCTTTCCCCAGGCTCTGGACGTAACGGATGGCTTCCTTCTGGGACGATTCCGGGGCGACATTGGCGTAAATGCTGATGGCCCGTTCCCGTTCGCGGCGGGTGATCGCCTGAAGAGCCGGGAGCTCCTCGGTCTTCACCAGGGAAGACAGGGGAATCAATTGGCCCGAGCGGGATCGGATGCGGAGCCGGGAGAGATCCTCCGGCCGCGTCCGCTGGGAGGCCAGAAGCTTCATCTGGACGTCGACGCGGCGCCCTCCGGAGCTGTATTTCCCGACCCGGACTCCGCCGACCAGGGCGTTGAGGGCGGTGGCCACGTCGGTCATGGACACTCCGATGTCGGCGCAGACGGCCCGGTCGGGCGTGACCCGCAGCTCGGGCTGGCCGAGCCGGTAGTCCGTGTCCATGTCCATGACCTGGCCGCTGGCCTGGAGCTTGGCCATGACGTCGCGGCTGACTTCGATCAGCTGGTCCCAGTTGGATCCGCGGACCGAGAATTCGATCGGAAAGCCGCGCTGGGCGGTGAACCCCTGCTGGGAGAGGTCCTGGATGACGGCCCGCAGGCCGGGGATCGCGTTCAATTCCTTCCGGATGATGGCCGCAAGCTCCGCCTGGCTCATACGTTTTTTCGGCGGGATAAGGGTCACGTTCATGAATCCGGAATTGACTCCGCCGCCGAAGGCGCCGATGTTGCTGAAGACCGACATCACTTCGGGATGGTTTTGGAGTATGGCTTCGGCCTTGGCCAGAAGGCTGCTCGATTCGATGATGTCCGAACCGACCGCCATCTGCAGCCGGATGGCCATCCGGCTCTGGTCCTGCGAAGGGACGAACTCGCTCGGCATGATCATCAGGATGATCAGGGAGACCGCGAACAGCGCCGCTCCCGCGGCCAGGATCAAACCGGGGCGCTTGAGCGTTTTTTTCAAGGCCGTCGCATAGCCGGCCTCGAGCTTGCGGAACGAATGGTCCACCCAGCGGCCGACGCGGTTGCGGCCTTCGCGGTCGGTTTTCAGAAACTGGGAGCAGCGGGCCGGGGCCAGGGTGACGGCCTCCACGTAGGACAGGAGAACGGCCAGGCAGAGCGTCACGCCGAACTGCAGGAAGAACTTGCCGATGACGCCCTTCATGAAAACGACGGGAACGAAAATGGCCACGACCGCCAGGGTGGCGGCCAGCGCGGCGAAGGCGATTTCGTGGGTGCCTTCCAGGGCGGCCGGGATGAGGGCTTTGCCGCCCTCCTTGTGGCGGAAGATGTTCTCCATGACCATGATGGCGTCGTCGACGACGATGCCGACGGCCAGGGACAGGCCGAGGAGGGTGAACGTGTTGAAAGTGAATCCGAGGAAATAGATGATCGCCACCGTCCCGAGCAGCGACATCGGAATGGCCAGAATGACGTTGAGGGTGCTGGACAGCGAGCCGAGGAACATCCAGCAGACCAGGGCCGTCAGCAGGACCGAAAGGATGAGCTCGAACTGGATTTCCCGGACGGAATCCTTGATGAATTCCGTGCTGTCGTAAGCGACGGCGACGGTCATCCCTTTGGGCAGGGTGGACTGAAATTCGTCGAGGGCCTGATGCGCGGCCTTGGCCACGGCCACGGCGTTGGCCCCCCGCTGTTTCTTGATGCTGATGCCCTGGGCCGGCACGCCGTCGACCCGGGCGATCCGCCGGGCGTCCTCGAAGCCGTCCTCGACGAGGGCGACGTCGCTGATGTAAATGGGATTGCCGTCGATCTTGGTGACGACGATCTGACGGAGTGTCTCGAGGTCGAGGGCTTCGCCGAGGACCCGGATGTTGACCTCGCGGCCGGGCGTTTCGAGCCGTCCGGCCGGCAGCTCGACGTGTTCGCGCTGGAGGGCGGAGATGACGTCCTGGACGGTTAGCCCTTTTTCATCGAGCTGGGCGGCGTCGAGCCAGATGCGGACGTTGCGGCTCAGGGCGCCCATGAAGGAGATCTCCCCGACGCCCGGGATGGTCTGGAGCTTTTCCTTCATGTTGTAATTGACGTAGTCGCTCAGGACGCGCTGGGGGAACGCGCCGGTCAGCGAGGCCATCATGATCGGCTGGTCTTCGGGATTGTTCTTGGAAATCGTCGGCGGATCGATGTCCTGGGGAAGGCGCCGCTGGATCTGGGAGACCTTGTTCTGGACCTCCTGCATCGC
>Ga0172375_10013689_pt1 | contig 10032 bp, 6 predicted proteins | sample LakKiv1m_FD_114537 | JGI IMG/M metagenome (GOLD analysis project Ga0172375, IMG submission 114537) | Freshwater microbial communities from Kabuno Bay, South-Kivu, Congo - kab_092012_11.1m | ecosystem: Environmental > Aquatic > Freshwater > Lake | place: Democratic Republic of the Congo...
GAGGGCGATCTTCCCTTTGATCGCGTCGGAGAGAAAGTTCTCCGTCCGGCAGAGAAGGATGTCCGGCTGGATGCCGATCTCCCGGAGGGCCTTGACGCTGTGCTGCGTCGGTTTCGTCTTCACCTCGCCCGCCGTCTTGATGAAGGGAACCCAGGTCAGGTGGATGAAGATGGCGTTCTCCCGCCCGGCCTCGTTGCGGAACTGGCGGATCGCCTCCAGGAAGGGAAGGCTCTCGATGTCGCCCACGGTGCCGCCGATTTCGACGATCGCCACATCGAAGCCCTCGGCGGTCTTTTTGATGTAATCCTTGATCTCGTCCGTGATGTGGGGGATCACCTGGACGGTCTTTCCCAGGTAATCGCCCCGCCGCTCCTTGGAGATCACCGAAAAGTAAACCTGTCCCGTCGTGAGGTTGTTGCCTTTGCCCATCCGGGTGCCGGTGAACCGTTCGTAGTGGCCGAGGTCGAGGTCGGTCTCCGCCCCGTCGTCGGTCACGAAGACCTCGCCGTGCTGGAAGGGGCTCATCGTCCCCGGATCGACGTTGATGTAGGGGTCGAGCTTCTGGTTGGTCACCCGGAGGCCGCGGCATTCGAGAATCGCCGCAATGGACGCCGCTGCAAGCCCCTTGCCGAGGGAAGAGAGAACCCCGCCCGTCACAAATATGAATTTCGTCTTCATGATCGCTCCTTAATTCTATTCCTCAGTAGACGGCCTGGCTCATGTCAAGGGGACAGAATTGAAATCTGTCCCCACCCCGGCCTGTCGCCGAACGGGGACACGATGCGGCATCATGTCCCCGCCCCTCCGAGATTCCGTCGGATCTGCCCGGCGATCACCTCCACCGGTTCGCCCAGAAGGACGGCGAGCGGAATTTCTCCAAGGCAACTATCGTCCCACGCCAGGTTGTATTCCTGGATGAGATTCCGGATATCGTTCGCCCGCTCGCCCAAAAGCTCCTTCCGTTCGCGGACGGAGAGCGCCTCGTTGAACGTCACATGGATCAGCAGGAGATGTCGAACCCGTTCCTCCTCCCCGAGAAGGGGGACGATCACGACGGGGGCGCCGTCGGATTTCCCCTGTCCTACATAGGCCCGCCCGGAGGCCACAATCCCCTTCTTGGTCCCCATCAGAAGTCCCAATTTTTCGGCCCGCGAATGCATCCCAAGAGAAACGCCTGCCCGCTTCCGGATCTCGATCGTCGCGTCGTCTCCCGGTTTTCCCTCGGCATCCAGGTGATTCACCGCATAGAGGGTGTAGCCGTTTACGGCGGTCACCGCCTTCTGTATCCGGCGGAGGGCAAGGACATTCGTGCTGAGGAGGGACCTTGCGGAGAAGGAGAGCTCCGCAACGAGATCGAAGAGAACGCCGCCGGGCGGTGTTTCCTTCCGGCTGGTCCCCACCGTCACCGTCTTCGCCTGGTGGCGGATGGCGTCGATCGGCCGGGAAAGCTCGTCCACGGCGTGGCCAAGCGTAATGTCCAGGAGGTCGATCGGCGAGGCCGGCGCCTCGGCCGCGGGGAAATCATGCCTGAAATCGTCAATCGGCAGTTTCCCTGCCGCATATTTCAAAAGGAGGATCAGATCGGAGATCGTCCGCACGCCGGTTTGGGAAAAGGCGCCCCGGTTCTTCCGCCGCTGGAAGCGGTCCGTGAAATCGTTCACGAGACGGCGCAGACGGCCGTCGGCGATGCACTCATCGACGGAAAGGTTCCTCTTCGCCTGTTCGACCATGATCAGATTAAGGCGGCTCTTGAATTCCCGGAGGTACAGGGCGTCGGCATCGATGCTGCACGCGGCGTAATAGCCGAAGAGGTGGCCGGCCACCGTGTTCAGGATCACGGGAAGCGGAAGCGGCGCGCGGGGGATGCGGATCACCGCATCGGCGATCGCATCGAAGCGTTCCTCCCCCTCGTCGGCAAAAACGACCACGCCGGATTTGTGGGCCTTGAAGATCGCCACATCCTTGACGATATCCCCCATGACGGTTTCCGGACTCCCCGCGGCGCAGACCAGGATCAGCGGTTCGGCGGAGAGATCGATGTGTTTCTTGTTCTCCACCACGTCGGAAGAGATCGTCTGGTAACAGAGTTCGCTCAGCTTGATCCGGATCTCATCGGCCGCCGCCTTGTTCGGGCCGCTTCCCACAACCGCCCAGTACCGCTTCCCTTTCGCAAGCCGTTCCACGGCGCTGCGAATCTCCTCCTTCCTCGCAAGAACCTTTCCCATCATCTCCGGCGCCTGTTCGAGCAGATGGAGCTCCTCAGCGATCCGTTCATCGGAGAGGGTCGATAGGAGCCGGGACAGATAGAGAGCGAGGATGTGGCCGGCCACGATCTGGGAGTAGAAGGCCTTGGTGGAGGCGACGGCCATCTCGATGTCCCGGCCGTCGGAGGTGTAAAAAACGCCGTCCGCCTTCGCCGTGATATCGGACTGGCGGCGGTTGACGATCGCGATAACCTTCGCACCCCGCTCCGCGGCCATCGCCACGGCGCGATTGGTGTCCGTCGTCGTTCCCGACTGGGTGATCGGTATGATCAGGGTATCGTGCAGGTCGTTCTCCAGGCAGAAGCCGCTCAGTTCGGAGGCGATCCGGGCTTCCACCCGGATCCCGCTTCCCCGGAGGTACGCCTCCATTGCGTCGGCCACGGCGCTCCCGGCGACGGCCGCCGTCCCGTGACCGATCACGGCGATCCGCCGGATTTTTTTGCTGCGGAGGGCCTCCCGGATTCCATCCGGGACGATGTCCGGGCCGAGATTGAAGACAGCCCGTTCCGTGCCCCCGTCCCGTTCGATTCGGTATTTGCCGCGGAGGGTCTTCCGAACGGAGAAGGCCGATTCGGTGATCTCCTTGAGAAAGTAGTGGGGATAGTCGCCGCGGTCGATGTCCCGCGTCGTGATCTCCGCCCGCTTCACCGCGTCTTCGCCGAACGGAAGCGGCGTCCCGTCATAGAAGAGCCCCCGGATGCCGGCCGCCCCCCCGGGGGCATCCTGATCCAGGATGACGATCTGTCCCGTGGCCTCCGGCTTCTCCGGATGCGCAGGCCTCTCGCCGTCCATCTTGATGAAGAAGGGGGTCTCCTCCACCAGGCCGTAGAGCTCCGAGGAGAAGAGATACCGGTCGGGGGTGATCCCGATGTAAATCGACTGGCCGCTCCCCTTCAGGGCCAGAAAAATCTTGCCCGGCTCGACATTGCTGGTCATGGCGATGGCATGCGAGCCTTCGAAATCGCCCACGGCGCGCCGGAAAGCCTCGATCAGATTCCGGCCCGCCAGCAGGTATTTTTCGATCCGGAGCGGGATGATCTTCGTATCCGTCGTCACCTCCGGCGCGATCGCCATCCCCTCCGCCTCGAGGGCCTCCCGTAGCGTCTGGTAGTTGTCGATGTCGCCGTTCAGGACCACATGGATGGTCCAGGGACCCTTCCCGTAGGCGGGATAAAGTTTCTCCGGCGCGCTAACGGGGACACGATGCGGCATCATGTCCCCGTAATTCCCGGAGAGCAGTGTAAAATTTCCGATGGGATGACAGTTCTCCTCCGTGATCGATCCGACGGACGCCCAGCGGGTGTGGGTGAAGGCGGTCTCGAAGGCCGTCGGGAGACTGGCAAAGGCATGGAACAGGCGGTCTTCGGTGATCCGCTTTCTCAGTTCCCGGACATTCCGGCCCAGCTCCCCGATGATCTCGGCGGTCTTGTAAGTGAAAGAGAGGGCTTGTTCCCCGGCCCGGCTCAAGGGGACAGATTTGGCATCTCGCCGGGGACACGATGCGGCATCATGTCCCCATTCAACAACCGGGGAACCGGTGATCGAGCCGTCGGCAAGATCGCCGGGCGCCATCCGGCGTTCCAGCTCCTCGCCGAGCCCGTCTTTCCGAAGACCGGTCATGATCCCGCCGAGGGTCCCGGCATCCGCCGCAACGAAGGAGATCTGTATCCCCGCCGAATCCCGACCCCGGACTTCCAGGCGGTCCAGACCGTTCAGCAGAAAGTTCATTTTCCGGTACTTCGGCAGGGCCTCCGGCGCCACGCCGGCCGAACTCTCCGTCCCTGCCAGACGGCAGATCCGCCCGATGTTGTCGAGGATATCCTTCTCTATCCCCCAGACGAGGTCCCGGAGCAGGATCAGGCCATGGTTGACGGCCTCCAGATCGGCCGTCGAAATCAGCCCCGCCTGCTCCTCCAACAGCCTCTCCTCGTCCGCAAGAAATGTCTTCATTTTTTCGGAAAGAAGGGTCAGACGGCGCACCTCTCCGTCATTATAGAAAATTTCTCCGAAGGTCTCTTCCCCCTTCATGCGGAGAAGTTCCCGCTCCATCGCCTCCTGAGTCGGGATCCCGCCCAGATATGCCGTCGAAGGAATCGCGCCGTGGAGGAGTGCCGGCAGATTCTTTTCCGCCGCCCGCGCAAAAAGAATGGCGATGTCGCCGCATGGGGTCTGCCCTGAAGAGTCCAAGACGCGGCCTGCAACGCGGAGGGTCAGGATACCGGCGAGGCCGCAGCAAAGAATCGCGGGACGATGGGGAAAGAGGATCAGCGCCGGCGCTTCAACCCGTTGCGGGTCGGACCCGACATGGAGCTTGCAGTCCATCAGAAAATGGACGATCTTCCGGCAAAGTCTCAGCATGGCGTGGAAAGCAGACACACATCTCCCCTTCCCGTCCAAGGGGACAGATTTGAAATCTGTCCCCACTTATACGGGGACACGATGCGGCATCATGTCCCCGTTTGTTTGCGGCGGGTTTCTAAACAAACGACCCGTCATGGCATTACACACGACAGGAGGGAATGCGGGCGAGCGCCCTCTCCGCGACGGCGGCGACCACCCGCTGGAGCCACAGCGTCCCGAGAGAAGCGACATCCCGGTCAAGGGAACGGATCACCCGGATATAATCGCTCCCCTGCGCCTCCCGGACGGGGGCCAGCTTCGCGAGGAATCCGTCCCGTTCCTCCCGACCGGCCGCGTCCTCCTGACGATCCGTCAGGCAGGCCTCCAACTCCGGCCACCGTTCCCGGAATTCCCGCTGCTGACGAAGGATATCCCCGCGGGTCTTCCCCGGCAGGAACCTTTCGCCAAGTTCCAGCGATTTCCCCATCTTTTCCGCCAGGGCCTTGAAACGCGCCAGCCGCTCCGCCAGGGCCGCCTCCAGGATCTCCATCGCCCCCTTCCATAGCGCCTCCCCCATCTCCGGATCGCCTGTGGAGGAAAAACGCACGTGGATATACCACTGCCTCAATGCTGACAGATTCGCAAGATAGAGGATGTTGTTGGTCACCCGCCTGCGGATGTCGCCGTAGAGACCCGGATGAAAGGCTTTCGCTGAGGCCGGTTGCCTCTCTCCCCGGAGCAGTTTTCCCCCCTCGGGGCAATCCTCCCGCCAGACGCTTCCCGCGGCGATCACCGTTCCGAAACCGATCCGGGCCGGTCCAACCAGTCCTCCCTGCCCCCCGAGAAAAATCGGGGGCTCCCTCAGCATCACGCCGCGGGGAACATCGCCCAGCAGCGAAGCCGTCGCTTTGTCCTGGTTGGGGGTGTAGTTGAAATGGATGTAGGAACTCCCCACCTCGCTGTGGTCCTTACGGCTGGTCCCGCCGGCGAGAAAAGCGTCGCAGAAGTTGATCAGACTGCCCAGGGTGACAAAGGGAAAAAGGATGGTCTGTTTCAGGCCGACGGCATGGCTTCCGTTCGCCTCCTCCTCGAGAAGGCACCCCTCTCGGACCTGGGCGCCGGACCCCATGTTCGCCTGATCCAGAAATACGGAAGACTTGAAAAAGCCCCCCTTGAGCTCCACCCCCCGGCCGAGCCGGCAATCCGCAACGGCAACCGGCGCTTCGCAGCCCAGTTTCGCTCCCGACGAGATCAGGGTTTTAGCCCCGGAGATCTTCGTCCCCGTGTACAAAACAATCCCTTTCGTTGAAATGCGTTCCGGATCGACCTCTTCGCCGACATCGACGGAAAAGGGATTGGGCATCCGGACGCCCCTGGCCAGGAGTCTTTCCACCGGTACCGCGAGCTTCATCTCCGACACTGTTTCTCCTTCACTTGGCCGTTTCCGCTCCGCCTTCAGCGAACGGGGACATGATGCCGCATCGTGTCCCCGTTCATCCGGCCTTTCTATCATTCCGGATCGTGATCGATTCCCAGGGTGGCCATCTTCTTCTGAAAGGTGTTCCGGTTGATCCCCAGATAGGCGGCGGCGCTCTTCACGTTATGAGACCGCCGGAGGGCGATCCGGACGAGACCCCTCTCCACCATCGCCATAACCTCCTCGTAGATCCGGCTTTTATCCGTTTCCGCCTTGCACAGAATGGTGGCGATGTCCTCAAGTTTCTTTTCCAGAACCTCTTCCGCTACGGCGGCCGGAGTCGACCGCCTCTCCCGCGCCGCCGGATCAACAACGGATTGCTGCTTGTTCAGAGCCATAAATCAGCGGATTCCTTTCGCCAGATAAATGTTTTACCAACCTTTTATGTGAACAACCTTGCTGCTCCCGTAAAAAAGAAATTTCCCCCTCCCCTTATAAGGAGATGGAATCCCCCCCTTTTGAATAAAGAAGGATTCGGGGAGATTTTCATCCTCCTTTGTGACGGTGGTCCGTCATGATTGACGGCTTCGTAAAAAGTCCGGATGCTGCGTTGTGCTTCATCCTTCGTCATTGCGGCGTACGCCAAAGTACGCCTCATTCCTCAGGATTCGCGCGCCTTGCCTGTGGACCTTTACGAAGCCGTCCCATTTTTTCGACTTTTAAGACTTTTTGCAAGGTCGTCATGATAGTTTCATGTCATAAAAGGCAGCATCTTGATCAGGATGATGCCGACCATGAACACGGCCGCAATCCACGCCATTACGATATGGGCGATCCCCGACGGGGAGCGACCCGCCTGCAGACGGGCCTCTTCTTCCACCCTTGTAAGATCGACATGAGAGACGATCTCCTCCACCAGATCGGAGAATCCCCTATAGGCGTTGGAAATGATAAAAAACCCCCTGACGGTCGTGAGCAGGATATAGACCTTCTTGTGGAGACTGAGACCTCCGACATGGGTGATCCCCTCCCAGGGAATCCCTTTTTCTCTCCAGAGCCTCCGGAGGACAATTCCCCCTTCATCCACCGTGACCCGGCGGAAAAAAGATTCGAGGAAGAGATAAAGGGAGGGAAAGAAAAAAATCGCAAAAACGAGCCTTTCCGTCTTTGACCCCTGCGGCAGCAGGGATATGACGAACAGACAGAAGAGAAGAAAGGCATCGACGCCGAGGGGAATGAGAAACGCCCTTCTGATCGTATAGACATGCTGCGGCATATCTTCTCCCGGCGGGAATGAACCCGCTCTCAAACCGATGGTTCCCGGCTTCGTAAAAAGTCCGGATGCTGCGTTGCGCTTCACCCTTCGTCGTTGCAGCGTACAACAAAGTACGCCTCACTCCTCAGGGTTCGCGCGCCTTGCCTGCGGAGCTTTTTACAAAGCCGCCTCAGATTCAAGGCTTTTAGGAATTATATGAGTTCGTCATGGTTCCCGTCTGACGAAGGCGCCGCTCTTGCCGCCCTCTTTGCGGATCAGCCGAATATCCGTGAGGACCATCTCCCGGTCGACCGCTTTGCACATGTCGTAAATCGTAAGCGCGGCGACGCCGACGGCCGTCATGGCCTCCATCTCGACGCCCGTTCTGCCGACCGTTTTGACCTTCGCCTCGATTACGACCTCGCCCGCTGCGGGATCGCACGTAAACCGAACCTCGATCCCCGTGAGTTCCAGCGGATGGCACATGGGAATGAGACCGCCGGTCTGCTTCGCCGCCATGATCCCTGCGATTCGGGCCGTAGCGAAGACATCCCCCTTCGGGATCCCCCCCTCCTGGATCAGAGCGGCGGTCTCCGGACGCATCCGGACCCTACCCCGGGCAACCGCCCGGCGGAGGGTGGACGCCTTGGCCGTCACATCCACCATGCGCGCCTCACCTTTTTCATCGAGATGGGATAGTTCTTTCATGGCCTGCCGTGTCGGAATCGGGTTGACTGCAAAATCCGGGGAGAATTTAGCACAGCCATCTCCCCCAGTCAAGAAAGATGCGTCCACAAAATATGCAGCCTGATCAAGGTCTCTTCAGGAATTGCATCTTTTTCGTCCGTTGAATCGCCGGGGTCATAAGAATCCGTCCACGTTGATGAAAGCCTGGATTCGAGGCCGCTGTCGTTGCCGTCTCTCACGGCTGCCCATACACCTGCACCTTTTCCGAAGGCAAGACCAGCCGGACGGCGCCGGTCGGCCGGGGGTCGGCGCTGTCGGCCATCACTACGATCCGGCCGACGCGGATATATTGCCGGTAGTGCGCCCCCAGGAAGAGGCTCTCCTCCAGGATGCCCGTCAGTGCCATCGTTTCCGGCCGGGGCGCCGCCGCCGGATCTTCGATTTGGATATCGGAGGCGCGTATAATCACGACCGCCTTGCCTCGCACGGGTCCGGCATAGGAAACGGTCTGGCCGGCGATGGTGAGCTTTCCGTCGGCAACCTCCCCCTCTAATTGATTGCTCACTCCGAGAAACTCCGCGGCGAAGGCCGTGCCGGGCTTGAGATAGATGTCTTGCGGCGTTCCCGTCTGGATGATCCGCCCCTGATTCATCAGAACCACGGTATCCGCCAGGGCCAGCGCCTCTTCCTGGTCGTGGGTCACATAGATGGCCGTAATCCCGACCTGCTTCTGGAGCCGGCGCAGTTCGGCGCGGAGCCGCTGGCGCACCTTGGCGTCCAGGTTGGACAGGGGCTCGTCCATCAGAAGCACCTTGGGCTCCACCACCAGGGCCCGCGCCAACGCTACGCGCTGCTGCTGTCCGCCACTCAAGGCAGCCGGCTTGCGCGTTTCCACGTCGGACAGGTTCCCGATCTCGACCAGTTCCAGCACCTTGAGGACGCGCCTGCGAATCTCGGCCTCGGGCACCTTTTGGAGTCGCAGCCCGTACGAAACATTCCCAAAGATGGTCATGTGGGGCCAGAGGGCGTAGTTCTGAAATACCATCGCGGTGCCCCGATGCTGGGGCGGAAGCTGCGTCACATCGTCGTTGCCGAAGAGGACGCGTCCCTCGTCGATCTGGATGAATCCCGCAATGCTTCGAAGCAGCGTGGTCTTCCCGCAGCCGCTGGGGCCCAGGATGGCGGTCATGGCACCGCTCTTGAAGTTGAGCGAGGCCCCCTTCAGCGCCTCGACCTTCCCGTACGTCTTGCGGATATTCTCGACGCGTACCTCAACCATGGCACCCCTTTCCGGCACCGAGACCGGAGAATCTGAAGCCCCGCCTCCCCGGCCCTCGGCTTTTCGCATCAGATACGACCAAACATCGAAAGGTACTCGGATTTCATGTACCGCTCCAAGAGGACCAGGAGCACGATGCCCGGCAACATGAGCATGAGGGCGCTGATCGAAGCCACCTGCAGCTCGTACCCCACGCTCGTCCGGTACATGTAGACCGGCAGGGTGAGAACAAACGGGCTTCCGACCAGAAGCGTCCCCGTGAATTCGTCCAGCGAATAGAGAAAGACCAGCAGCGTGCTGGCAATAATCCCGGGCGTGGCCAGCGGAAGCGAGACCGAAAAGAAGGCCTTGAACCGGGATGCGCCTAGGTTGATGGCGGCCTCCTCCAGGGCCTCGGGCACCGACTTGAAGACCGCCGTCATGGTCCAGACCGCGAAAACCAGCGCCCCCACCATGTGGATGAGGACCACGCCCCCCAGTTTTCCCCCGAGGTTCACCTGATAGAGGAGTGTCGTGGAGTTCACGAACACCGGAAGCTGTGGAAATGCCTGAGGCAGCAGGAAGACCATGAGGATCAGCGGCTTGAACGGAACCGGCAGGCGCGCCAGCACATATGCCAGCGGGATCGTGATGATCAGCGTGAGAACCGTGACGACGATGACGATGAGGAAGCCGTCCGTAAGCGCGCGCAGCAGGTCGCCCTGCATCACCTTGGCCCAGTAGAAGAGCCCCAGCTGCTGCGGGAAGAGGTGCGGCCAGAACCACTTTTCGGCAAAGGACCAGATGACGA
>Ga0172375_10013692_pt1 | contig 10029 bp, 9 predicted proteins | sample LakKiv1m_FD_114537 | JGI IMG/M metagenome (GOLD analysis project Ga0172375, IMG submission 114537) | Freshwater microbial communities from Kabuno Bay, South-Kivu, Congo - kab_092012_11.1m | ecosystem: Environmental > Aquatic > Freshwater > Lake | place: Democratic Republic of the Congo...
ACGGATTATCGGGATTGCCCCATGCAAGAATATTGCCCTGATGATTAAACCTGATATTGAATGAATAGGAAGGGATTTGTGGCAGTTTTTTGACCACTTCTCCCGATGCCAAATCCCAAATTATGGTATCTGTAAAACCGTTTGCATAGCCACTCGTTGCCAGTATATTGCTTTTAGGATTAAATACTATGGACAAATAATCTCTGCGTTCGATTTTGAAAGTATTTATCTTGTTTCCATTTGACAAATCCCAGAGCGAGACTCCCTCTTCATCGCATACGGCCAGTTGCGATCCGTCGCCGTTAAACGCGACCATCTGGTAGCTAAACCACTGTGCTTGACATTTGGCTTCCAACTCATATTCGATTTTTCCAGTATTCGCGTTCCAGATCAGAACTTTGTCATCACTATAGATAGGGGCGGCAACGCGCTTTCCATCTGGACTCATTATGCTGGGATCGATGACTTTATTTTCTAGTTCCACAGATTTAATTAAATCCCCGGTGTCGGGATTATAGATCGAAACACCCGTTGAATATACAAGAGCCACATTCCCATCAGGCAGCCAAACGGCGTCTGATACTGTTCCCTGCCCTATACGGAAGCCTTCCTGAAGGTTCATGACGTTCGACGCCGAAATGACAGGCGGAAGAGGGATTGGAGTAGGCGAAGAAGTTGGAGTAAGTGTCGCAGTAGGTGAAATTTTAGTTGGCGTATTTGTTGTAGCAGGCGGTGCGGTTTCAGAAGAACCGCAAGCCGATATAATGATTATGCAGATTGCAAAGATAAAAACATGTGCTTTATTCATAACAAATTTTCCTGTTGTTCGGTCATGTTCACACATACCAAAATGCTGACGTCAAACCTGCCTGCACGGTGCGGACTAAAGTCCTGCCTCAGTGCGTGGAAGCTCTTTGGGCTGATGAGCAGGATTACCACTTTCGCGGCGTCTCGCCTTTTTCAATATCTTCCTTTACTCTCGTAAGCGTTTTATTCCACATGTCGAAAGTTTCCTTCCCGATGCGAGCCGCTTCTTTTGTTACTTCGTCTAAATTCACATCATGGCTGCTGTATCCGCGCAGGCAAAAGAAGAGAATGGAAAAAATATCCTTTGGGTGCTTGTCGGATCTGCCTTCTTCCCACGCATGAAGTTTTCCGATAATAATGTCGGTTGGCTGGGCGACCCATGCCTCAAACGTCTGCCCACTTGGGTCTGTGAATGTCGCGCGCGTACGGCGATTGAAGGCGAGTTGATATTCAGGTTCGCGTTTGAGAGGAACAAGGTCCGCCCGCGCGCCTTCTTCCGTATCAATCAGATTGAACATAATACCCATATCAATTGAGTTTTTGATCATTTCAGGATCGGCGTAATAGCGCGGGAGAGGAAATTTTTCTGAGATGGCGTAGCAATCCTTTTCTTGCAAGTCCACCAGCATGTCAATGTCGTTAGTGGAGCGCGCAACTCCGAACACCGATCCGCCGTATGCGCCCACGATCATGTAAAGCGCGCCGATTTCGTCCAGTGCTTTCAGGACGCGAATATAAAAATCAGATACGCTCATAACTTTTATCCATGTAAGTTAAGTATTCCAAAATTTTCATATTTATTTCGGACTTTGAAAGATCGGGGAATTTTCTTCGAAATGCAGTGCGTAAACCAGCCCGAACCATTTCTGTGGCTTGCAGCATGGGAATAATCCGTTTGCCTGGCGGCATGTTTGCCAGCAACTTCATCTGCACCCAATCAATGGGATCGAATCCATCCACGATGGCGGAGATTTCTTCGGAGGTAAGATGCTTTCGATTGTTCATTCTATCCAATCTTCAATTTTCAATTTTGGGATGCGCTGAAACTCATCCACGTTGTTTGTAACCAAAATAACACCAAGACTCAACGCGTGCGCGCCGATCAGCAAATCCATTGAGCCAATGACCTTACCTTCTCTTTCCAGGAATGCGCGCACGTAACCATACGCGGCGGATGCGCGCTGGTCAAAATCTGCGACTTCAAGGGGAAGAAGGAATTGTTCCAGCGCAGACATGTTTTCTTTAACCATATTACTTTTCTGCGCGCCATGAGCCAATTCTGCAATCGTGATACTTGAAACTCCAACTTCGCCTGGGGCGCAAGCAGTCAATCGCCCAATAAGAGATTGGGGCTTATGGCGAATTAACCCGATGCAAATATTGGTATCCAGCATGTATTTCATGAAAACGCTACCTCACGGTTTTGTGTGGGAGGTTGAATTCGCTCATTCATGAAATCTGCTGAAAAAAGTGAGAGGCTATCCAGCAGGGTTTCCCATGGTGTTTGATAGGGAAGAAGCACCACAGCATTGCCTACTCGCTTGATGTACACGCGGTCACTTCCGAAGCGAAACTCCTTGGGCAGTCTCACCGCTTGACTTTTACCGTTTTGAAAGAGTTTTGCCGTTTCCATTTTGTCTCCTTTAGTATATATCAATAGTATATACTATTTTCGGGTTTCGTCAAGCCTGCCAACCCCCTCAAAATCTCTTCCGCGCGGTCAATTCTCACGACCTTCTCCGCCACCATTTGCGCGGCGACTCTTTCGATCAAGTCACCGCTCGCGCCTGCCGCAATTGCCACCTGCCTTGCATGCAGTGACATGTGTCCGCGCTGGATGCCTTCGGTGGCGAGAGCGCGCAGGGCCGCCATGTTCTGCGCGAGACCAACCGAGACGATGATCTCCGCCAGTTCGGAGGCGGTTTTCACGCCCATCAACTTGACGGCGGCTTGCGCGGCCGGGTGGACTTTGGTCGCGCCGCCGACGATTCCCACCGCCATCGGCATTTCCAATGTGCCGACCAGATTTCCGTCCTTGTCCTTGCCCCAGGTCGAGAGTGAGGTGTATTTGCCGGAGCGGGCGGCATAGGCATGTGCGCCCGCTTCGATGGCGCGCCAGTCGTTGCCGGTGGCAAGCACCACCGCGTCCACGCCGTTCATGATTCCCTTGTTGTGGGTCGCGGCGCGGTATGGGTCGGAGGCGGCGAAGGCGTACGCGGCGATGATACCGTCGCGCACAGTCTCGCCTTTGAAGGATTCAAAGCCCATGGTCAATTCGTTGACAGGGATGGTGCAGCGTGCCCGTGCAATGCGCCTGTCCGCCAGGTTGGACAAAATCCGCAGGTGCACTTTTCCGCCCGTGATGGCTTCGACTTGCGGCGCGAGTTTTTCACAGGCGGTGTTGACCGCGTTCGCGCCCATGGCATCACGTACATCATAAATGAGGTGAATGACGATGAACGGGCCAATGGCTGATTCTTCGATCATGCGCACCTCGAGGTCGCGCGCGCCGCCGCCGAATTTTTTCAGGATCGGGTCGATTGCGTCGGCAGTCGCGAGCAGTTCCGCTTTATGCTCATGGATTTTCAGCCGCGCTTCGTGCATGTTGACCACGTTGATGACCTGCATCTGTCCGATCATCAGCGGCTCGGTGGTGGTGGCGGTGAATCCGCCGCCGGCGCGGGCAAGTTTTGCCATGAAGGACGCGCCCGCCACGACCGACGGTTCCTCCACGGCAAAGGGAACCAGTACATCGCGTCCATTCACCATGAAGTTCAGGCCGATGCCGACAGGCAGCGCGTGCATCCCCACGACATTTTCGATCATGTGGTCCGCGGCTTCAGCGGAGAGTCCGCCCGTCGTCCACGGAAGCAGGTCTTCGGGAGACCGATGTGAAGCGTCCACCAGTTTGGCGCGCCGTTCTTCGAGCGTCAGGTTGTAGAATCCGGATATGCGGGAATTGGTCATGGGGTTCTCGATTTATTTGAGTTTAAGCCTGGGCTTCTACCAAATTCTATCAAAGTTCACCGCGATTCAGGCTTCCATACCGCCTGAAGGCAAAGGGATAATTTCTTGCAGATTCGCAAATCCACCCGTCCATGCGCAGAAGATAAACAAAAAGTGGATATAATAGCTGTCGAGGTGTCTTTTTATGCTCCTGACTCGTGAACAATTGCAGGAACGAATGGTCGCGCTTCACCGCGCGAGTCTTGAACTGGTAAAGGATGTTTCCCTGGATACGTTACTGGAGCGCATCGCTTCCACCGCGTGTGAGCAGGCAGAAGCGCGCTATGCCGCGCTGGGGGTGTTGGATCACAACGGGAAACTTCAAAAATTTATTTCGATTGGGATGGCCGATCATGAGATCAAGCGAATCGCCCACCCACCCACAGGTCACGGTTTGATCGGGGCGCTGATGGAAACGAAATACCCAATCCGGGTGCCGGTAATCCAGGACGACCCGCGTTCCGTCGGATTTCCCGCCCACCATCCTTCGATGACTTCGTTCCTCGGCGTTCCCATTCGCGCAGGCGAACTTCAACTCGGGCAAATTTACCTGACTGAAAAGTTGAACGCGCCCGAATTCACGCCAGACGATGAGAAGGTGATCCAGATGCTGGCGGCCTATGCGGCGGCGGCCATCCAGAACGCCCGTCTCGTGGAAAATATGAAGGAACGCGATGTTACGTTGACCCGCCGCAACGTGGATATGGCCCTGCTCAACGGGATCGCAACCACCCTGACTTCAAGCCTGGAACTGGACGAGATTCTTAATAAAACCCTTGGGCTTGTGATGAATTACATGAAAGTCGAAGCGGGCGAGATTTTCCTGCTCGAAGAGGACAAGGAAACGCTTCGCATGGTACTGCATCGCGGCCTGGCCGCCGAAGCCTTCTGGACACGCAATCTCTTTCACATTGGCGAAGGTTATATTGGCAGTGTGGCGGAAAGCAACAAACCCGTCATCAGCACGAACCTGGAGACGGATGTGCGCTTTCTGCGGGATGCCGTGGTAAAGGCAGGGTTTCGGCAAATGGCCTGCATTCCCCTTTTTGCCGGTGAAAACCTGATGGGTGTTTTGAGCATCGCCACACGAAGCGGGGCCCCATTCGACGACAGAAACATCCAACTGCTGGCCGCGGTCGGCAATTGGGCGGGACTCGCCATCGAAAACGCCCGCCTGCACTCGAATGCGCGCCGCCTTGCCGTGCTCGAGGAGCGCGACCGCATCGGCATGGACCTGCACGACGGCATCATTCAATCCATTTATGGCGTGGGATTGGCCCTGGAAAGCGTTCAACTCACCATGGATGATGATCCGGAAAAGGCAAAAGAGCGAATTAAACACGCCATAGACGGTTTAAACCAGGCCATTCGCGATATTCGCACCTATATTCTCGATTTGCGTCCCCGGCAACTTGGCAACGACGGCCTGATAAGCGGCATGAAACGCCTTGTCACCGAATATCGCGCCAATACCTTCTCGGAAGTCAGCCTTACCGGCCCGGAACTGGATTTAAAAGAACTGCCTCATTCACATGCGCTCACCCTTTTTCATATCTGCCAGGAGGCTTTGGCGAATGCCGCCAAGCATGCGCAGGCAAAAAACGTCCAATTATCCGTGTGGGCGACGGATGAACGCGTCCTGATGGAGATCCATGACGATGGAAAAGGCTTTGATCTCGAAAAAATGACGGCGAACATCGGTCATGGTCTCGCAAACATGCAGACCAGGGCGCGCGCAGTCGGGGGCGAAGTGGATATTACCTCGATCATGGGGGATGGAACGACCATCCTTGCATGGGTGCCGCGCGGAATCAAACACTAAACCATTGAAAACATGATTCGTTGCAAAACGAATCACAAGAACCTGAGTCTCACACCTGGAAAATCAATAACATTTTACGACGCGACTTTTTAAGGCACATCTATCCAGGCATTCCCCATTGAGCCGTTTATACCCATATGTGGGGGTGCCTTGTCAGCGCAATCGTGTCTTTGGCTGAAACGCCTGTTCTATCCGGCGGGAACATCTTCATGGTTTGCACAATGTTTCTTTAAGATTGACCAACCTTAAAAAAACGGATGTTTTTAACTTAGCGTAGGTCTAGCGATTGCCTTTTGATGGGGTTATCTGCTAGAATGATGACACGCTGAAATCAAGATGTGACCCAACTCCACATCTGTATCCCTGAGTAAGCCAGCACATAAAAATATTCTTCAACCACTAAGCCGCGGAGAAAAGGCGGGTTAGTTCAATATACCCTACTTTTCTGAGGGAATGCTTATGAATGCAGAACAGGCATGGCAATCCGTGCTCGGACAACTTCAAATGGAAATGCCGCGCGCGTCCTTCGATACCTGGGTGCGCGATACCCGTCCCGTCTCCTATGACAATGGCAGCCTTACCGTAGGCGTTCGCAATGCCTATGCACGCGACTGGCTCGAGAGTCGCCTTGCCGGCACGGTCAACCGCTTGTTAATCGGGATCTTGGACTCGAGCGTGGCGGTCAACTTTGTGGTTTCGCAGGCAGACGAGCACGAATCCCATTCGGACCCTGAGCCTGCCGCCGCCCCGATCGAAATCGCCGCCCCTGGATTACGCGCCCGCAACGCGGCCATCAACCCGCGTTACACCTTTGATTCGTACGTCGTCGGCTCAGGCAATCGCCTTGCCCACGCCGCCTGCATGGCGGTGGCTGAAAAACCCGCTCGTGCCTACAATCCACTCTTCGTCTATGGCGGCGTGGGCCTTGGCAAGACACACCTGTTACACGCCGTAGCCAATGCCTGTCATGCCCGCGGATTAACGGTTTTATATGTTTCCTCCGAGGAATTCACCAACGACATGATCAACGCCATCCGCACACACACCACACAGGCTTTCCGCGAAAAATATCGCTCGGCCGATGTGCTGCTGGTGGACGACATCCAGTTCATCGCAGGCAAGGAATCCACGCAGGAGGAATTCTTTCACACGTTCAACACCCTGCACGGGCAGGACAAACAGATCATCGTCTCGTCCGACCGTCCGCCGAAGTCACTCGTCACGCTGGAGGAACGCCTGCGCTCCCGCTTCGAGTGGGGCCTCACCGCCGACATCCAGCCGCCCGATCTGGAAACCCGCCTCGCCATCCTGCGCTCCAAAGCCGAGCGGACCGGGCGTCATATTTCCGATGAAATCCTCGAGGGCATTGCCAAACGCGTGCAATCCAACATCCGCGAACTGGAAGGCGCGCTCAATCGCATCATCGCCTTTTCGGACTTGAGCGGCTCATCCCTCACACCGAACCTGGTCGAAGTGGCGCTCGCTGACCTGCTCCCCCAACGCGGGGACGTGGAACCCGACAAGGTAATGGACCTGGTCGCACGCAAATTCAACCTCACCGTTGAAAAGCTCCTCGGCCGCGACCGCTCCCGTAACGTAGCCCTGCCCCGCCAGATCGCCATGTATCTCCTGCGTGAGGAAGCCAATTATTCCTTCCCGCAGATCGGCGAAGCTCTCGGCGGGCGCGACCACACCACCGTCATGTACGCCATTGAAAAAATAACCGACCAGATCGAACGCGACGACCGCCTGCGAAGGGATATCGTTTCCATCAAACAACAGTTGTACGGCCAGGCGGCTGTCATATAAAAGGAAACCTGCCCCGGTCAATTTGGACTGGGGCAGGTTTTTTCGCACCATGTTTACAGGTTGCGCAGGGGCTTGTACTTGATATAGAGCAAAAGCATGAAAACTCCGCAGGCCGCGAAGAGCAGGTAGGATTGGAGAAAATTGAAATATGTCCCTGCCAGCGCGTTGAATGCGGGAATATTATTGGCGGATATCAAATAACAGCCGATGAACAGGGTTTTCCGCCAGTCCGGTTTATTGCCATCTCCAAACCACAACATGAGCCAGATGCAGACAAAAATGGGGAAAAGCACACCGTAATGGTGTTCCCACGCAATCGGGGAGGCCATCGTGGCCCCCAGCCCCATAAGAAGGAAATCCACCAGACGCGCCTCTTTTTGCGGGTTCCGGCCCTTCAGCAATGCGATAACAATAAGCGCCATGCTTGTGGCCTGGGTAAAACCGAACACCCAGCGGTTGTAGGGCGGGAAGTAGTAACCACGCCACTTCAGGTTATTGAAATCCTCCGGGTAGTTGACGCTAAAGAAGCGGTTTGCCAATCCATTGAAGGATTGGTTGGAGTAATAAGCCTCTCCATGTTGGGAGAGATAACCCAGGCCGCGCAAATAGTCCGCATAATTGGCAACGCCAAACTCAAGAACGCCGGCCAGCAGCCCAAGCGCGCCGGTTACGATCATGGCAATGACCATGCGCTTGTTGCCGCGAAACAAACCCCACAGTACAAACAAGGCATATTGCGGCTTGATCGACGCCATGATCCCCAGCAATATCCCGGCCAGTGTCTCGCGGCCGGTCATGTAGCAAAGAATCGCAACAGCAAACAACGCGTTGAGCCAAACCTGGATTTGTCCAAGCGTGCCTGCTTTTACGACCGGGTAGAACGTAAACAAAAGCAGGGCCAGCAGGATTCCCAGCATGATTTTTTCGAATAAGGAGAGGGGAGCGCCGCCATAATCCCTGTATTGATGGAGCGAGATCGAGACCACCCCGGCAATCATCAGGAACAGGAAAATATACGTCGTGACCGTGGAAAATTCGAGGATGCCGATTTGATTCGCATCCATGAATTTGGAAATCAGGATCGCGGTGGGCGGATACTGGAATTTGACGCGTTTCCCGATGAGCAGGTCGGAATAGATCAAAGCCTGTTGCTGGGATTCTGTCCAATGGTCAAGAGCCAGCCTCATCGGTCGCCACGAATCGTCGCCAATCGTATCGGTAAAGATCCAGATTCCATGTTCCAGGGCCGATTGATTGCCTCTAACCTCGTAGTATTTCCCAATTTCCTGAAACAAAACGGAAAAGGCGAGGGTGACCGCCAGTAGAAAAAGGAGTTGTTTGATGGCAGGTTTCATGGTTTTTGCGAAGTATAGCATAGGCGCGGGAGACTGAAATCCTGTGGTATAATCCCGCCGCTTCAAAATGAAGCGCATCCTGCCTGGGACGGGCAACAAGCGTCCCTGAGTGGGTCACACCCCCACTAAACTCACTCCGTTCCACGCCAGCAGAGGCTGCGCGTTGGGAAGCGGAAAGTAACATAGGAGTAACAATGGCCGTCATTTCCATGAAGGCCCTGCTTGAGAGCGGCGTCCACTTTGGACATCGCACGAACAAGTGGGACCCCCGCATGAAACCGTACATCTTCACCGAGCGTAACGGGATTCATATCATTGACCTGCAACAAACCGTCAAGTTGTTAAACCAGGCCTACAACGTCATTCGCGATGCAGTCGCGAACGGCGGCACCGTCCTTTTCATTGGCACCAAACGCCAGGCGCAGGAGACCGTCGCCGAGGAAGCCGCCCGCTGTGGTATGCCATTTGTGACCGAACGCTGGATGGGCGGCATGCTCACCAACTGGTCCACAATGTTCAACCGCATCCAGGAACTGGACCGCCTCGAAAAGATGCGCGACACCGAGGAACTCAGCCGCCTTACCAAAAAGGAAGGCCTGATGATCGGACGTGAAATCATCCGTCTCCAGACCCGCCTCTCCGGCTCGCGCACCATGAAACGCCGCCCCGATATGCTCTTTGTTGTGGATGTGGGACGCGAGGAATCCGCAATACATGAAGCCAACCTGCTCAACATCCCGATCGTCGCACTGGTGGATACGAACTGCAATCCCCAAAACATTGATTATGTCATTCCTTCGAACGATGACGCCATCCGTGCCATCAAACTGCTTGTTGCAAAGATCGCCGATGCCGTGCTCGAAGGCAAGGGTATGCGAAAGGACGAGGAGGCTGAAGATATGCCTTCCGTGGAAACCAAAGCCGAAGCCAGGCCAAAGCCCTCTCGCAAGCCAGCCGGAGACGTGGAACAGGATGAGGAGATGGGCGAGGAAGCCCTCCTCGGCGAATCGACGCTGGCAAAGTTGAATGTCACCCGCAAGGTGGACGAAACCCCGGCAGGTGAAACCGGCAAGGAAGACCCGGGAATACAGGCTGCATAAGCAAATGAGGCTCTCCCGTAATTAACGGGAAAGAGCCTAAACACAAAGGACACCAAGTACACAAAGGGGAAAAGGCGGTTAATTTTACGGGTGTTTTTCCTTCGTGACCTTTGTGTCCTTCGTGTTTGAA
>Ga0172375_10013697_pt1 | contig 10025 bp, 14 predicted proteins | sample LakKiv1m_FD_114537 | JGI IMG/M metagenome (GOLD analysis project Ga0172375, IMG submission 114537) | Freshwater microbial communities from Kabuno Bay, South-Kivu, Congo - kab_092012_11.1m | ecosystem: Environmental > Aquatic > Freshwater > Lake | place: Democratic Republic of the Congo...
CCTCCGTCAGATAACCGTAAATCCGCTTTGCCAAAAGCAGTTTCCGGATTATAATTCAATTCCATGATAAAAAAAAATATTTATCTCCTGATAATTTTAGTTTTCCTCGCAGGCTGTGCAACTCAAAAAAAGGAGCCGATGACTGCCATGTCCGATCAAAAATCCGCGCCTCAAGCCGTAAAAATCCGCATTGAAACAACCATGGGAAACATTGACGCGGAACTTTATTCCGACAAGGCCCCGAAAACCGTTGAAAATTTCGTTTCGCTCGCCAACAAGGGCTTTTACGACGGCCTTATTTTTCACAGAGTCATTCCCGGCTTCATGATCCAGACGGGAGATCCGACCGGAACAGGCGCCGGCGGGCCGGGCTATAAATTTCCGGACGAGTTCTCGTCCGCTCTCAAACACAATAAACCGGGCATTCTCTCGATGGCAAACAGCGGCCCCAACACCAACGGCAGTCAATTCTTCATTATCGAAAAACCGACTCCCTGGCTGGATGGGAAACATTCAGTTTTTGGGCAAGTCACGTCCGGTATGGAAACCGTCAAGAAAATCGCGGGCGTTCCCCGCGACAGAATGGACAGGCCCCTGGCGCCGGTCGTCATGAAAAAAGTCACCGTCCTGGAGGCTTCCGCTTCCTAAGCGGCTTCCTTGTTTTCCTTCGGAAGCATCAAATTTCTTTTTCGGATTTCGTCGCTCACAAGCTGGGCGATGGCTTCCTGCCCCGTCTTATTGGGATGTCCGTTCCAGGTAATCGGATAGGGTTGTCTTCCCTCTTCAAGGCATTTTCTCAGTGCCGGCAACGCGTCCAAAAAAACAATCCCCCGGCTATTTAAAAAATCTTTTGTCTCCATCCAAAGCTTCTCTTCATTCTCCACCAGTTTTTCATAGGCCCCGGAGCCGAGAGACTCTTTCTGCTCAACGGCATTTTTAAACACAAATTCCTTTGTCGGGATCAACAAAACAAGAAAATCCGTCTTTCCCGCTTCGGCTCTTTCATTCATCAGCCGAAGCGCTTCCAAAGAAATCCGAAACCCTTCGGAAATCCGCACGTCATCAAGATCAAGACCGCAAAGCCGGTATTCCGGCGTAAAAACCGTTCGGCAGGAAGCATTCAAAAAAAACGGCCGGTATTCCGGCCTTGAAGAAAATTCCGAGTTTACGAGATTCCAATAATCGTCTTCGGAACAGGTCCGGTCGTTTTCCCTTTTAGCCTTCGCTTCCCGGAAAAACTCATAGGTTTTAAAATTTTCGGACAGGAATGTCTCGAACGGCGGCAGAGGCTTGTTTTTCGGAATCATGATTTCCCTTGATAATTCGTTCACTCTTTTTCTTAACGGCCCCGCATTTCCAAGACTTTTGATTTCATCGAGAATATTCTTATCGGAGGTTTTCAAATCAAGCCTTTGCCTTAAATAATAAACAAGATCGAATGAGTCATACAAATCGTTCCCGGCATAAAAAGCCTGGATAATAATTTTCGGCTTGAATTTCATGGCTTCCTCCATCAAAACCAAACCCTGCGCCGGGCCCCAACCGCCACAAGCCATATTATAGACACTCCATCCGCCGATCTTTTGCAATTGCTGGGGCCAGGCGTCTTCCCGCTCCACGCCAACTCCGTAGGTTTGTGAATCTCCTATCGCGACAATCGCCGCCTCTTCCGGCACAGCCGAGTTTCTAAATCCCAGCCGGTCATGTCCCGGGAAAACCGGATTGGGCCGGTATTTCAGTCCCGGATCGGGAAGGAGAAGAGGAATCTCGGCCTGCGGGCTTTGAGGCAATTTCTTCTGAACACGCGGAAACAATCTCAATAGAACTTCGCAAAGCGCGAGGCTTAGTCCCGCGACAACCACTAAATATAAAATTTTTTTCCAAAAACTCATCTTTTCACGCGCGCGAGAAGCTTCGCCCTGAAATCATAAGCAACAATACCAAATGCCACGGTCACATTGAGAGAATGCTTAAGCCCCGCCATTTCAATCTCAATCGCCTGATCGCAAAAAGGCATTAAATCTTCTAAAATTCCGGTATTTTCATTCCCCAACACAAGGCAAACCGGCGCCGCCGGTTCAAAATCACGGTAGGGAATGCTCTTTTCCACCTGTTCCAGCAGCACAATCTGATATCCTTTTTGTTTTAATTCGAAAACCGCTTCCGCCGTATTTTTTCTCTGTTCCCAGGGAACCGTGTTTTCAGCGCCTAATGCCGTCTTTGATATCTTTTGATCGGGAGGATAACCGGTAATCCCGCACAGCCAGAGCTTTTCGACGCCCACTCCGTCTGCGGTACGGAAGACTGACCCCACATTGTAAAGGCTCCGCACATTATTCAGAATGACGGAAAAAGGAAGCTTGGCGCCGGAGGGATTCATTCAATCTTGTTTTGCGGTGCCGTCGGGTTCAGCCTGCGTTCGCAGTTTTATCCATGAGAGGAATTTTTCGATATCGGCCGTGTCGGGGACCTCAAGGCCTTCGAACTCACAGCCGATCCGGTAACGTTTCTGCCCCATCCCTTTGCAACAGTAAACAATCCGGGCATTGCACCGGATCGAGCGCCCCATCGGATAGGTGACCGGCAGATGAATATTGAGTTCAAAACGGGTTCCTTTTGAAAGCTTGATATAGGACAAAAACCGGGCACCCGCCGAGGAAAGATCTTCCAATTCTCCGTATTCGAAACGATAACGGGGAGCGGTCCAGAAAGCGACGTCGATCCGGTCTCCGATCCGGATCCGGGGAACTTTCCGGCGGTTAAGCCAGGAAGCTTTGAAAATGCCGGTCATCCAACTCAAAACGCTCATCCCGAAATCTCCTTTCCCACACCGGTAAAAAAGCCGGTTAAAGAGTTCCGATGTCCTCGTTCCAAAGTTTGGGATTTTTCCTGATGAATTCTTCCATCAAAAGTTTACATTCCCGCAAATCCAGATCCAGAACTTCGACCCCGTGCGATTCCATAAATTCCCGCGCGCCGGGAAACGTCCTGGCTTCTCCCGCAACCACTTTTTTGATTCCAAATTGAACCACCGCGCCCGCGCAAAAGTAGCAAGGCATCAAAGTCGAATAGAGAACCGTTCCACGGTAAGTGCCAATCCTGCCCGCGTTCTTCAGACAATCGGTCTCGGCATGCATTACCGGATTGCTTTCCTGAACTCTTTTATTATGCCCTCTCCCGATCAGCTTGCCGTCCTTGACCAAAACAGACCCTATCGGAATCCCGCCTTCCCGAAGACCGGCCTCGGCTTCTTCGATGGCCGCTTTCATAAACTCATCCATAAAGCCCTCTCCCGAATCAACAAAACAACCTCTTCCCTCACCCCTCTACTTCCGGGATACTCCGTGCGGCAGATACAAAAACATATTCTTCCGCATTTCCTTGCTCACCGGAAGGATTCGTCCCCCCTCGACTTTCTCCGCCCAGATCACATCCTCATCACTCAATACCACTTTGGTGTCTTTTTCAAGACCGTTCAGAAACCGCTCCACCCGGATGAGGGCCATTTTCACGAAAAAATCCTGATTCTTCTCCGTGAGCCGGTGCTGAATCCGGGTAAAATCCTGAAACCACCGTATTCCGAAGAACTCCACAAAGAACTTTTCCGTGAAATAAACGCAAAAAATTTCGAATCTCGTCCCCGGTCCTCGAATTTCGGCGGTTACCAAAAGGACGCTTTCGTCGTTCGGATCTTCCTTGATATCGACAAATTCTATCTCAACAAAATCAGACTGACGTTTCATTTCACGCAACGAAACCGCTCCTGTTCAGGAACATCCTGTTAGAAGTATCGGTCATTCCGGAAGATAGTTTAAAAAGACTTCCGCCGGAGCGGTTATTTTTTCTCCTGACAGCATTTGCTGTCACCGGGGCAAAGATTGTAGATGAAAGCAAGAAGCGCTCCTCCCACCGCACCGTCCAGCAGCGCATACGCCGTCCCGATCAGAACGGATTTCAAAGTCGCCAGCGCATGATATCCCGGATAAATGGAGCTCGCCAACTCAAGAAAAGCTTTCCCGTATCCCGGCCATTTCAGATTCGCGATTCCGACGCAAAAAAAAGATCCTCCCCATAAAAGAGAACACGCAACCGCCATGCCGCAAACACAAAATTTTGACCGCTCCATTGCTCACCTCCTCCGTTAAAAAAAGTTTGCATTCCAAAAATAAGTCCGCCTTCCAAAGAAGAACCCTTCGCCACTATACAATACCGCCGTTTACACGTCACCGCCAGAGAAAATCGCGATAGATCCCTCCGGACTTCCCTCCCCATAAAGCAAAAAACCCCCGCCCTTTTGGGGCGGAGGTTTTTTGCTTTTCGGCTACCCTCTTTCGAGGGAACTGTACTGGCTTAACGTTTGATAACGTTGGCAGCCTGTTCGCCTTTGGGTCCAGAGACCACGTCAAATTCAACGACGTCACCTTCATTCAAGGTTTTAAATCCGGTTCCCTGAATCGCGGAATGATGAACAAACACATCCTTCCCCGAATTTTCAGGAGTGATAAACCCATAACCTTTCTGATTGCTGAACCACTTCACGGTACCACGTGCCATAACTCTTTTCCTTTCTTGTGAAGCGACAGGCTTACCGCAATAAACCCCGCGAGCTTCTCAAACACCCGCGTTACTCCACTTTTATTCGAAGTAACCTTCAAGCTTCACATCAATTAATTAAAGTGGAAAAAGCATAATATTTTTTTTAGCTAAAGTCAATATTTTAAGTGCCGGATCCCTCCCCCGGGATTTAAGCGGCAGGCATAATCTTTTATTCGAGATTTTCATCAATCCTGCCGATAAAAGGATAAGAGCATCGTTTTGCTTATAGCGTATTTATGAACGCTTTATCTCTGAAATTTTCGAAGGAGGAAACACATGGAAAGAACCGCCGTACAATCCACCGATCTTGCCATCGTAGGATACAATCGGGAGACTCTGACACTTGAAGTCGCGTTCCGGAACGGAGGCGTTTACCGTTATTCGGAAGTCCCGGAATATGTCCACACGAGCCTGATGTTCGCCCCTTCTCTGGGCGCTTATTTCAAGCAGAACATCAAAGGCAAGTATCCGTTTGAAAAAGTTCATTGAATTTTCGGTTTTCCGCCGGAAAATGAAGGCCCAAAGCCTGCTCACGCAGGATCAAATCTGGTCAAAATTCAGCAATGACAAAGTCGATATCGGGGAAAGACTTTCCAAAATCCTCCGCACGCTGGCTAAAGCCGCTCCGTTGACGCGTCCCCTTCGGGGGCTTTCAATCGGGTCAAGCAACGAGCCCCAGTTCAGGATTCTCCAGTCCCATCTTGGAGGAGGCCTTTATCTCCTTGATATCGACAAGGCCGCCTTGAACGCCGTCCGGGAAAGAGTCTCCCGGCAAAGAGCGAAAAACGTCTGCATCCTTGCCGCAGATTATAAAAAAATATTCTTTAACGCCTCAAAGACGAAGTCTTTCCTGAAAAACGAACTTGGCGGGAAGAAAGTGGAACTGATCACTCTTGAGCATTCGCTTTATTATTCGAAAGAGTCCGAATGGCCGTTGCTCATGGAAAACCTTTACCGTTACCTGCTGGCTCCCATTGGGGCAATTCACTGCGTCCTGATGGCACCCAGAAGCAGGAACCCTCACACCACCACCTGGCTTTACAATTATTTCGCCGGAAAGTTCTTCGGACACAGGAATAACCAGTCGCTTCCCAGATTCAAGAAAAAAATCAAAAAGAATCCTGTCTTCAAAAAAGCTCGGATTCTATCGGCAAAAAGCCACGTGTATTTCTGGGACAGCGACTTCAAGCAGTTCATGGCCGTGATCTGGATGATTCTCCTTTATCCGCACGTTCACCGGTACACCCCGCCCCAGCGGGAAGAAATTGTCCGCATGATCTCAACCCGTTTCTTCAGGAAGAAAAATCCCCTGATTCAGGAACAGGATCATCTGGTGCTCTATCGGGGAGTCCCGTTCAAAGGGTTGATTTAGACTCTCGGTTTCGCCCGGCAAGGTTCAAACCCCTCAAGAATCCGGCGCATTTCGGCGGGAGATTCACAACGGTTAATTTGATTCCTGAACTGCCCGATGCCGGGGCAATGTTTGAAATACCAGCAGGCAATTCGCTTTGAATTTAAGAAACCTATCCATTCCCCTTCAAATTCAAACTCCATTTCCACATGACGGATCGCGACACGCTTCCGCTCCTCAAACGAAGGCTCGGGTTCCGGAGCCCGGCCCCGCAAAGCTTTTTCCGTCGCCCGGTAAATCCAGGGATTGCCCAAAGCGCCCCGGCCGATCATCACTCCGTCGCATCCGGTCATCTCAACGAGCTTTTTGGCGTCTTCGCCGGTCAACACGTCTCCGTTTCCGATCACGGGGATTTCCACCGCCTTTTTGACCTGCGCGATCGAACTCCAGTCCGCGCTCCCCGTGTATCCCTGCGCACGGGTCCTGCCGTGAACCGTCACCGCAGAGACACCGCAATCTTCGGCGAGCTTCGCCATCCGAACAGCCTCTTTTCCGGAAACGTCCGAAAATCCTTTCCGCATTTTGACCGTCACGGGAATATTTTTTACGTTTTTGATCACGCTCGTGAAGATTCTCTTTGCCAGATCAGGGTCCGAAAGAAGCGCCGATCCTCCGCCCGAACTCGTAATCTTCCTGACTGGACATCCCAAATTGAGATCCAGAAGGTCAAACCCCATGGCCTCAATGCTCGCGGCGGCCACCCCCATCATGTCCGGTTTTGCACCGACCAGCTGGGCCCCCAACGGGCGGTCCTGTTCGGAACTTTTGAGCATGCTCAGGGTTTTCTTGTTCCTCCGGACCAGCGCCTCGGCAGAGACCATTTCCAGGAAGGCAAATTCCATCCCGAACTCCCTGCCGATCAGACGGAACGCGAGATCACTGCAGCCGGCCATCGGAGACTGGATGATTCCGGTTTCAAGAACAAGCGCCTTCAGTCGGATCATTCGGAATCCTGATGGGAGTTTGGGAATGAATAAAAATCCGGGAAGCGACTACCGGGAACGGGGCACATTTCCCGTCAGGGCATAACCGATGCGTTTCATCGCCTTCGCCATCCGGGCGAACGCCTGAACCGGCGAGACCCCTTCGGTCAGATTATTCATGCAAACCGCCGCGTAGCCCCTTCGGTTTCTGAGTTTAAAAATCCGGACTTTTCCGGCGGATATTTTTTTCAATATTTTTTTAGACATAGTCTTCTCCTCTCTGCTTGATCGATGGACAAACTTCGGCAATGGCCTTCCGGAGTGCCTCTTCGGCTTCCCAGGTCCTCTTCGGCGAGTACCCGAGGGAAAGCCTCCGGGAAAAAATATCGTCCGCCGTCACCGCCATTTCGGCTTCGGCGGAATAAACAATCTGCGCTTTAATTATCGGAAGCCCGGGAAAAATTCTTTCCTTTAATTTCGCATCCCGTTTCGTGAGTTCGACGACTTCAAGATATTTCGATCCGTATTTCCCTTTCAAAGCGAAAACAATTTCTTCATCCAGCCCGTATTCGCGGGCAATCTCCGGAGACCCCTCCGCTATTTCACCGCTTCCGTAGAGAAGATATTCTTTTTCGCGGCGGGGCACGGTAATTTTGTTCACGCAATCTTCGGCAATCTTCCGATAAGTGGTATATTTACCGCCGATCACAAAAAGAACTCCCGATTTTGTTTCAAAGAAATGATGTTTCCGGGGAATTTTGGATGGCGCCCCATAATAGCGAACCAGCGGGCGCAAACCGGCAAACGTTGCCGTAATGTCCTTTTCATCAAACGCAAGCGAAGGGAAAACCCGGCGGGTCTCTTCGACGAGATAATTAATGTCTTCCCGCCTGACGTCCACCCGGTCCGGATTGCCGATATAATCCGTGTCCGTCGTCCCGATCATTGAACTTCCCTGCCACGGCAGGACAAAGAAAATACGGTTATCTCTCCGCGAAGGGATCAAGAGCGCGTGATCCGAAATCTTCTCCGCGCAAATAAGATGAATTCCTTTCGTGGTCCGGACTTTTTTCTCCGCGCGGGGGTCGTCCATCCGGACCAGTTGATTCGTCCACGGCCCCACCGCGCAAAGAATCTTTTTCGCTTTAATTTCAAACGATTCCTCCGAAAACCCGTCCTTCGCTTTCACGCCGACCGCTTTTCCGTTTTCCTTGATAAAAGAAACCACTTCTGCGTAATTCGCGGCATGCGCTCCTTTCTCTCCGGCCGACAGCACATTTTCAAGGCACAGCCGGGCATCGTCCATCTGGGCGTCAAAATACAGAACGCCTCCCGTTAAACCTTCCCGCCGGATGCCGGGTTCAAGACGCATCAATTCTTCGCGGCTGAGACTCTTATGCTTCCCGATCCGGTATTTTCCCGCGATTTGGTCATAAAGAAAAACGCCGAGACGCATCATCCAGAGGGGCCTTTTGTCTCCCGCGTAAACAGGAATGATAAAGCGGAGCGGCTTGATCAAATGAGGAGCGCATTTAAGCTGAATCGCGCGTTCCCGGAGAGATTCAAAAACCAGATCGAATTCAAAATTTTCCAGGTAGCGGATTCCGCCGTGAATCAGCTTGGAAGATTTACTGGAAGTGCCGCTCGCGAAATCCCTTTTTTCCAGAAGGGCCACGGAAAGGCCCCGGCCCGCGGCAATATTCGCGATCGCCGCCCCGTTAATCCCCCCTCCGATCACCAACAAGTCATAGGGTTTTCTCGAAAACCGACTCATATCGCGCATCATAAAATCGAACCCCACATTAAAGACTGAAGACTACAGACTACAGACCAAAAAACAATAAACCAAAAACAACAGATTACAGAACACAGAGCAAAAACCAAAAACAAAACAGTAATGACACATACAACTACTTAAAGAAGAAAAAGAAACATTAAGAACGTTGCGTTTCACCTTCCACAGAACAAATGAGGCCAAATAAAGTCCTCGCGACCTCATCTCGTCTATTGCAAATTTCCGGAGATTCATTTCCCTGCAAATACCCTAATTGAGTCGCTAGACTCAGCAAACATTCAACTTCCGACACAGAGCCTCGGGCAATATACAAAAACTGAAGATAGCCTTTTTTATGCTTCCGGCTGGCACCTTCCGCGATATTTGCTGCTACGGATAAAGCCGCTCGCCTAAGTTGTGAAGTGAAACCATACATCTCTTCCGGAGGAAATTTTTTAGTCAGTTTATAAATTTCAAAAACTAAGGCACTAGCTAACTGATACGCCCTTATCTTTTTATAATCCCTCACGATATTTTTCCATTCTTCAACCCTTGCTTCCCAGTCTTTATCTTAGCTCTTCGTTCTTTTTTTGTTCTTTTTCCGCTTTTAGTCTTTGGTCTATTGTCTTCGGTCTTTTCAATATTTTACCGAACAGCCGTACGCTTGGGTCGAAGGCTCGCGCACCGGCTCGCCGCTCATTGCTTCCTCCAGTGCCGCCCGGACATAATTGGTTGCCTTCCCAATATCGGCAGGATCCACGCTGGGAATACTATCAATAGCGCCCCGGTAAATAAGAACCCCCTCGGGATTAATCACAAACATATGGGGGGTGGTTTGCGCGCCATACAGGCGGCCCGTTTTCCCGTCCGGATCCAGAAGCACCGCGGTCGGTGCCGCGCCTTTTTTCTCCGCCATTTCATTCCAGATCTCCGCGGGATAATTCCCCTGCTTTCCGGGCGCGGAAGAACAGATGGAAAGCCAGATGACGCCTTTGCCGGTATAGTTCTTTTGAAGTTCCTGCATCGTGCCGCTGTCGTAATATTTCTTCACGAAAGGGCAATCGTAATTCGTCCACTCCAGGACGACAAATTTTCCTTTATATCCGGCCAGAAAATGGCCGTTCCCGTGCGTGTCCGCCAGCGTAAAATCAGGCGCGGAATTTCCGGTCACAACTCCATCCGCCATCCCCAATGAACCGGTTCCGAAGAATAACGCCGCAAACATCCATCCCGCTAAAAACATTCTTTTCTTTTCCATCTTCCACCTCTTCAGCCTGAGTTCTTCGTTCTTTGTTCTTTGTTCTTCGCTTTCAGTCTTTAG
>Ga0172375_10013698_pt1 | contig 10024 bp, 3 predicted proteins | sample LakKiv1m_FD_114537 | JGI IMG/M metagenome (GOLD analysis project Ga0172375, IMG submission 114537) | Freshwater microbial communities from Kabuno Bay, South-Kivu, Congo - kab_092012_11.1m | ecosystem: Environmental > Aquatic > Freshwater > Lake | place: Democratic Republic of the Congo...
AAAACTCTATTATTTTCTCGGGTTTAGACGAGAAGTTGGTAAAAACAGATATCCGATGACCGGCCTCAGTCAGTCTTTTGACTGTTTCCAGAAAGTCTTTGTGGAGAAAGGGTTCGCCGCCTACGATGATTATCTCCCATGTCCCTTTTAATTTTTGATTGAGATTGTCGGCTATTTTAACCGGATCAACTGGGCACGGCTTTCTATTTGCGACGATACAATAGCTGCAGCGATAGTTGCAAATATCATCGAATGCCCAGTGGACAAAATTATTACGCGAAGAAGGGGTCATTTTATTTCATCTTTATTTATTCTGAGTTCAGAAGTCGATGGCAATTTATTAAAATTTATATCGGCTATTTTAGTTTCTGGATTATTCAAGATGGTGGTCATGATCTTGTGTAATTTAGTAAATAGTTCGTGGGCGTCTAAATTTATTCTATAAGTTAAAGAAAAAGTAAAAACACCGGATCTTTTACCGGCGCCCAGAATGAGCTCTCTCGGGCTTTTTGACGGACAGAAAATTCTTTGTATTTCGAGATTTGCTATGTGCCCAGGAAGCTCATTGTCATTATAATGAAAAAGTGTGTTAAAGAGGGATTCTTTTGCGTCTTTTTGGTGAGAGGCTAAATTTTCAATGGCATTAAATTCATAAAAATCACTATTTTCAACGGCTTCGAAAATATTATTTTGTGATCTGTCCAAGAAATTAGAAAAAGTCTCATTTTCATTTAAGACGCTTCTTATCGGTATCCGATTAAAGATTGGTCCGAATACATTTTGTAATCCTTTTTTATCTCGCTTGGTGAAGAATGAATCGATGATGATGTCTTTCTGTCCAGTGACTTTATGTAAAAAAAGATTGGATAAAGTAAAGAAAAAAACATAAAGAGAAAGTTTCCTTTGTTGCGAGAATGCTTCTATTTGCGCGCCGGTTTTTAGATCGATGAAAAGACGGCTCCTTTTCGGTCTCTCGGCTTTTTCTTTTCTTTCATTGAGAATTTTAATGACTGGACTCCCTCCCGATAATTTATTTTTCCAATAGATTTTTTGTTTATTTGCATCTATTTCGGAAAGTCTTTTTTTCTGCCAACAAGAATAATCCTTGTATTGGATTGGTGGCGGGGCTGGTAACCGGGTTAGTCTATTCGTAAAAAACTCATAGATAGCTTTTAGTTCTCTATCGAAAAGTCTTCCAGAATGCATGTCACACGCAATCGAATGAAAGATTGGGAGTAAGACATGTTCTTTCGGCGAGCGTCGGATGACGGAAAATCTGACGGGAAACTCATTTTTAAGATTGAACTTTGCCAATTGTTCTTCTAATATTCTTTTCTCCTCAGTCATTCGGCGTTTTGCTGTCATTCTGCTCAGATCGAAAAAAGATATTTTGAGTTTTTTTCTAATGTTTGGCGCTTGTACCGGTATTAATTTGCCTTCTTTGTCTTTTATTTCAAAAAAATTGCTTTTTAATATTTCGTGACGATTAGCAATAGCTTTTAGGGTTTTTCTCAGGGCTGCTAAATTCAGCTCTCCTTTCATTACCATTAAAATTAACGGATCATGAATTAGGTTTAAATTGGCGCCTTTTTCGCCGTGCCAAATTCTAAATTGTTCAGCCGAAAGATGGTAGCGGGTTTTTTTGGCCGTTTTTTCTATCTTGGCATCTTTCCCCTTTCCCAGCACAAGATATTCAGCCAGGCCCGTGATGGTGGGATTTTTGAATAAGTCGGATAAAGTGAGAATAACGCCAAGTTCTTTTTCGATTCTGGAATTTATTGATAGAACGCTGACCGAAGTTCCGCCTAGATTAAAAAAATTATCTTTGACCGTAATCTTTTTTTCCCCTAGCACATCGATCCAGGCTTTAAGTAGAATTTTCTTTATGTGCTCTTTTTGTTCAGGGGCAAGATTGGCACTTTTTTGAGCCTTGTCCAGAGGTGTTTTTAGGCTGGCTAGGGCGACTCTATTTAATTTGCCGTTATTTAGAAAGATCAATTTTTCTAGTCTGATAAAAAATGCGGGAATTGCCGGTGCCGGCAATTTGCGGTTTAAAAATTTTATTAATTGATGGCTTTCAACTGGCCCGCGGGAAACATAGTAGCAAACCAGGTAGTCTTCTTTATCGGGCGTTTTCTTCGCAATTACTGCGCAGTCTTTTATATCCTCGTGTTGAAGTATTTTCCGCTCCACCTCTTCAGTCTGAACGCGATTCCCCATTATTTTTACCTGCCCATCGAGGCGTCCTTTTAGCTGCAGTCGACCATTGGTCAGTCTTGTTCCGAGATCTCCTGTTTTGTAGACAATGTCTCCCGATTTTTGGGAAAAGGGATTTTGAATAAAAGCTTTGTCCGTTTGCTCTCTATTATTACAATAGCCAGCTGACAAATAAGGTGATCTTAGGTATATTTCGCCGATTTCTCCCGGTAATGCAACCTCTCCGTCTTCTTTTATAACGATAGCTTTTTCGTCGGGTGATTCCCTAAAAGAAATAAACTTTTCAGATAAGTCAGAAGTTGTTAATTTCTGTCTAATTCTGGTTGTGGCTTCGGCTGCGCCATAACCTACGCTTAATTCCGCGTTAGAGCTTTTTAATTCGAAGAATTTTTTTAAATACTTATCTTTATAAAAAGTTGAGCCAGCGGCGAATAGGTATCTTAAGTTGCTTAATTCTTCTTTGCGCTCTATCCCGCCAATGAAATATTTAAAAAGATTGCTGACGAGGAAGATTACGTTTATTTTATTTTCTATTATCCATCGAGACAAGTCGCTTGAAGTTAAAAGTACTTTGTGGTTTTCCGGAACAAATAAAGTTCCTCCAAGACAAAGAGTGGGAAGAATCTCTTTGCTAAGAGACATATGCGAATAAATCGGGTAGAGCTGGCTAACCCGAGTATTGCTTTTAATAATATTTTTTTTCGAAAAAATATTATAGGCCAAACTTATTCTTTTCCCTAAGACCGCCTTGGGCCGGCCAGTCGAGCCAGAAGTAAAATAAATGTGGGAAAATTTATTTTCTTTTTGAGTATGATTATAATTGGTTCCATTCATTCTCGCCGGCCGAGAAGCTATCTCCTCGGCAATAATCAGTTTTCGAATTTTACTAGGCAACAGTTTAAGATATTTTTTTTGGGTAAGAATTAAATCTGGCCGAACTTCTTTGAACATTGAAGTCAGGGTTTCCCTTGGCAATATCGGGTTTACGGGTACAAGAATATTCCCTGATTTTAAAATGCTTAAAAATGAGATAATTATGTCAATTCCAGAATCAGCCACGACGTAGATTATTTTTTGATTTTCCGAAAGACTATTTGTTACCGCCTTTTCAAGGTTGTCAGATTTTTCATCAAGTTCGCTATAAATTATCGACAGGTTTCCAAACACCACGGCATTTCTGTCCGGATTTTTTAGAGCTTCTTTTTTAAATAACTCAATTGGATCACCCAGTTTGCGCTTGGGAAGAGGGCCATTGAACTTTCTGATTATCAGATTTTTTTGTTTGTTTTTCGGAGTGCTTGACATTCGAATCATTGAAATTTTTTAGTGTTGAATAGGTTTTTTAGACGGAGGAGTCATTTTTTCTATTTTTTGAAGAGGCTTTCGTTTGAACAAAAGTCATTTTAAGCCTTGACAACAAGTATCGCTGATTTTTTCAGATTTATAATGGTGCCTTTGATTTTATCAAAAGAGAACTTTAGCGTCAATAAAATTTGGCTTTAATGACTCTATTTTTAAAATAAAAATCCCACGCGCAGTAGTGTTGTTGCGCGTGGGAGCGGATAGTCCATTTTTGGGACCATTAAAACGAAGGGGGTTCTCTCATCTTGCCAAAAACTCATTGGTGAAGATCTCTTCAAGGGGCATCTTTTTTTTCAAGAGCCCCGTTTCCACAAAGACTTTCTGGGTTTCCTGCCAATCTCTCGACGACATGAATCCCCAAGGGAGTTTTTGAGTTTCGGCGCTCTTGATAAAAGGAATCATCGCCTCGAATCCTTCTTTGAAGATTTTTTCGCTGCTGACGCCGTCGGAATATTTGACTAAAGCTCGTGCGGCGTCTTTCGTGTTTTCCAGGGCGTATTTCCATCCTTTGGCCGATGCCTTTAAGAAGCCGCTAACGATTTTGGGATTTTCTTTTGCAAAATCGATTCGAGCGGCCACTACTTTGTTAATGGCCTCCACGCCAAAATCTCGAAAAAGGAATCGCCCAAAACCAGGAACGTTTTCCAGGCGAGTCTCCTTATAGTAAGCGCTAAAGGAATTGCAGGCCACTGCGTCAACTTTTTTGCTGAAAAGTATCTGGAGTCTTGCGCCAGTTGACCCAGAAAAGTCCAAAATCGTCAGGTCTTCAGCTGACAGCCCAGCTTTATTCAAGAGGGCCAGCAAATGGTAGTGCCGAAAAGACTTGAATTCAGAAAGAAAGTTTTTTCCTTTGAGGTCTTTCGGCGAGCTAATCCCGTTCTCTTTGAGAAAAAAAACTGCCAGAGGATTTGACTCCAGGGTAGCCGCCACGGCTTTTATAGGCACTCCTTTTTCTTTGGCAGAAAGCAGCACCGCTGCGTCGATGAATCCCATCTGGGCTTTATCTACTGCCATTATTGAGGCGACTAACGCCGAACCTCTTCCGGGCAGAAATTCAACATCAAGGCCCTCTTGGGCATAGAAACCCAAGTCCTTTGCCAGAAGGTATCCTGGATGAACTTCTGTCGGATCCCAATCCATCTGGACGCGGACCTTGGTCAGTTCGGCGCTCATTCCCCAGGCGGGAAAACCGCAAATTAACATAATCATTACTGCCGCCAACCATCTGTAAATCTTTTTCATTCTAGACCTCCTCGTATAAATGTTTTATTGCTAGCTTCCTAGCGTTCAAAATACCAAAAAACAAACTGACGAGCTTTATTTCTATGTGCTATCGCCCCCCTCATTTGTCTATTTGTTAAGGAACTTAGTCGGTAATTTCGTTATAATAAATCAATAGTAACGTTACTGTCAAATTGACTATCGTTATTTTTTGTCGGTTAAATCTTTAAGTAACCCCAAAATATGATCTGCTAAAAAAGAAAATTCATCCAAAAATTTTAAAATTTTTCTTTTCATTTCTTTGGACAGAAGCTGTTTTTCTCGCAGATTTTCATTACCGAATTTATAGTCATAATTTAAATAACTAATCTCTATTATTTTTTCTCTGGCTAAGTTATTTTTTAAAAAATCTTCCCAAAAATTTATAAGACTCCTGGTTTTATCTAGCGCTTCGGAAAATTTATTATTTTTATTTGCAATTTCTTTGAGAATCGATTCAAGTGCAGAATAAGGGCGAATGAATCTGTTTGTGAAATAACCGGCAATGGCAACATCAGGCAATTGGGGGTTGTTCCCTTTTGCGTAAATACTTTTTTTAACATCTTCCTTAAAGACAGAAATAGCTTGCTTCCCAAAATATCTTTCGTGTTGACTGCTGGTTGAATCTTTTTCGATGACAATTTGATTTTTATAGTATTCTTGTATATTGTATGAGAGAATTTTTTTTTGAAGTTTAAAAATATTCACTTTTTTTTTGCGAGAATATTTAGTTTGCCACAAGCAGAGGTCACCACCTTCTAAAATATTGCGTAAAATAGTCTTATTAATTTTGCCGAAGTAATTAAGCGGGATAACATAGATCAGAAAATTTTCTTTATTGAAACGAGAAAGGAGGATAGATGTTTGGTGATAAATTTTCTTGATTCCCTCTTGCTTTCTCTGCAAAACAATATTTTGAAAATATTGTGGAATCGGAATTTCTATTGAATTTCCAGAGCAGATTAATAGATCCCCTTTTCTCATTTTGCTAAGAGAGGTAAATAGAGTTTTTAAATTAGGAAATTCTGCTTTCTTGACGCCCACATCTAGCAGCTTACCTATAAAGGGGTAGCCTTGAAACGAGTAGCCTAGCTTATTGGTATTCACTTCGCTGTCAATTATCTTTGTCTTGCTCACCGAAGAATAATTTGGTACAGCGGATAAATCTAACGAGGCAGCCAGGCTTTTTGGAATATACGGGTTTCTTTCCCAGCGGTGTTTCTCCAGGGCAGACAGTTGATTGCATAATAGATAGCTCATATTATAGCCGCAGAGAGGCAGATAATCAGCTTTCTTGGCATCAATCAACAGTAAATTATATGTTTTTTGCAGGTCTTTTAATATTTTGGTAAACAAAAAATTATTAACGCTCTTTTTCTCTCTGACAACCAAAAGTCTGTAGGCTCTCTTTAAAAAAAATACAGCTATTTTTATTTCGGTTTGGTGAGCGCATAATTTTGTAATTTGATCGCTAATAAATTCTCTTTGCTGGGAATCATTTATTTTTGATAGATCTACAATTTTTTGTTCGGCATAATCTTTTAATTTAAGATCTGTCCAATTGTTATTATCATAATATATCGGAGTAAAAATAATATCGGGGAATTTTTTAGATAATCGCAATAGCGCTTTTTTTAAAATGTTTGCATCAACGATAAGATTATCAATAATTATAAAATTATCAGTAATAATCTTCTTGTTATTTTCTACTAAATAGTTCCATACTCCCGTTAAGGGAATCCCTCCTGATGATTTTTTCATTTTTTCATTTAGATTAGGCATCTTTTATCTTTTTTTCTTTTGTTTTGGCAATATATAATCGATAACTTTTTTAGGTGTTTGGTATTTGACAAGATTTTTAATTGGCATATTCAAACCTAGTTCTTTTTTAATTTTAGCGTGAATAGAAATAATATCCAATGAAGATCCGCCTAGATCAAAGACGCTATCGTCAGCGTTAATTTTTGAATAACCAAAATGTTCTTGCCAAATTCGGAAAACGGTTTTTTCGGTTTTAGCGTCGAAAGAAAGATTCGAAGCTGCTGGGAGACGATTAGCAGCCCGGCCTTTGGCTAGAGGCTTAATCGCTTTTTTGGGGTCTTGCTTCTCTAGCTCACAATCCGAAACTATTAATTGAGATAGACTTAGATTAGAATGGATTATTTTATTGAATATAGCCTTCCCCTCGTTTGGTTGAATAGTCGATTTTAAAAAATGGAAATCAGTTGAGGTGTCTTTTTTTAGTAGGATTTTTAATCGTTGCCTTTCGTTGCTTCTCTTTTTGGTCAGCTCTATGCGGTTTGGCTTCCATCCCATCCAGTTGATTGATATTGTTCGGCCTTTATAATTTTTGTTTCTATTTTGTTGACTGGCAAAAACATCAAGAAAATTGTTGGCGGCACAATATACGGCATCGCCTGGTACGGGTTTTATTGAAGCTATCGAAGAGCAGAGGATGAAAAAATCTAAATATTCTTTCTTCGTTAAATAATAGAGAGCTAGCGTGCTGTTTATTTTTGATAATAATGTTTGGTTGCCATTTACTTCTCCGTCAGAATTTAATATGCCGGCCGAGTGAATAATGCCGTTGATTTTGCCGAAGCGTTTTTTGGCCTGATTAATAACTTCTTTCATTTGCCGATAATCGGTCACGTCAGCCGCAAGATATAATATTTGAGCGCCTAATTTTTTTAATTTATTGATTCTTTCAAGTTTTATTTTAATGTTTTTAAATAGCTCTATATTTTTATTCTTTCGCCAAATCGCATAATTAGTATCAACTAATTTTATCGGTTGACTTGCGATAATTAAGCAGCAATCTGTTAGCTTTTGTTCCTTGGCTCTGTTCGGATAAATTTTGATCGAATCGAAGTTAGTACCTCGAACTGTTTTCTCCCACTTTTCGGGACTAATTAGGGGTGAATACTTTCTTAATGGCTGGTCTTTAAAGTACCACCAGCCTTCAGCTAATCCCCAAATCATATTGTTCCAGCGTTCTTGCTGGATGCTTTCGATTACAGAGATTACTCCGCCAGGCACTAACAATTTCTTTAAATTTTTTAAAGTTGCTTTAATATCGGGCGTGGCATGGATAATATTCAAGCCGATAATCATGTCAAAACTATATTCATTCAGTTTTTGCTTTGCGGAATCTTTGGTGATATCGAATATCTGAAATTTCATAAAGTTGTATTTTTGCTCCTGATATTCCAATCGCCTCTCTCTGATAAAATTATTACCGATATCGGTAAAATAATATTCCACATTTTGGTTGATTAATTTGGGAGCGATTTTTTTTGTTAGCAGTCCGTTGCCACCTCCTATCTCTAGGATACGAAAAGTTTTTTGCTTTCTAGTCCGGTAGAGGCTATTTTTAATTAGCCGGCTGATCAGTAACGAATATTTTATTGATTGACTGTATTTTCCTGAATTTTTTTTATGCAGACTAGTCATTAAATCGCCCTTGCCGTCAGGATATAAAACACTAATAGCCGATATCTGGTCGGACAAGGTGAGCTGGTAATTATTAACGCAATATTTTAGTAAATTAATTGTTCCTCTGGTTTCTGGATATTTGGATAGTATTTTTTTTGCCAATATTTCGGGTCTTATCACCTCCTGGCGCTTCTTAATAAATTGCAGCGTTTTTTGAGTCTTATTAACATTAATAATGCCGTCTTCTTTTAGAGTTCTAATAAAAAAATCATAAAATTTATCAAATTTTGATATGATGCCTAATTTTTTCCTTAAATTATTAATACCGTATTTCTTGTTCAGATTAACATTAATTTTGCTTTTAATCAGATATTCATAAATATAGCTAGAGCAAAGCAGATTGAGTTGATTAAAAAGCGATTTTAAGTTTGGTCCGGCTACGGTTTTAATTTTTAACTTATTGGTTAATTGATCATTCTCCTTATTTAAATATTTTATTTGTTCAGCGTAATTAAAGCCAACCGGGTTGTTTTTTACAATCGACTGCCGGTAACTATTAGTTAGTCTGTCAATCGTTTCTTGTTTTTGGCCAGCTCTTAGCCATTTAATCTGGTCTTTTTCTTCTGGCAATTTAGTCCTATTAATCAAAACTAAGTGGGCTTTCACTTTTTTGATTAAATATTCAGCTAACGCTGAACCGATAATTCCTAGGCCGCCAGTAATTAAATAGGTGCCATTCGGCTTTAGTCCGGCTGGAATTATTTTTTTATCGGTTTCTTCTAGTTGTATATTTTTAATTGTTTGCACATATCTTTGGTTATTCCTTAGGGCGATCATCTGGTCGTCGGTCGGCTCAGTTGCTTCGGTTATTATATTTGCGACCACAATCTGGGTAATTTGGTCGACATCAATAGCTTGGCATTTTAATTTTGAATGCTCCAGAGGAATCACCTTAATCGGACCCAGAATGGTAGCCTGTTCCGGTCTGCTTAGGATGTCTCCTGTCGTTACGGGATGAAGATTTTCCGTAATAGCCGTAATGACTAAGTTTTCAGAAAAATCTTTTTTATTGAGGCTTTTAGCAAGATAAATTAAGCAATGTAGTCCCCTGTCCTGAGTTTTTTTTACTTCAGCTAACCTTTGTTTTAATTTTTGATTTTTATTAACTAATCCCGTTCGTTTTAGAACGAAGGCATGAATAACTCTTTCGGGTAAGCGTTTTTCTTGCTCTAGTTGATCAACAAGCTTGTCGTAGTCAGTTTGATTATTGGGATTAATGATGTAGTTTTGTGAATTTATTTTTTGATAAGATTGACCCGAATGAACGAAAATGTTATTTCGCTTGGCTTGAGCTAGTAATTTATTTAATTCTCTGTGGTCACTAAAAATCAGCCAATGCCCAGTTGATTGATTGACGAGATTTACTCTGTCTTTTTGTTCCCAGACTGGTTTGTAAAACCAGTCTGCCATAGGCGATTTTTTCTCTAAGTTGGCATGATTATTTTTGGCTAATGTCTCTTCTAATTCTTTTGGCCAGTAACGCTTGCCTTCAAAGGGATAGGTTGGCAGCGGAAGCCTTCTTCTTTTTTCGCTTTGATGAAGAAGGTTGAAATCGATGTTGGCTCCTTCGAGCCAGAGAGCCGCTAATTTAACTAAAGATTCTTTAGTTGGAGCTTCCTTGATTAAGTCTTGAGCTTGACTGGTGGCTTTATGCTGGTTAGCCAGATTATCGGTGTCTTCCTTGACCAGG
>Ga0172375_10013702_pt1 | contig 10022 bp, 10 predicted proteins | sample LakKiv1m_FD_114537 | JGI IMG/M metagenome (GOLD analysis project Ga0172375, IMG submission 114537) | Freshwater microbial communities from Kabuno Bay, South-Kivu, Congo - kab_092012_11.1m | ecosystem: Environmental > Aquatic > Freshwater > Lake | place: Democratic Republic of the Congo...
GGCCTGCGCCGTGTCAAACTCGGTAATTCCATTTGCCCACGCAGCCTGAACGATGGAGAGTGCTGATGAGTAATCCGGCTTCCCACTTTTGTTCGCTATACCGTAAGCCATACCGAGTTGAGCTGTACCAAGGACAAGGCGAGACATCATCTCATCCTTTACTGCCATGGATGACCTTCTTCGTTGTATCGATCACTTGGTCCACCATGTCATCGCTCATGCCGGGGAACATCGGAAGCGATATGATCTCTTCATAAGCTTTTTCGGCTACCGGACACAGACCAGGAGATGTTCCTAATCTCTGCCGATAAAAGGGATGCAGATGAACCGGGATATAATGCACATTGACACCGACACCTTCCGCCCGCAAACCTCTAAAGACTGTTTCCCTGTCTATCCCGCAGAGGCGCACTATGTAAAGATGATAGGCATGGCCGACATCCTTACTGACCGCCAGAGGTCTTACGGATGGCATGTCGGAAAAAGCGGCATCGTAGCAAGCAGCGATTTTTCGCCGCCGGATAACCCATCCGGCAAGCTTGTTCAGTTGACTGAGTCCCAGGGCACACTGGAAATCAGTAAGCCGGTAGTTGTAACCGAGGTCAGTCATTTCATAGAACCATGACCCCATGACTTCCCTCTGACGGTGGTTTGTAGTAATACCATGATTGCGGAATAGACGCATACGTACTGCGTATTCTTCATTATTCGTCGTTACAACCCCACCTTCACCCGTCGTAATGGGTTTCACCGGATGCAGGCTAAAGGTGTTCAATTCCGCCAGCGATCCGACTGGCCTGCCCCTATAACTTCCTCCAAGGGCATGGCATGCATCATCTATCAGATGGAGACTGTATCGTTTCGCAATATCATTGAGTACATCGTAATCGCAGGGATGCCCCGCATAGTCGACAGTCATGATCGCTCTGGTTTTGTTTGTGATCCTGTCCCCTATCCGCTCGGGATTGATCAGAAGAGAGAAGGGATCCACATCGACGAAAACCGGTGTCGCCCGTTGATAAACGACTGCGTTGGCCGTGGCAACGAAGGTCATCGCCGGCACGATCACCTCATCACCCGGCCCAATATTGAGGGCATACATAGCGGCATGCAGAGCCGCTGTTCCATTCGTCACCGCCACGGCATGCTCTGCCCCCACAAGATGGGCAAAGGCATGTTCGAACTCGTTTATCTTGGGACCTGTTGTCAGCCAATCAGAGCGGAGTACTTCTACAACCGCCTGGATATCCGCTTCATCAATACACTGCCGGCCATAGGGAATCATAATGATGCGATCATCTCTTTCATTTCATCAATACTAAGCCGCCACGGATTCGTGTTGGAGTTGTATTCGAAATTCTCCGGAACTAATTTTTTTTCTTCATCGTTATAACGACGCTTCCAGAACCCGAAGTCCGGTTGGATGAGATAGTAATTTTCAAATTCGATCGTTCTACGCGCATCGTCGATGGGTATCATTACTTCGTGCAGTTTTTCACCGGGACGAATACCGATAATTTCGGTTCGGCATTCCGGTGCAATGGCGTGTGCCAGATCCATAATATTCATACTGGGAAGCTTTGGAACAAAAAGCTCTCCTCCCACCATTCTTTCAAGACATTGCAGAACAAAACCGGCCCCCTGTTCAAGGGTGATCCAAAATCGCGTCATGCGTGGGTCTGTTATCGGCAAACAGCCCTCCTGCTTGCATTTTTGGAAGAAAGGTATGACGCTTCCCCTGCTTCCCACAACGTTTCCATATCGAACAACGCTGAAAATGGTATGCTCGTGACCGACATATCGATTTCCAGAAATAAAGAGCTTATCGGAGCATAATTTGGTGGCCCCGTATAGATTGATGGGATTGGCCGCTTTGTCCGTACTCAGCGCAATGACTCTTTTAACACTTCGATCAATGGCCACATTAATGACATTCTGTGCGCCTAAAATATTTGTTTTGACAGCTTCGAAAGGATTATATTCTGCGGCAGGAACCTGTTTGAGAGCCGCTGCATGAATTACATAGTCAACATTATGGAAGGCTCGATACATCCGCTCCTTGTCTCTAACATCTCCAATAAAGTAACGAATACAATCGTATTTGGAATCAGGAAATTGTTGCGCCATCTCAAATTGTTTAAGCTCATCACGGCTGAAGATGATGAGTCTTTTGGGTTGATATGTTTTCAGAATGATTTCTGTGCATTTTTTCCCGAAGGATCCGGTGCCGCCGGTGATTAAAATTGACTTTCTATTAAGCATTTTGTTTTATATCTCCCATTACATTTGACAATGAATGAATTGAATCTATCGATTGATACGAAACCTTTGCATAGCTCCCGGTTTATTACCCGGGATGCCTGCTGAAAAAATGTTAAAATTTACAATAAACAGATGATAATACTTGATAATTATGATATTTTCTTTTAATTTATCGGCCAAATTCCACCATCTGGAGGAGGCCGCCATGTCATTCAAGTAGTGAGAGGTTCGCATAACCCATTCCACCCGGACCATCCATCGACGATCCTCAATCGGGACATCACCGTCATGGAGACTGCTCCGGTTTTTCCGGCGAGTAACTCTGCAAATAATCGCATGAGAATTTTCACGATGTTCTCTCGCTTTCTGAAATTGCAGTTCGAACAGATGCCAACAGGTTGAGATATTTCAATTTTATCACTTTATGATAATTCCCCCATGTGGGAGGCTTTTTCAAATCCGCGTCCTTCGGGTGAGGATGTTTACTCGGATGAACCCTTTATGATGCCGGAATGGACTCGCATTTTCGCCAAAAAATTTTGATGCTCCAATGGGTGAGAACCTTTCCCATTTGAATAAAAAGGTTCTTTCCATAAAGTCGTTCCGCCTCATTCATGAGCGCCTCAATTTGGTTTGCATTATAAAATAGTTTATAACGTGATGGGTTTCGATAAGTTGTCAAGAGACCAGACCCCGTATCGGCATTATACCAAGAGAGAACATCATGGGAGAGTGACAGATATTCAACTTTATTAATGGAATCTGCATTTTGGAAAGCACAGCCGATATCTCTAGTTTTGATCATCCATTCTCTAGTAGCTTCAAAAGCCTGCTCATCATTTGTCGTGATAGTTTTCCCTCCGATTTCTCGAAGAGTGCGGTATGCTAGTTCGATGGCAGGCGCGAAACATTTCAAATACACAGCGGTCGTGTATTTCCTTAAGAGGTTGTCTCCGAGCTCTCCTCGGATCAACTTTTCATAAGCCTCTTGATTCGTGAAGTATCGGTATATGTCTTCTCGTGAATCCCAGAGTTCCTTTTTCGTTTCTTCGATAAAGTCGTTATAAATCGCAGATAATTCTGTCTGGCTCAATTTTGCTAATTCCCAGAGGCGATAGAAAAAATCGTAGGTGCTTAACTGAAGCTCTTTGATGTGCCGACGTACAACATCAAATTGTTCGGAAGAAAAAAGAGAGGAGATGAAAGCAAATCCCCGACATTCCAAATAATCCTCAAATGACATAGAATTAGTTGCTACACAGACCTCTTCAGTCTCGAAGCACTTTTCACCTAAATATTCGCCAATAGCGCTGGGAATGATACGGAATTTTGTCTGCATCTCATATAGTTGTCGGCATTCTTTTGAGGCGATGTAGGTTTGCTTCAAAAGCATAGTCGTGTAAGGAACAACACTTTCCACACCAGCCTCGATGACAGCTCTGACGCCAGATAAAAAGGATTCTTTTGTTTCTTCCGGAAGTGGGGTAATAAGTTCCGCTACAGACCTCATGCCCCTCCGCTTGATTTCAGTCTGGATTTTTTTATATTGATCCATAGGAAGATTATTTCGTTTGATAACTTGCAGTGTATTTGAATTCAGTGATTGCAAGGAGCAGGTTACATTCATCTGATTTTTCAGACGAGCAGCGATTCTCAGGATACGATCATAATTTACCTTGCCTGTCGTAACATCGAATGCGCGCGGCCATTCGTGTGTGTCTTGTAAAAAACTGATATGTTCAGCAATCTCCTCATCACGGGCGAACATCCCGAAGTTAGCATCGCAGATGGAGAGGAGAATGTTCGGATAGTTCGACATCCTCTGGGCAATATAGGTCAGTTCTGCCAGTATGCGCTCAGAGCTAAACTTGGCGAGGGGATTAAACCAAGATTGTCCCGCGTAACAGAAGCCGCAAGAGAATGGACAACCTCGCGTGGTTTCCAGAGAAGGTGCATAGCTGCCGTTGAACCACTGCTCCATAAGACCGTTTAAATATGGCGATGGAATTTCATCGAGATCTACAAATCGAGGCATAGGTTTTCCGACCACTAAATCACTCGTGAAAGGATTCAATGCCATGATTCCATCTTGCGGTGCACTTTTCAACTGAACCATTTCTCTACCCGCTAAAATATTTTGTATTAAATTTGTGAAGGCTGTTTCTCCCTCGAGATAGACAAAAAAATCAATATTGGGCCTCTCTAAGAGATACTTTCTACAATCCTCGTGAACATTGGGAAATTCTGGCCCACCCGCAATGCAGGTAACACTGGGAAGGATTTTCTTGGCAAATTTAAAAACAAGATATGAGACGTCCGCGTTCCAACAAAAGCTGGACAGTCCTATGACTGATGGCTTCCAGGTCTGAATATCTTCAATGATTACTTTCGGACTATCATAAAGGCGTATCTCTACAGCTTCCGGATCAATTTTAGCCAGTAGATAGGAAGCTATATAAGCAATTCCAATCGGCATAAAAACGGAATGTCTGCCTATCGTCTCATGCCTGAGGTCTCCTAGTGCAATTTTTAATGGTTGCATCTTTACAAAAAAATTTCAGCTCGAAATGCTGTTCTCATGTAAATTCACTACGGTTCTCATAGATATTCCAAAATGCTTTCACTACGTCATCGATTTCCTTCCGTGTCATAGGAGGCTGCATCAATTCGTGGGTGAAAAGTTCCTTCTCGTATAACCGTTCCGTCACCGGACACATCCCTCATTGTCAAAAACCTTTCAATGAAGACTCCATTTCAGCATGGGCCAAACGTTGATCGCCCAGTCATTTCCTCCATATTGGATCTGCTGGTTGTAACCCTTGAATTTGACGCTAAACTGCAGAATTTTATTCAATACAATATGCTCGATCTTTGGATAGAGGATGTGAATGCTTAAGTAGAATTGTCTTCCGCCAAATGTGTTTGGTGGGATGACACATACAGTTTTATAAACCCCCTTGGCAATATGCGAGAATTTTGACGCAATATCTGTATCGTCTGTATTCTGAGACCCATAAATGGGTGTATCATTTTTATCCACGATAAAAAGAACCAGGCGCAAATCAGGAACGGACTGAAGACATTCAAACTCCAAGGATATTTGAATCGGCTCATCAGCATCGAACAAGTTCTTGGTATTGTTTTCCTTATCCAGCAATGCGACCTTTTTGAGTCTGACATAGGCGAAATCCCTGAGGATCTTTCCTCCCATCCTTTTGTTGATCTCCTCTTCTGTGGCCACGGCGGACTCAACAACCTGATACCCCAGGTATTTGTCGGTGGTTTCTTCAGCCGTTGAATCCAACACCAGCCTCCCCTTCTCCAGGAGAAGCGCCCTGCTGCATAAATTGTTTATGGCGCCCATGTTATGGCTGACAAACAATACTGTCCGCCCTTCCTTCCCCACCTCCCGCATCTTCCCCAAACACTTCTTCTGAAACTGAGCATCCCCCACGGCAAGAACCTCATCCACAATAAGTATCTCCGGATCCAAATGCGCCGCCACAGCAAAGGCCAAGCGGACATACATGCCGGAGGAATAACGCTTCACGGGGGTGTCAATGAACTTTCCTACTTCGGAGAAGGCGACAATTTCATCGAATTTCTTGCGGATTTCATCTTTGGTCATGCCGAGGATGGCACCGTTTAGGAAGATATTTTCCCGGCCGGTGAGTTCGGGATGGAAGCCGGTGCCCACTTCGAGGAGGCTGGCGATGCGGCCCTTGACGCGGCATTCCCCGGAGGTGGGGGCGGTGACACGGGAGAGGATCTTGAGGAGGGTGCTCTTCCCGGCCCCGTTGCGGCCGATGATGCCGAGGATCTCGCTCTGTTTGACCTCGAAGGAGATATCCCGGAGGGCCCAGATGTGGTCGTCGTCGCCGTTGTTTTCTTCCTGGCCGATCTTCAGGGTGGGATCGGGTTTGCCCCGGAGTTTGGCCCAGGCACGGTGGAGGTCGTCCTCCAGGGTAGTCGTGCCCACCAAGCCAAGACGGTAGTACTTGGAGATGTTTTCAACTTGAATGACGATATCACTCATTTCTCAGACTGTGTCCATGAAGGTTTTTTCCACTCGGTTAAACAAGAGAATACCAAGAAGAAGGAGAATCAAAGTTGTTATATTACTATAGATAAGGTGGTTTACGCTGAAAGACCCTGAACCAAGAAAAGCATAACGGAAGGTTTCGATGATTGGCGTCACGGGGTTGATCAGGATTAGCCAGCGGTATTTTTCCGGGACAGCGGACATGGGGTAAACGATGGGAGTGGCGTACATGAGAAGTTGCACACCGAAGCCGACGAGAACCTGCAGATCACGGTATTTCGTGGTCAGGGATGAAATGATGATGCCGACCCCAAGACCCAAGGCAGCCATAATAAGGAGCAGATATGGCGTGATCAGAATTATCAGGTTCGGGTGGATGGCTGAGCCGCGGATGCTAAAGAAGATCATGAATCCAATAAATAAAGCAAACTGAATTCCGAACTTCACGAGACTGGAGATGACGGTCGACACAGGCACGGTCAGGCGCGGGAAATAGACTTTTCCAAAGATGCCGGCATTGCTTATGAAGATTCCGGAAGTGCCGGTCAGGCAGGCAGCGAAGTAATTCCAAGCCGTTAGGCCGCACATATAGAAAAGAAATGGCGGCAGGCCATCCGTGGGGATACGGGCGATCTCACCGAAAATGACGGTGAAGATGAGTGCTGATATCAATGGCGCCAGCAGGTGCCAGAAAGGCCCAAGGATGGTCTGCTTATAGGAGGCAACAAAGTCCCGCCAAACGAAGATCATCATGAGATCCCGGTAACGCCACAGGTCGCCCAGATGCAGATCAAACCAACGGGTTTTGGGTTTGATGATTAGGTCCCAGTCATTCATGAAATAAGACCTTTACACGACTCAGTTGGTTATGATTTTCAGAGTTCATAGAGTACCGTAAAGAGAGCTTTATCTGAGGAGTATCGGAGCTCCGATACTAATGAACTACCCCGCAGCAAGCTACGGGGTATCCAAAACAGCAAGGAACGAAGCAAGCTTCGGGGAATATGACCCGGAGAGATTTAATATGTTGATATTGAAGATGAATCACACGATCACCAAAAAGTTTTAGGTTGTGCTCAGGCCGGTTTCTTTGACGTTTTCTTGGTTGCTGGGGCGGCGGCCGGCGGCGGGGCCGCCAGTTAGTTGTCGATTTCCGTCTTGAGGCTCGTGAGAGATGTTTGGAAATTGGTCTTTTTGTCTTCCGTCCAGGCCGACAAAACCTATATCGATGTCCGCGCTTTCCAAAAATCTGAAAGGCTTTGTTACTGAGCCAAACAGATATGCCTCGTCAAAGGCAATCTCTCCGCCTAACCTGTCAATAGTTATCATAATTTTCGCTATTGCCTGTAACCTGAGATCTTCCCGTTCTTTTTTTCTTTTCGATGACTTCATCAAGCAGTGCCGTATTAAATATGGGGGGGAATGAGTGTGCTTCTTTCATCTCTCGATCCGCAGGATCGCCGCGGAAAAATCCTCCAGGTCCTGGAGGCGCTCCTGAAGAATGGCCTTCAAAATCTCCGGGTCGAGGGCCTGATAGTTGTGGATGGCGATGTTCCGGAAGCCGACCATCGCTTCCATCTTTCGGCCGAGTTCAGTTGAGATGACGCCGGCTTTGCGCAGGAGGGTGAAATTTTCCCTGACCGTTTCCGGGAGGCCGAGTTTGTTGGCGGCAACGCTGTGGGCCGCCAAATCGATCGCGGCCTGGATCGCCCGCTGCAGGTTCAGAACGAAGATGTCCTGCCTGTCGAGCTCTTCCAGACTGGCCGGGTCGCCGCCGGTCGTCTCACGGATCCGTTTGAGGCACCGCTCGATCGCCGCGATCTTTGCCAGCACGATGTCGCGGTCAGGCATGGGCGCCCCCGATACCCCCGCGGAGGATTCTCTCTTCGATTCCCTTTCTGACCCGCTTGAGATCATCGTATTCACCGGTGGTGCGAACGAAGAAGTCCTCATAGACGCTTGCATTGTCGATCAGGATGATCCCCTTCTTCAACACCTGCATTCGGAGAATGGGCGACGCCCCGTTAAGAACCACGAGGTCGATCTCCCTTTTCATTCCCGCACAGAGCGCCGCACGGATTTCCTCGCAGCGGTCGAAGGAGGGGACTTGCCTACACAGAATCGCAATGTCTACGTCGCTCTCCGCCGTGACCGTTCCGCCGGCAAACGACCCGAATAGAAACGCCAGCTCGATCTCCGGATACCCTCTCAGGATGGGGGTGATGGGGGTCATGTCTTTCAATTTTGCATCTTGCATACAGCTCGCTCTCTGTAGTTATTGGGGTCTTGAAATTTAGCGTTTTACGGGTTCATTTGCAAGGGGAGCAGCCTCCTCTTTCGTTGAGATAGCGGCAGACAGCTTACGAAATTCAAGACCTGAATCATTTTTACAGAATCCGCCAATTCGGCCGCTTCAGGAGCATATCACGACTTTCAGCAAACTCCTGGGCGCCCATCACCATGACCCGTATCTTTCGCTTGATCTCCTTTTCCAGGCTGGGTCTCAATGCCTGAATTTTATCCATATCCACGTCGCCCACGATCAACACATCGATCAGGCCGCTGTCACGCCCTTCGGCGTAGTCGTCGAGGGCGTAGATCGCTTCAACCTTTCCAAGATCATTCAGTATCTGCTCGACAATTTTATCGATGCCATAATACTTTTTTACAATGGAATTTATTTCCGGGAAAAAGGGATGGTTTGTATTGGCCTTGTAGAATATGGATTGTCCCCGTTGCTCTTTACCCAAATATCCCGCCTGACTCAGATTGTCCAGCTCCTCCTTCAGCGCATTGGGGGTCAGATTAAATTCCCTTGCCAATTCGCGTAGGTAGCAGGAAATCCCCGGATTCAGGAACAGCTTCAGGAATAGATTAATCCGCGTTCTGGAAGTGAATAGTTCGGTCAGCATGTTATCAACTGTTCAGATTATCTAAACGGATGCGTAAAAATATTTTTGATTATTTTGTTTAGGATGATGAAAATGAAGGGCAGGTTTTATCAAAGCTCCGCCCTGTCGATTACACCTTCAACCGATCAGGATCGATCTGAATCCCTGGATGTGAGGGCCTCATGACCATGCTTGAGTTTGAAATTATAGAACTGTTTAGCTAATCTAAACAGAGATGTCAAGAAAAAATTACAGGGTCGGTATAAATAATTTTCCTCTCACTTGAGGGGGAGGGTGATTTTTGATTTTTTTACGAGATTGTCAACATCACTGATTCCAGAAATTTATGACATCTTCCAGAGACTGCCTCAACGGAATCTCCGGCGACCAACCGATGTCATGTTTAATTTTTTCATTAGAGCCGATAATGACTTTATTATCATTTGGCCTGATCAGCCTTTCATCTGTCTCTGTCAGGACTTCCATATCCAGAATCAAGGCCAGTTGCTTAAGGACATCCACTAAGGAATATCCGACCCCCCTGCAGATATTGTAAATTTCACCTTTTCTACCCTTTTTCAATAATCCATCATAGGCTCTGACCACATCCCGCACATCAACAAAATCGCGAATCAGGGATATATCTCCGGTCATTAACTTTGGAGAAGATACACCCCCCTTTTTCATCTCCACCAGGCGTTTAGCAAAAGAAGCGACAACAAAAATCTCCTTCTGTCCGGGCCCGATGTGATTGAAGGACCGGGTCATCACAATATCCAGCCCGAAGCCCTTCGCATACACCTTGGAGAGCATTTCCTGTGAGACCC
>Ga0172375_10013704_pt1 | contig 10019 bp, 9 predicted proteins | sample LakKiv1m_FD_114537 | JGI IMG/M metagenome (GOLD analysis project Ga0172375, IMG submission 114537) | Freshwater microbial communities from Kabuno Bay, South-Kivu, Congo - kab_092012_11.1m | ecosystem: Environmental > Aquatic > Freshwater > Lake | place: Democratic Republic of the Congo...
CCGGTAGGGACCGAAAGGAGCAGGAACCAGAGAAAAGCCGCCGAAGGGATCAATTGCCCCATAGTGGCTGACAAGGAGAGGTCCTTGCTTACACGGTCGACGCCAATGCCCACCAGGTCGACAAAACTCATGACCAGGAACGACATCAGCACGGGGAGAAGATAGGAGTACCTGAGTTTGTTGGTTTCCATAGATAAGTTTATTTGTTTGAGATAAAGGGTAATTTCGAATAAAAAGAGTTGTCGCACAGCCGGGCGCTACCGGCAATGGCGGCATTTTCCCCAAGGGTGGATATGAAGATCCTGGCAGCACACTGATGCGAACGCAGGGCTGCTTTGAATGGTTCCTCGAAGAGTTCGTATCCACGGGATATATTTCCTCCGATAGTCAGACAACCTGCATGGAAACGAACCAGCCACGGAGCGAGAAAATTTCCCAGATTCTGCCCGAATTCCGTGTATATCTCCCTGACGGCAGGATCCGTAAGGGCCTCCTCCGACATCTCCCGGCCCCCACTGCTCTCCTCTGAAAAACGATCCCGGTAGCTCTTTTTGAACCATCTGGAGGAGAAATAGTCATCGGCAATGCTCTCTCCAAAGGGAAGGTGATAAACGCACCCGCTCTCGGGAATCTCATCCCCTCCCTCAACCGGGATACCGTTATCCAGAAATGCGGAGCCGAATCCGGTTCCCAGGGTGATGGCCACACTCCGCTGATACCGGGAGGCAGGGCCCATCCAGGCCTCGCCGATGGCAAAACAGGTGGCATCATTCAGAAACCGGATTGGGATGGTTCCCGGAACATCCAGACGGCGGGATATTTCTTCCCGGATATTTATATTATTCAGGGTATCATATTTTTTCACCCCTTTGAAATGTGCCACACCTCCCGGATAGTCAAACGGTCCCGGCATGGCAAACCCGATCCCCTGAACAACTCCACCGGGAATGAGCGCCACGACCTCTCCGAGCGCCTCCGCCCAGTTGGCCAGGATGGAGCCGGCAGGATCATGGCAATTCACCTTTCTCCGGCTGATGACAGAATGTAGCAACCGCTTTCGAAGGATATCCACTCCCATCGCAGCGATATGGCTTCCGCCGATATCCACGCCGATTACAATCGGATCTGTCATTAAACAAAAATATTTATTTTTGTAACACCACCAACCTTATCGCCGTTATGACCGAAGAAACCGAATTTACCCTGGAGGAAGCCCGTGAAGGAATGCAGCTTACCGTTACCCACCTGGAAAAGGAGTTTCAGAAGATCCGGGCCGGCAAGGCCAGTCCGATGATGCTGGAAGGGGTGAAGATTGACTATTACGGGGTGATGACGCCCATCGAGCAGACAGCGAACATCAGCACCCCCGATGCCCGCCAGATCATTGTCCAGCCCTGGGATAAAAGTGTTCTGGGCCTGATCGAGAAGGCGATCATGGCTGCCAACCTGGGATTCAACCCGAAAAACGAAGGGGAGATCCTACGCATCATCGTCCCTCCTCTGACGGAAGAACGGCGCCGCGACCTGGTGAAAAAAGCCAGGATGGAGGCGGAGAACGCCAAAATCAGCATCCGGAATATCCGCCGTTCAGCCAATGAAACGGCCAAAAACCTGAAAAAGGACGGAACACCAGAGGATGAGGTGACCCGGCTGGAAACCGAGATTCAGAAAATTACGGACGAGTTCATCTCCGAGGTGGATAAATTTCTCGAGGCCAAAGAAAAAGATATCATGACCGTCTGACCGGAAGCCCCCCCTAGAAGATCACCACCTCATCTAGGAAGATCCAGCATTTCTCTCCCTTTCCTTCATGCCAGTCGGGACAGTTCCCTTGGGAAATGGCTTTGATTCTGACATACCGGGCAGTGGTCCCCGGAGGATAGGAAGCGGAGAATGGTTGTATCAGTGCTCCTTCCGTTTTATTTGGAAGAGGGTTTCTTTCCTCAACAACCGAAACCCATCTCTTGCCATTGGAGGAGAGGGATACCTCTACCACGGCGGGAGGGAAGATCCAGCTCCGGCTGTTCTGAAGGAAGGTGGTGGAGACCGATTGAACAGGGATCTCTTTGCCAAGATCGATAATGACATCCACATCGCTGCCAAGAAATCCCTGCCAGTGACCGTCACGGTGATTGGTAGTCCCACGGAGGCCGTCGGTCAGCGTGCTCTTGCCGTATGCAGGATAGCGTTCGGAATAGTTCTCGTTATAGGTGACGGGTTTTCCGATGCCATGATGGAAGATGATGGGCATCTCCGTGGTTTTTTCCATCAATGTTCCATTCACAAAGAGTCCGGCCCGGATATAGGCATTCCCTGAGATCTCAAAGGGTTCCGTGTAAAGGGTGGATTCAGGTGTTGGTTTATCCCCGTTGAGGGTGTAGTAGATGGGTATACCCGGTTGTTCAGAGGATAAAACTACATTGATCTTGCCTGTTTTATGATTGAATTGGGTCTGAATATCAATGTGGTATGATCCTTTGGAATAATTCACTCCCATGTATTCCAGCCGTTTGAACTGCGAGTTGAGGCGTTGCCTGAAATCCACCCAGTTCCGGAGTTTCGCAGGCGACCAGTCCACCTCCGCCAGGGCAATCATCCTGGGGATGGCCATGTATTCTGCCTGGGAAGGGGAGGGGATGAATTCGGTCCACAGATTCCCCTGGGCGCCGAGGATGTGTCTGGCTTCTTCCGTGGATAGCTCTTCCGGCACCGGTTCAAACGAGTAGACTTTTTTCAGGGTGGTGAGCCCGCCGATGGCTACCGGCTCAAATTCGGGATCGGCCTGGTAATAATCAAAATAACAGTGAGAGGTGGGGGTCATGATCACATCGTGCCCCTGCCGGGCGGCAGAGATGCCTCCTTCAACCCCACGCCACGACATCACGGTGGCTTCGGGAGCCAATCCTCCTTCCAGGATCTCGTCCCACCCGATCAGTTTCTTTCCTTTGGAATGGATGAATGTATCTATCCGTTTGATAAAATAGCTCTGGAGTTCCTCCACATTGGCCAATCCCTCTTCTTTCATCCGCGACTGGCATTTCGGGCAGGCTTCCCAACGGGTCTTGGTGGCTTCGTCACCACCCACATGTATGTATTCGGACGGGAACAGCCCCATCACCTCCGTCAGGACATCCTCTAAAAAAGTGAATACCGAATCATTTCCGGCACAGAGGATGTCGTCGTTGGGCCAGTAGCTGCCGGGTGGGACCGTGAAGGGCCCGCCGGTGCACGATAACTCAGGATAGGCGGCAAGCACTTCAAGCGAATGGGCAGGCATCTCAATCTCGGGAATGATGGTCACATAACGCTGGGCGGCATACTGCACGATCTCCCGGATATCTTCCTGTGTGTAATACCCTCCGTATGTTGCTTTCTCCCCTGTCTGCTGCGGAGGCCGTTCGCGCCACGGGAGATCTTCCCGGTTGACCCGCCAGGCGCCCACTTCCGTCAGTTTGGGGTATTTTTTGATCTCAATGCGCCAACCGTTGTCATCTGTAAGGTGCCAGTGAAAGAGATTCATTTTGTAAATGGAGATCAGGTCAATGTACCTGAAGATAAATTCCTTCGGAAAGAAATGGCGGGACACATCGAGGTGCATCCCGCGATAAGGGAACCGTGGGGCATCCTGGATCTCCACACAGGGAACCTCCCACTGTTTCCCCTCTTCCGGCCTTGTGAGCTTGAACACCTCCGGAGGAAGAAGTTGAAGGAGGGTTTGCATGCCATAAAAGAGTCCTGCCCCTGAATTCCCAACCACAAAAATCCCGGTAGGGGTTACCCGGAGCCGGTAGCCCTCCGTCGGAAGCTTCTCCCTGTGCTTTGCATAGGCAAATACAATGGTGTTTCCGTCATTTGTTTCGTCCGATGTCGTTTTGACACGAAGGAAAGGCCCCCCTGCCAGGCGGAGCTGCTCGGAAAAGAGGATCGCAACGTTTTTCAGGTCAATATCCTGTTCCGCAATCAGCAACTGGGTCTGGGAATCAATCCTGAAAACTCCTGGCTGGGATTTGACAGACTCCGGCTCAGGAATGACAGATAGCCGGGGACTGAACGGGTCCTGACTATGACTCGGGAAGCTGAAGGCACATGTGATAGTCAACGACAGAAAGAGAATGAGGGATCTCATGGAATGAAAATTGGTTCTGGCGACAAAGGTAACAAATATGACGGGCCCTGCTCTCCGGATTTGTTTCAGGCTTGTTGAAAAAAATATAAAAAAGTTTGGAGTATATTAGAATAATTACTATTTTTGAAAACTTTTTAATTAATAATAATTATAAATAAAAAATGACAGATCGGTCTTACATGGTTTCACGGTTGAAGGAGAGCAATCTCCGGGCAACCCCTCAGCGCATCGCAACCCTGGAAGTTCTGGATAAGATGCAGAATCACCCTACCGTTGAACAGGTGTACCGGAAAGTCAGGGAAGTCCACCCCGAGATCAGTCTCGCCACCGTCTACAATACACTGGAGAGCTTTGCACAGGCCGGAATTGTCAAGAAAGTGGTGACCGACAATGACACCATGCGCTATGATCCCATGGTGGAGACTCATCACCATCTTTACTGCGCCAAATCAAACAGAATTGAAGATTATACCGACCAGGAGTTAACGGAGATCATCTCTGATTACATGGAAAAACATCCGGTCGATGGATTTGATGTGAAGGAGATCCGGCTGCAGATCATAGGACAATTCAAGGAATAGAGAAGTATCAACAATCAATTATTAATCTTAAAGTTCAAGTACAAATGGAAGAAAATCAAGTAGTATCAATGCCGCGCATCGGTGAAGAAGCGCCGGCTTTCAAAGCAGTCACCACACAGGGTGAGATCAATTTCCCGGCCGATTACAAAGGCCGATGGGTGATCCTGTTCAGCCATCCGGCCGATTTCACGCCGGTGTGCACCAGTGAATTCATGACCTTTGCCTCCATGGAGAACGATTTCAAGGCGCTGAATTGCGACCTTGTCGGACTTTCAGTCGATGGCCTATACAGCCACATTGCCTGGCTACGTACTATCAAGGAGAAAATTGAATTCAAGGGGATGAAGAATGTGGAGGTGAAATTCCCACTGATTGAGGATATCACCATGGAAGTGGCCAGGAAATATGGCATGATTCAACCCGGAGAAAGCAACACCAAAGCGGTCAGGGCTGTGTTTTTCATTGATCCCAAAGGGATCATCCGCACCATCATCTATTACCCTCTCTCATTGGGCCGTAATTTTGATGAGCTGAAACGGGTGTTGATGGCCCTCCAAACGGCGGATGCCTTTGGCGTTGCCACACCGGCCGACTGGCGCCGGGGTGACGATGTGATTGTTCCTCCCGCCGGATCCTGCGGTACCGCTAAAGACCGCATGGAGGGCAAAGAGGACATGAAATGCTATGACTGGTTTTTCTGCACCAAAAAGCTTCCGGCTGAGAAAGTAATGGAAGCGATTGGAAAATAATCAGTTAAAACCATCAAACCACGCTTTGGCTTGTTGAAGAGCCGGCATGAATCCATAGGCATGGTCATAAACATCGCCCAGGTTAATGGATTCAACGTGGCTGCCGTCAATTCAATGCTTTCCCAGGAACGGTTTAGGGCGGGCATCAAACAGGATCTTTTAATCGGGAGTCAGCAGACTCCTGATCTCCCGGTCGTTCGCCACTTGCTGACGAAGCATCTTGGTGCGGATCTCGCCGATCGCTTCAATGGTCTTATCAACTTCCCGGTGATCCGGCGTATACGTCAACAGCAGTGACACCAGCTTCGCCACATTTACATGAATGGCTTGCCTCAGAAAGGTCATCACCGGGAGATCTAATCCTTTTTGACTTGGAAGTTGTGCATCCGGATGATCGGGAGGAGGCGGAGGAGAGATATGCTTTTCAGCTTCTGGCGGAGGAGGGGGTAGCCGGTTATTTTCGGCATGCGGGGACCGCCACAGGAACCAGACCATCGACAGGGCCAGCAGGCTCACCAGAACCACCACCGAATGGGCTCGAAAACGACCGGTAATACCGACCGGCATTGCCTACCTGACAAATCGATAGCAGGTATTCACAATGGCATCCTGATACTTCCTGACCAGCTGAAGAAAAGCCTCTTCACTCTGAACTTTCAGTTGCCAGATCAGTTCCGGGTCAGTCACAGGTCACAGATTGAGGGTATTGCAAGGATTTTATCTATTTGCTTTGACGACGTTCTGATCTGAATCCTGCGCAGATCAGGAAAAGCATTCAGAACAAAGGTACAACGAGTTGGATTAAGAAAATTTCCCGGATGCACGTGGATCGGTCTCATTCTTTGTTATATTTGTTTAACCGATTGTTTGTCATGAAAAAATCATCCATCCTTCTTCTGCTGCTGATCTCAGCACACTGGATCCCGCTGGCGGGTCAGAATCCGGCCCTCGACAGCCTGAAACAGACCTTAAGCAGTACAAGCGGGAAGGATCGCTTTGAAATCCTCAGCAACATAGCGCGAATGACCTCCAAAACCGATCCGGCAACCAGCCTGGGATATGCCGAAGAAGCAGTGTCCATCGCCCGCGATCTTGACGACCCTCTGATTCTCTCCAATGCATTGAACGGGTTGGCTATCAGTTATTACTACCTGGGTGATCAGCAGCAATCCCTGAATTACCTGATCCAATCAATTGATCAGATGAAACTGGCCTGTCAGGCCGACACTTCCAACCTCGAATTGCTCTATCGCCTGGCCGTTTTTTCAAACAATGCCGGCAATGTTTACAAAGTCCTGGGTCAGTTGGATCGTTCACTGGATGTATTACTCCAGGCAGAGAGTTATGTTGAGCGTGTAATGACCAAAGATCCGGGGAATCCGCGGTATATGTCATTCTATGTATCGTGTCTGAATAACAAAGCATTGCTGTATCAGGATCTCCGCGAAATTGAAAAAGCTGAAGCAACTCTGAGTGAAGCATTGACACAAAGCCGGGAAATGAATTCCCAGCAGGGAATTGCCATGTCGTTGAATAACCTGGGGCTTATCGCCATCGGAAAGAAAGCCTATGATGAGGCGTTGACCATTTATACAGAAGCCTTGCAGATTAACCTTCAGCTGAAGGACAGTATCGCTATCGCCGGGACCTATAACAATATAGGGCTGATCTACGAAGAGACCAAAGCCTATTCCAAAGCTCTTACATACTATCAATCCTCTTTGCTGATCAGTGAACGCCTGAACTATCTCTTCGGCATCTCCAATACCTACATAAACATGGGGGAAATTTATGGAATCCTTCATCAATTTGGTGACGCGGAAGAGTATCTTAACCGGGGCCTGATTGCTGCAAGGAGGGGAAATATGCTTCAACTACAACAGCAAAGCTATCATCAAATGGCAGAGATGTACCGGGTAAGTAAACAATATCAGAAAGCGTTTGTTGCCTATCAGAACTTTGCCACCATCAAAGACAGTATTTTCAACGTCGAGCGATCGAAACAAATCGCTGATATGGAAACAAAATATGAAACAGAGAAGAAAATACGTGAAAATGAGCTTCTGCGGAAGGATATCACATTAAAGCAAACCACCCAGCAATTGCTCATTCTGGCTCTTTCGACCCTCATCATTGTTATAGTTCTCCTGATTATCCTGGCCAGGTACAAAAGCCGGATGCTGAAACAAAAAACATCCCTGTTTGACCAGGAACAAAAGATGCACTTGTTGGAGATTACTAAAAAAGAAGTGGAGCGAAAACTCTTTGAAGATCAGGTTTTTGCCGAACAGGAGATCAACCGGCTTCAAAGGATCAAGGTGGATGAACAAAACCGGAAACTGGCCACATCAGCGATTCAGGTAAACATGAAGAACCAGATCCTGCTCAGCATCCTCCGTGGAATTGAACAGCCAATGCCTGATCAAGAACATAATCCCGGATTACGGCTTAAGGAGATTTCCCGGTTGGTTCGTGCAAATCTCAACCTGGACCGGGACTGGGAACAATTCAAGATACATTTTGAGGAGGTGCATCCCGATTTCTTTTCCCGGCTCAGCGAGCGTTATCCTGATCTGACGTCCGGGGAGCAAAAAATCTGTGCCTATTACAGGATTAATCTCGGCACAAACGAAATTGCCCAAATTCTGAACGTCACTATCGGGGGCGTTCAGAAAAGCCGTCACCGACTCCGGAAGAAACTGGGCCTGGTTTCGGAGACAGATATGGCCGACTTTATGATGAAGTTTTAACGTGCTGATACGCTTGTCAGTGGCTGAGCTTGTCGAAGCCACTGGCTTCATCTTGTCCAAAATTTGTCCAACCAGAAAAAAGAGAATTATTTGTGCAATCGCATACATTTGCAAAATATACTTCCCGCTATGCCGCATTTTGAGAAACTGATGAAACGGTCCATCTCGCTTTTAGGGAGCGACCTCTTTTTACATGCCTGGAACGACAAGAAACTTTTTTCCCGTCTGACCGGATTTGACACTTTCGTAAGCAACTTCGAATTTATTGAGACCGAAGCCTGGTTTGATATGGACTGGTTTCAGGAGGTGATGCAGTCCAATTGGGATGACAAACCTGAGGTTTTTTTTCACTTTTCCCATAAAGGAGAGGTGGCCGGAGAGGCTCTGATCCACTATTGCCGGCAGATCGATCTGGCAATAAAGAACCGGGAGGAGTTTGAGGAATGGTTCTGGAGATCGGCCAAACTGCTTCAGAACCTTTCGGTATTTATTCCCATCACACATCCAATAAGCATGCTGATCGAAAAGAAGGTGAGAGCCATCCTTTCTGGTCATGGTGTTCCGGAGCGGGATCTTGATGAACAGGTATTAACCGTTTCGGCTCCGGATAAACGGAATGGTCCCGAACAAGAGTTGATCGACTTGCGCAGGATCCATCATCAGATGCGTCATCCTGGTTTTGATACCGAGGCTGCTTTAGCCGCCCACTGGAAAAAGTTTGCCTACCTGGGGTATCGTGATCTCTTTTCATCGGGGTACTCTTTGGAATTTTTCCGGGATCGTCTGATGACCGGTAATCTGGATGAAATGGGAATCCCCCATCGTGATCTGGCCACAGATGGATTCTCCTCCGATGAACTGGAGATGATAAGATTACTGAAGGAGTTCGTCTGGTTCCGCAATTACCGCACCGAAAAGTTTTTTGAAGGGTTCTATTTACTGGAGCCTCTATGGAAAGCGTTGTCCCGGGCATACCAACTGGAAGAACACGACCTGTTTTACTATTTAGTCGGCGATGTTTCGGCCCTGTTTATCCATGATACCCATCTCCCGGATGCCGAACTGGCCAGCCGTAGAGCAGGAACTGCCCTGCTGCTGGATGACAACCAATTCCTGCTGCTCACCGGAGAGCTTTTAAAGAAGAAGGAAGCAGACATACGGGAAGAAAGTGATCCCGATGCAAAAGAGATCAACGGAATGGTGGTGTGTCGCGGGGTGTGCAGCGGACCGGTAGTGATTGTCCATAACGACGGGGAGTTGGACAAGGTGAAGGAGGGAGATATCCTGGTCACGGGAATGACCACCCCTGATTACCTGCCGGCCCTTCAAAAGGCGGCTGCCTTTGTGACCGATGAAGGAGGAATCACTTGTCACGCGGCCATCGTGGCCCGGGAGATGAAAAAACCCTGCATTGTGGGAACGAAAAGGGCTACGGAGGTTTTAAAAGAGGGTCAGAAGGTGGAGGTGGATGCCAATGCCGGAACCGTACGAATCCTGTAAATGGCAAACAAAATGGATCCATCGATCAGGTTTTTCCGTGAACTTTCGGCCAGGGATGTGGCCATTGCCGGTGGTAAAGGGGCCAATCTGGGAGAGTTGATGCGCAAATCCGTCCCGGTTCCGGATGGCTTTGTGATCCTCGCCTCCTGTTTTGGGGATTTTTTACGACAGTCTCACCTGGATGAAATTTTTAAAACAAACCTGACCACGCTGAACGGGGAAGATGTGAAAGTACTGGAATCGGTCTCAGCCATGCTGATATCCCGCATCATGGAGTCATCAATCACAGAAGAGATGCAAACACACATACTGA
>Ga0172375_10013705_pt1 | contig 10019 bp, 9 predicted proteins | sample LakKiv1m_FD_114537 | JGI IMG/M metagenome (GOLD analysis project Ga0172375, IMG submission 114537) | Freshwater microbial communities from Kabuno Bay, South-Kivu, Congo - kab_092012_11.1m | ecosystem: Environmental > Aquatic > Freshwater > Lake | place: Democratic Republic of the Congo...
GTTTCACATCTGAGGAGTCTTTCCATGCACGTTGTACAAACAATCGCTGACGTGCGCCGCATCCGCCGGGCGGGGGCAGGCACGTGGGGGCTGGTCCCAACGATGGGGTATTTGCACGCGGGGCACATTTCGCTGGCAAGGCGCGCCCGGAAGGAGAACGATTTCGTGGCCGCCTCGATCTTCGTTAACCCGACGCAATTCGGGCCGACCGAGGATTTGGCCGCGTATCCGCGCGACCTGCCGCGCGATTTGAGCCTCTTGCAGGAGGTCGGGGTGGATTTGGTGTGGACGCCGCCAGTCGAAGCGGTCTATCCTGCCGGCTTCCAGACCTATGTGACGGTCGAGGCGGTCACGCGGCCGCTGGAAGGCGCGGCCCGGCCCGGTCATTTCCGGGGCGTAGCGACGGTTGTTGCCAAGCTCTTCAACGTCTTTCAGCCCGACCGGGCCTATTTCGGCCAGAAGGACGCCCAGCAGGTCGTCGTTATCAAGCAGATGGCGCGTGACCTGGACTTTCCGCTGGAGATCATCGTCTGTCCGACGGTGCGTGAGGCGGATGGCCTGGCGCTGTCGTCCCGCAACGTCTACCTGACGCCCGAACAGCGGGCCGCCGCGCCGGTGCTCTATCGTGCGCTGTGTGCGGCGCGCGACGCCTGGCGGGCTGGCGAGCATGATGGCGAGCGCCTCCGCCAGGTCGTGGCCGCGGTGCTGGGCGCCGAGCCGTTGGCGCGTGCGGATTACGTCAGCGCCGCTGACCCGCTCACCCTGGCCGAGCTGGGCGACGCCAGCCGTAGCGTCCTCCTTTCGATGGCGGTGCGCATCGGCCGCGCCCGGCTGATTGACAATCTGCTTCTGGAGCAGTGAAAGCGAGGGCCTCATGTTTCTGGCGATTGATATCGGCAACACGAACATCACCCTGGGCGTCTATCGGGGCGAGCGGCTGCACGCCACCTGGCGCGTGGCGACGGTGCACGACCGGATGCCCGACGAGTACGGCATCCTGTTGCGCCAACTCCTGGCGCACAAAGGCGTGGCGGCGGCCGAGGTGACCGGCGTCGCGATGGCGAGCGTTGTGCCCGCGCTGACCGGCGTCTGGCGCGAGGTGAGCCGGGACTATCTCGGTCAGGAGCCGTTGGTCGTGGACGCTGGGGTGAAGACGGGCGTGCGCATCCGCTACGAAAACCCGCGGGAGGTCGGCGCGGATCGCGTGGTGGATTGCGCGGCGGTCAAGGTCAAGTATGGCGGCCCCGCCTGCGTGGTGGATTTCGGCACGGCGACGACCTTCGACGCGATCACGGCTGAGGGGGATTACCTGGGCGGCGCCATCGCGCCGGGCATCGGCATCGCGGCCGAGGCGCTCTTTGCGCGCGCCTCCAAGCTCTACCGCGTGGAGATCGCGCCGCCGGCCCGCGCCATCGGCACGAACACCGCCGCGGCGCTGCAAGCGGGCATCTTCTTCGGTTACGTCGGCCTGGTCGAGGGGTTGGTGGCGCGTTTTCGTCGCGAGTTGGGCGAAACCATGACCGTGATCGCGACCGGCGGCCTGGCCGAGAAGGTCGCGCGCGAGACGCCGGTGATCCAGCACGTGGATCCCTGGCTGACTCTCGATGGGCTGCGGATTATCTTCGAGATGAACGCGGCGGCGAACTGAACCACGGAACCCTCCGCTCAGGCCGGTCTCCGACCGAGCCGGGTACGGCCAGAAAGAGCACGCCCCGCAGTTTCGGCGCCTGCTCAAGCAAGGTTCGGGCGGGGCACGGTCGGAGATCGGCCCGAGCAAAGGCTGAAGTGCTAAACCACGCCCAGCCGGCCCAGCGCGGCGAGGATCTCCTCCTGCCGGATCGGCTTGGGCAGGAAGAGTGATGCGCCCAACGCCTGGGCCAGGTCGGGATTGTTGATGACCGAGCAGATGATGACGGGGATGTCGGCGGTTTGTCGGTTGGCGCGCAGTCGTTGGAGGACGTCCCAGCCGTGCATCACCGGCATCATGATATCGAGCACGATCGCGGCCGGCCGCAGTTCGTGCGCCAGGCGCAGCCCCTCTTCGCCGCTGGTCGCGCTCACCACTCGGCAGGTCTGGTCGGTCAGGTAGCGTTGCAACAAGCTGACCAGCCCCTCGTTGTCGTCAATGACCAGCACCAGCGGCCCGCAGGCGGCCATCTGGATGGCGACGAGATGGGTCCCGTCCGGCCGGTCGCGCTCAGCCAGTGTCCAGCGTAATCGTTCGGCCAGTTCCGAAACCACGCGATCTACAATCAAGACCGGCTCGGCGCCGGGGTCGGCGCAATAGCGCAGCGCCACAGACACGCGCTCTGCTGTGACCTCCAGGCTCAAGTGCGGATCGGCCAGGTCGGTTTGGCCCAGGGCGCGGCTCAGCACCGTCAAGAGTACTTGCTCGGCCAACAATGGATCGGTGGGGACGGTGACGTGTTCGGATGGCGTTTTGACCTGGAGCCGAAGCCCGCGTTGCACAGCGAGCGGGCGGACGGCTTTTTCGCACCGCTCGATCAGGGCGGTCAAATCAACCGGCTGGGGGTGAACCGACAAGAGCGCCATTTCTGCATGGAGCGAGGAGGTTTCCGCGGCGTCCGGCTGCGGCGGCGCCAACGTCGCGCGGCGGCCCCACAGCACCTCAGCGACCCCTTGCTCGCCCTGCCGCAGCCCCCGATCGGCCTGGCGCGGGGAGATGCCTAGCTCATTGGCGGCCTCGCGGATCGTGACTTTATCAACGTAGTGCAGTGTGAGGAGGTTATAGATGCGTGCGTGGGGCGCACGGAACGCGACCCCTTTGCCGGGGTTCAGCGCCTCGATGGCATCGGCCAAAGCCGCGCGCAGGCGTTGGCCCGCAATGCTGGCCGGTGTGCTGTCGGCGAACAAACTTCCGACCAGAGGATGGCGCTGAAGATAGGCCAGATCGTAGAGATGCTCCAGGGCATCCTTCACCTGATCGGCCCATGTCTCAGGCAATGATTCACCGATGTTTTCAGTCATCCGGCGGGACTCGAATGGCGTAAGATTGTCGCACGCTTGTCGCAATACAACATGGACGGCGTGCAGCCCGGCGTGCTATGATGCGTACACGGGCCGGTTTTGTTCATTATACCATATCAGATCATCCCTGCGGCAAGCTGACCCTGGCCCTTCGCACTTTCGCCAGCAGATTGTGTGATTGCGCGCTGCCTATCCATAACGGTGCAGGCGGCGTTCCCCGCTCGATATAGAGCAGAAAGGAGGCGCTGAAGCGTTTCCGGTGGCCCTTGGGCTTATTCAGCCTGGATGCTCGCAACTTGTCGTATGTTTTGCTGCACTCTGTCTATCCACTTGTCATTCCTCAAGTCATGGAGGTGGTAAGGTGAAGAAGCTCCTGTCCCGTCGTGATTTCTTGCGCGCCGGCGCGCTCGCAACTGCGGGCGCTGCGCTAGCCGCCTGCTCGACCCCTGCGGCTCCCGCGCCGGCTCCTGCCGCGCCGGCCGCACCCGCTGCGCCTGCCAAAGCGGAGGCCACTGCGGCCCCGGCCAAGGCGCCAGCCGCCGTGGCCGCCGCCAATATCCGTCTCTCCGTCTGGGCCGATGTCCAGGATGCCTCGGTCTACGAGAACATGGTCAAGGCGTTCCAGGCGAAGCAGGACAAGATCAAAGTGACCACCGAGCAGTATGCAGGTGGGTACTACGAGAAGATGCAAGCGAACTTTGCCGGCGGCGATCCCGCCGACATCCTCTACATGCAAGGCTGGATGTGGCAAGCCTATGCTGACGCCAAGGTCCTTGCGCCGCTTGATGATTACATCAAGAAGGACAACGAAGGCGGCAAGTGGGCCAGCACCAGCGGCTACAAGAACATGACCACCTGGCGCGGGGCCACCTATATGAGTCCGGTGGATACCGGCCCCTTGGTGATCTATTACAACAAAGAGCTGTTCGACAAGAAGGGCATCGCCTATCCGAAGAAGGGCTGGACCTGGGAAGATTATATGGATATGATCCCCAAGCTCTCCTTCGATGACGGCGGCAAGCGCTACTATGGTTGGGCGCAAGCCGCTGGCTGGAACGGTTCCTATGGCCGCGTGGTGACTTTCATGCGTCGCAACGGCTACATCGAGTGGGATCAGATCATGGAGCCGAAGAAGGCCGGCTGGGATCACCCCGATGTAATCTCTGCGCTGCAATTCTGCGTTGAGGATACGATTGCCAATAAGTGGTCGCCCAGCCCGGAGATCATCCAGGGCGGCGGCGTCGGCGTGGATTCGGGCCGCTGCGCGATGGTGTTGGAAGGCCCATGGTTTATGCCGCGCTGTTGGGGGCCGTTGGCGACCCTGGCGAAGGAAACGGGCGGCATCAACTACGATGTCATTGATCCCCCGGTCGGCAAGAGCGGTAAGAATAACAGCTTCGCCCACGTCCACGGCCACTCCATGTCGGCGGCCCCGAAGAACAAGGACGCGGCCTGGGAGCTGATGAAGTTCGTCCTGGGCGAAGAGGGTCAGACGATCATTGCCAACGGCGGCCGCATCTGCGGTCATCCGGACAACATTGACAAGATTTGGGCGCCGATCGCGTCGAAGAACTACAATTTCAAGAACACCGGCGCGTTTTCCACCGGCATGCGCGAAGGCGATACGCCGATCGTGCTCGGTGAGGGCGGCAAGTTCAACGCCTATGGCGGCGGCCCGCTGCAAGTCCTGTGGGACAAGCTTCTGGGCAACCAGCAAAAGGCAGCCGAGGCGGTGAAGATCGCCAATGCGGATATGCAAAAGGCGCTGGACGAGTATTGGGCGAACCGCAAGGCGTAGTTTTGGTCTCTGATCCAGTGATGCGTTTGTAGTAGCGACTTCAGTCGCTCGCATGCACGAAAACGACTGAAGTCGTTACTACCGCCCATCGAACCAATCAGGAGGGGAGTGAATTGGCTGCTACTGCTGTTTCCTTGCCCCGATCCAGGACATCCAGGCTCCAGCGTCGGGAGTTCCTGTTTGGCTTGCTGTTCGTCAGCCCATTTCTCATCGGCTTGTTGCTCTTCTGGCTGGGGCCGATGCTCTATTCCGTGTTTCTGGTAACTCAGAAGTGGAATATGTTGGCCGCGCCGCGCTTTGTGGGGCTGGCGAATCTCCAGAAGATTTTCACCGACCCGCTTTCGGGTGTGGCGATGGTGAACACTGCTTTCTATACGTTCATCGGCGTGCCGCTGCACCTGATCGTCGCCTTCAGCCTGGCGGTGCTCCTGAATCAACCGATCCGCGGCCGCGCGTTGTATCGCACGATGTACTATCTGCCGGCCATTACGCCAGCGGTCGCCAGCGCGGTCGTTTGGGTGCGCATCCTCAGCTCGCAATATGGCATCCTCAATGAACTGCTGAAGGTTTTTGGCATCGCGCCGGTGGCCTGGCTGTTCAATCCGCCTTTCACGAAGCCGGCCTTCATCTTAATGAGCCTCTGGGGCATCGGGCCGCAGATGATCATTTTCCTGGCGGGGCTACAGAGTGTGCCGAAAGAACTGTTGGAGGCGGCCGAGATAGATGGCGCGGGGACCTGGCGCCGCTTCTGGCGCATCACCCTGCCGATGGTCTCACCGGTGCTCTTCTTCAATCTGGTTGTCGGCATCATCGGCAGCTTCCAGGTCTTCACGGCTTCGTTCATTATGACGAACGGCGGCCCACAGAACGCGACCCTTTTCATGGTGCTGTATATCTTTCGCAACGGCTTCGAGTATTTTGACATGGGTTACGCGGCGGCGCTCTCCTGGCTGCTCTTTTGCGTGATCATGATTTTTACTGCGATCCAGTTCCGCTTATCCAACCGCTGGGTCTATTACGAGGTCGGGTAAGGAGCGCGCGATGGAAGTCACGTCAGCTACGGTAGCCCGCCGGCCAGGCTTGCTCGATTTCCGGCATTCTCGCAGCGTGCGCACCCAAGTCAGCCACGCCTTGTTGCATGTCGCGCTGCTTGTCTTGGGGATCACCTTCATTGTTCCCTTCATCTGGGTCGTCAGCACCTCGCTGAAATTGCCCGGCCAGATCTTCATTTCGCCGATTCAGTGGATCCCCAGCAACCCGCGTTGGGAGAATTACGTCGAAATCTTCACGTATCTGCCCTTCCATCGCTTCATCCTGAATTCGTTTTTCCTGGCGATCCTGGAGGCGTCGGGCGCGGTGATCGCTTCGACCATCGTCGCCTATGGGATGTCGCGCATCCACTGGCGCGGCCGCGACGCTGTCTTCGCGCTGGTCGTGACGACGATGATGCTCCCCGGCGTGATTACGCTGATTCCGACTTTTGTCCTCTTCAAGTGGATCGGTTGGGTGGGCACGTACTTCCCCCTGTGGGTGCCGGCATGGTTCGGCAATGCGTTTTTCATCTTCTTGATGCGCCAGTACATGTTGACGATCCCCGTCGAGCTGGACGAGGCCGCGAAGATTGATGGCGCTTCGCACTTCCGCACTTTGTGGCAGGTGGTTGTGCCGCTCTGCGGGCCGGCCCTGGCGACCATCGCGATCTTTTCTGTGCTCGGCAGCTATAATTCCTTTATGCTCCCGCGCATCTACATCTCGCAAACCTCGATGTATACGATCCAACTTGGCTTGCAGCTCTTCCAGGGCCGCTTTGGCAATTTCTGGCACCTGGTTATGGCGGCTTCGACGATCAGTATCTTGCCGCCGATCATCTTGTTCTTCGTGGCCCAAAAGTACTTCGTGCAGGGTATTCAGCTCAGCGGCCTGGCTGGTCGCTAGGTCTTTCCTCCTCTCTGGGTGGTTTTTCGTGTACGTCTTGCGGGAGGCGTACACGAAAAACCATTGTTTTGTCAGCCTCAGGTGCGCGGTCTGCGCAAATCAGGAGTCCTCCCATGTCCATGACCTCTCGTGAGCGGCTGTTGGCGGCTTTGCGCGGCCAGCCCGTTGACCGGCTGCCCTGGAGTCCCTTTCTGGCGTATTGGTGGGAGAGCCAGCCGCAAGCAATTCAGGATCGCGGCCAGATCCACTTCCTGCGGGAACTCGGCGCAGACGCGCTCCTGCGCGGGTTCACCACGCCGTTCGTCTGCTCTGATCTGTGGGGCCAAAGCAGCTATAGCACCTTCAGCCAGCGGATCCCCAACTGTGAGGTGCGGCGCAGCGAGCGCGGCGCGGATATGCGCGTCTGGTTCGAGACCCCCGTGGGCGCGCTGACCCAACTCGGCCGGCGCAGCGAGCAAGGCAACACCCGCTTCCTGGTCGAGCATCCGGTGAAGCGCCGGGAAGATTACAAAGTCCTCAGTTACATCGTCGAGCGGATGATCATCGCGCCGGATTACACGGCGGTGACGGACGAGATCGCCGCGGTGGGGGAGGCTGGCCTGTCGGCGCCGCTGATCTCGCCGTTTGGCAAGACCCCGTTTCAGTCGTTGGTCGAGCACTTCGTCGGCGCCGAACAGCTCATCTTCGATCTGATGGACTACCCGGCGGAGGTCGAGGCGTTGCTGGCGGTGATGTCGGCGCGGGCCGAGGAGGCGGTGCGCATCGCCGTCGCGTCGCCAGCCGAGGCGTTCATCACCTGGGAGGATAGTTCAACGACGAATGTGTCGCCGGCGCTTTTCCGTCGCTACATCTTCCCGGAAATGCGGCGTTGGGCCGCGATGGTGCACGACGCCGGTAAGCTCCTGCTGCACCACGCCTGCGGCCACCTCCGGGCGCTCCTGCCGATCATCACCGAGGAGGGGGTGGATGCCGTTGAGTCGCTCAGCCCGCCGCCCACCGGCAACATCGAGATTTGGGAGGCGCAGGCGCTCCTGGGGCAGCGGACGGGCCTGGTGGGCGGCATTGAACCGGTCAATTTCCTGAACCTCGATCTGCCGGCCCTGCGCGTCTACATCGAGGAGCTGCTGGCGCGCATGGATCACCGGCGCTGGATCCTGGCGAACAGCGATAGCTGTCCTCCTGGCGTGACTTTGGAGAAGTTCCGGCTCGTCACGGAGATCGTCAAGGCGCATCGGTTAGGATGAGCGCAAATATGTGATCTGGCGGGTTTCGTGTATAATTGAACCGGTCAAGGAAGTCACCGTTCAAACATGACACGACGCCAAATCTGGACCCTCATTTTACTTGGGATCGCCGTCGTCGCGATCCTGGCGCTGGCCGCTAGCCTGTCTCAGGTCGAGTTTTCGCCGGGCGAGCCATTCGCCTTCGGCTCAGGGATGCCCGTGCGTCCGCCGCCGGGCGGGATGTCGCCCGAACTGCCGCCGGCCGTTCAGCTTTTGCTGCGCGCGGTGCTCCTGCTAACGTTGGCGCTGATTCCCTTCTCGATTTTCTACCTGATCATCTCGCCGAGCGCGCGCAAGCGGTTTCTCCAAAACCTGATCGTTTTCGGCGTGTTCCTGGGCTTTATTTACCTGCTGCGCAGCCAGATGAAGCCCGGCGAGCGGACCGACGACCTTTTTGCCAATTTTGGCCGGATGCCCGAAGGCGAGGTCGGCGCGGGCCGGCCACCTGTCGAGTTCAGCGGCGCGGCTCCGCAGTGGTTGGTGCTGCTGGTCAGCTTCATCCTGGCGGCCCTCGTGGTGGCGATCGTCACCGTCCTGATTTTGGCCTTGCTGCGGAGCCGCCGCCGAAACGCGCCGGAGCTGCCCTTGATCGAGCTGGCGCAGCAGGCCGAAGAGGCGCGGGTGACCATCGAGGCGGGCGGCGACCTGCGCGATACCGTCATCCGCTGCTACATGGAGATGAATCGGGTCGTGCGCGACGCGCGCGGCCTCCAGCGCGAGCGCGCCATGACGCCGCACGAGTTCGAGGATCGGCTCGCGGGCGCCGGCCTGCCCGACGAGCAGGTGCGCGACCTGACCCACCTCTTCGAAGAGGTGCGCTACGGCGCGAAAGAGCTTGGCCCGTGGGAGGCCCGCCGCGCCGTGGCCTGCCTGACAGCTATCGCCGACTCGTGCCGGGCCTTGGTCCAGGATGCTGTGGCGCGATCTCAGCCGCCGCTGGCCGAAGCGGTGCGCGGATGAACGGGCTCGACCGCGCGACCCCTCTCCCGCCGGGGCAACCGAGCGCGCCGCCGCCCCGCCGCGCCTACATCGCAGCGTTCCTCCTGGCGGGGCTGATCCTGGTGGTCATCTTGGGGCTATTGCTGCAAGGCGTGACGCGCGCTTCGTTCGTCATGCCCCTGCTTTACATGGCCTGGCTGGCTGACCTCTTTTTCCGCAGTGTGCCGGGCTGGCTGTGGTGGGCGTGGTTCCTGGTCATCGCCATCATCTTCGCGGCCCGGAGCCTGCGCGCGCGCGCGGGCGCCGACCTCACCGAACGCGGCGACCGCCGTTTGACCGAGGGCGCCATCCACACCTGGGTCGCGCGTATCCAGAGCAGCCGTCATGGCGACTACTTTCGCTGGCGGCTGGCGCGCGATCTGGCCGAGCTGGCGCTGCAATTCCTGGCCTATCGCGACCGGGGCGACCTGGGGCCGCGCGACCGCAGCCAGTACGTTGCGCTGTTGGGCGCGCCCCCAGAGATTCAGGCCTACTTCCACATGGGGCTGACCGCCCCGCCCTGGCAGCCGCAGGATGTGCGCGCCCGCCTGGCGCGCCTGCGCCGGCCCACCCGGCAAGACTCCCCGCTGGAAATCGAGCCGGCAGTCATCGCGCAATTTTTAGAGGGACAACTGGAGAAAGAGCATGACGATTAGCATTCGACAAGTCGCGGCCAAGAGCGAGCAGGTGATTCAAGAGGTGGAGCGGGCCATCGTCGGCAAGCGGCCGCTTTTGGAAAAGCTGATGGCTGCGGCGCTTGTCTCCGGCGGCCATGTGCTGTTGGAAGATTACCCCGGCCTGGCGAAGACGATGATCGCCAAGAGCTTCGCGGTAGCGTTGGGGCTGGAATTCAAGCGCATCCAATTCACCCCCGATCTGTTGCCGGGCGACATCACCGGCGGCTATGTCTTCGACCGCGACCAGAACCGCTTCGTGCTGCGGCAGGGGCCGATCTTCGCCAACATCATCCTGGCGGACGAGATCAACCGGGCCTCGCCCAAGACCCAGTCGGCGCTCCTGGAAGCGATGCAGGAGTA
>Ga0172375_10013706_pt1 | contig 10019 bp, 7 predicted proteins | sample LakKiv1m_FD_114537 | JGI IMG/M metagenome (GOLD analysis project Ga0172375, IMG submission 114537) | Freshwater microbial communities from Kabuno Bay, South-Kivu, Congo - kab_092012_11.1m | ecosystem: Environmental > Aquatic > Freshwater > Lake | place: Democratic Republic of the Congo...
CAGTAAGGTCATATCACCTACAATCTTCCTCACCTGTTTTAATTCATCAGGATAGGTTGCTCCAACAACTAACATACAGTTTTTATTGACATTCCATTTACTATAAACATTCTCAGCGACGATTTTATATAAAGGTTTATCTCCAGTTAATAAATCTTGAAATTCTCCTGCCCCTGGATTTGAAGTCCGACATAAAATAATAACTCCTTTATCTTTACATTCTAAAAATGGTCTTATAGCCTCTTCTCCTAAGTAGGGATGTACCGTCACAGCATCGGCCCCAAGATATGTGAAAACAAATTGAACATAACCTTTGTTTGTATTGCCAATATCCGCCCGCTTGGCATCGATGATGATCGGAATTTCCGGATATTTTTGTTTTAAATAATCGCAGGTATCTTTTAATGCTTTTATTCCTTCATATCCTATAGACTCATAGAAGGCAGTGTTCAACTTGTATGAACAAACAAGGTCGTAAGTGGCTTCGATCACCGACTTATTGAACAAATACTGTCTTCCCTGAGGTATTTTTCCAACATCCGAATCCAACCCGACACAAACCAAGGATTTGTTTTTCCTGACAATCTTATCCAGTTTTTGTTGGAATGTCATATTATTTATTTTTATTTTCTAAATACTTTTTTCCATGACCAACATCTGTGTTGATTGGAACATTCTTTTTGCAAAGCTCGCAGTTAACTTCATCAAATGCTGAGGCCTTTAAAACTCCAAGGGCACTAAACGGACCACCGACGACTTCTGAGGTGACATGTTCTGGATCTCGGTTGACCATGACACAAACAGCCACGACATTTCCGCCGGCTGCCTTTACCGTATCAACCACTTTTCTTACCGATCCACCGGTCGTCGTCAAATCTTCAATCACTAAAACATTTTTTCCTTTGACAAGTTTGTCATAACCGCGGGTAAAGATCATCTGTTTATCCGGTGTTTTCTCGGTATAAACCCCCAACACTTCTCTACCCTTTAATCTTGACAAATGATAAGCTGTCCATTGGGATAAAATAATTCCGCCCAAAGCTGGAGCGGCAACGACATCAATATCCATATCTTTATATTTTTCCGCAAACAACTCCCCTATTCTCGAAGTTTCTTTTGTGTGAGGATAGACGGCATCTTTGTTAACATAAACGCTTCCATGTTTGCCGGAAGTATAAACAAAATGGGAATCGGTAATCACTGCCCCAACCTTTTTTAAGATATCAACAACATTGTTCATAGATGTATAAACAATTAATAATTTATAAAGTTAATTTATGATAAAATTATGAATAATATTGTTTTTATTCTCTATTTAATTGACTAACGGCAACTTCTAAAAATATTAAAACGCAAAGTTCGAAAAGTGACTTGGTTGACGATCTTTCAGGCACACCAATTAATTCCCGCAGATAATAATGATTACCAAGCCTGACCGGTAACTGGGCCGGAATAATAATCACTTCGTGGGATATTTTAATAATGGAAGAGTTCTTATCGGCGGTGAGAGAAAGAACTCTTACTTCCATCATCCGCGATATTTTTACTGCATCCAATATATCATTTGTTTCACCTGAACCGGAAATAGCTATCAATAAATCCCCATTTTTCATCTTAGGATTAACTGTTTCATGAATAACATAGGTTTCTTTTTCCAACCGAACCAGTCTCATAGCTAAATTTTTTGCAATTAATTCAGAACGGCCAGCGCCAACAACATAAACCCGTTTCGCCTGTTTAACTTCACGGACAAAAATCTCTATTTCTCTTTCGGAAATTTTGCTTAATACCTTTTTTATTTCTTTTAAAATTTGATTAAATACCATAAGATTTAAATTATTCCTCTAATGTTTTTTAATGATTTAATTTTTTCTTTTTTACAAATTTCTTTCATTTCCTCTAAAATTTTATCAAAAACTTGTTGACCTCCTTTATACACAGCTACTCCTACACCGACCAAGGTAGCACCAGCCATAATCATCTCCAAAGCATCTTGTCCGTTTGATACTCCACCCATTCCAATGATAGGTACCTTGACTGTTTTATAAATATCATTAATGCAGCGTAAAGCAATTGGCTTTATTGCTGGACCGGAAAGACCCCCGATTCGACTACCAATAACCGGTTTTCTTTTTTTAAAATCAATAATCATTCCCGGTCCAACGGTATTTATAGCCGAAATCGCGTCAGCGCCTGCCTCTTCTACTTCGAAAGCAACCCTTTTTAAATCAGGTGTATTTGGAGTAAGTTTAACTATAATAGGAATATTTTTTACCACTTTTTTTACTTCTGAAACGGCAATAGCCGAAAGTAATGGATCAGTGGCAATCGGTCTGCCAATCTCATCATCAACATTAGGACAGGATAAATTAAGTTCGATAAAATCAGGTTTTGCTACTACTATTCTTTTTGCCAATATAGGTAATTCACGTAACTGAAAACCGACAATCGAAGCAATAATCGGTTTTTTTGTTTGTTTTTTTAAGGCAATAACGTCCTTTATTCCTTGGTCAATGCCGGGATTTTTTAAACCAACAGAATTGATAATACCAATACCAAAACTGGCTACTCGAGGTATCGGGTGACCTTCTCTTGGCAAGATACTAATCGATTTTGTGGTAATACCACCAACCCCTTTTATCTGGGCTAATTTAATATTCTGAGCTAATTCAACAACAATACCGGAGACAGAAACAAGAGGAGAAGCAAAAGAAACCTTACAAAAAGTTGTCCTTAAATTTATATCCATATAATTTATATCATTAAACTATTGGGGAATAATTTTCCCACTATCTAGTTTAACTAATGACTTACCATTTTCAAATACTTTTTTTCCTCGAATAAAAACTCTTTTTATCTTACCTTTTACTTTCCATCCGTTAAACGGCGACCAACCGCATTTAGTTTTTAAATTTTTATTATCAATGATATACTCTTCTTTTTCATCAATTTCTACCCAAGTATTTTTGTCAGTTTTTATATTAAAAATTCTTTTCGGATTTTCAAAACATAATTCGATTAATCGATTAATCGATAATTTCTTTTCTGAAACTGCGGTCATTAAAAGTGGCAAGGTTGTTTCCAATCCTGGAACTCCGAATGGCGGATGATCTGATTTTTTTTCCTCAATCGTATGAGGGGCATGATCTGATTCAATTACATCAATATATTTTAGATTGTTCCATAAAAATTCCTTGTATCCTTTATCTATTTCAGGTTTCATCAATCCAAAAGGACCTAATTTATCAGCATCTTTTCTGGAAAGAAACAAATGGTGCGGGGTAACGCCACAGGTGATTGGTAATCCTTGTTTTTTTGCCTTAATAATTATTTTCAATTCAAATTCAGTTGAAACATGACAAATATGAAGTCTTTTTCTCATCTTTTCTGCCACTTTTAACACATCAGGCAATACGTCTTCTTCGGCGTGAACTAAAATCGGTTTGTTACTCTTCCAGGATAAAAATATTTTCTTGAGATTTTTTTTATTAATAATGAAATTGCCAGTTGTTTGATTAAAATAAAGCTTTAAACCAAAAACATAAGGCTCCATCAAAGATAACTCTTTTAAATTATTTCCAATTGTTCCCGCATAAAAACCAATGTTACAAACCGTTTTCTTTTTTGCCTCCTTTATTTTTTCTTTTAATAAATCAAGAGTAATTATGGGAATTTTATTATTAGGCATGTCTAAAACTGTAGTAAAACCTCCAGCAAGTGCAGCAGAGGTACCAGTAAAAAAATCTTCCTTTTCCGTTTGTCCCGGATCACGCAAATGAACATGAACGTCAATTAAACCAGGTAGTTTGATCATAAATACTCATCCCAACTCTTAATCTTTAAGTCTTTAAATTTATATCTATCGAGTGCATTGACAAAAAAACGAGCGGAATTCAAATCTGTAAACAGCGGAATATTGTTATCAATCGCCGCCCTCCTGATCAGATATCCATCGGTAATCACTTTTTTAAATGCGCCTTCATTATTATAATCTTCACTCAAATTAATGACCAGTGAAACTTGGTGTTTTTCAATCAAATCAATGACAGTCGGACTTTGTTTTTCATAAAGTTTATAGACCAATTTTGTCCGAACGCCCTTTGTTTTTAAAAACAGATGGGTATTTTTTGTGGCAAAAAGGCGAAATCCGAGATTTTTTAATCTCCAGATTGATTCGGCAAAACGAAGTTTAAAATCGTTTCCCCCAATCGTCACTAAGGCTGTTTTATTTTTTAAAGATAAACCGGTTGAAAGTAAAGATTTTAAATAAGCTTCCTCGGCAGTATCGCCAAAACAAGCTACTTCTCCGGTTGAACCCATTTCAACTCCCAATACCGGATCGGCACCATCCATTCTGGCAAATGAAAATTGCGGTGCCTTAACGGCCACATAGTTTGGGTATTTGATTTTATATTGGCGACTTTTCCCAAAAAAACTATCGACGATGACTTCGGCAAAGTTGACTCCGGTGACTTTAGAAATAAATGGAAAAGTCCGTGATGCTCGTAAATTCATCTCAATAACGTAAACTTCATTATCCTTAACCATAAATTGAATGTTAAAAGGTCCGGAAATATTTAGCGATTTGGATAGCTGATTGGCAATCTCTATCATTCGCTCCCCGCTGAAAAACCGGACCCGTTCGGCCGGATAAACAATTGTTGCATCTCCCGAATGAACACCGGCATGTTCGATATGGTTGGAAATGGCAAAAACTTTAACTTTACCGGATTCTGCTACACCGTCAAACTCAATCTCGCGGGCATTGACCATATATTTGGAAATGGTCACCGGATGTTTTTTATTAATGTTAGTTGCTTTTTCAATAAAATGTTTTAACTCAATCGGATTATAGCAAAGGCTCATAGCCGCTCCGGACAATACATAAGACGGTCTAACTAAAATTGGATAACCAACTTGCCTAGAAAACTTCAGAGCTACTTCCATATCGATAAAACTATTCCAAATCGGTTGTTTAATATCAAGATCATCAAGGAGTTGGGAAAATTTTTTCCTATCCTCGGCCCGGTCGATATCGGAAGCTGTCGTTCCTATAATTTTTATTCCATATTGATCAATTTTTTTGGCAATATTATTAGGGGTTTGACCTCCAACGGAAACGATAACTGATGAAGATTTTTCAAATTCATAAATATCAGCCACCCGTTCAAAACTTAGTTCCTCAAAATAAAGCCTGTCGGAAATATCGTAGTCTGTTGAAACTGTCTCAGGATTGCAGTTGATAATAATGGATTTTTTGCCGTATTTTTTTAAGAAAAGAGAGCTATTGACACAGGTCCAATCAAATTCAACTGATGAACCGATTCGGTAGGGTCCAGAGCCCAAAACCATCACTCCTTTTTCTCCAATCGGAGCAACGTCATGATGATCTCCGTTATAGGTTGTGTACAAATAATTTGTTCTGGCAGGAAATTCTCCGGCTAAGGTATCGATTTGGAAAACGGAGGGCGTAATTTTTAATCTTTTTCTCAACTCTCTGATCTCTAATTCTTTCCTTCCTGTCAACTGTCCAATCTTTTTATCCGAAAATCCTAATTGTTTTAAATGTAATAATTTTTCTGGTTCCCTTTCCGCCACAACGATCGCCTTCAATCTGTATAAAAACCATGGGTCTATGCCCGATAATGAATAAATTTTTTCAATTGATACTCCTAATTTCAACGCTTTGGTAATAAAGAAAATTCTTTTCGAATTGGCCTGTTCAATATTGGCTAAAATTTCCTTTTCTTCCATATCAAAATTATTATCAGTCACTCCTTGCACTCCAATATCAAGCATTCTGACGCCCTTTTGGATTGCTTCTTCAAATGTCCGACCAATCGCCATTATCTCTCCAACCGATTTCATCGAACTACCTATTTTTTCCGACGTCCCCTTAAACTTATCCATATCCCAACGGGGAATTTTAACTACAATATAATCAAGGGCCGGTTCAAAGAATGATTGGGTAATTTTAGTCACCTGATTTTTTATTTCCATCAAATTTTTTCCGAGTATTAGTTTTGCCGCAACATAAGCAAGTGGGTAACCGGTCGCTTTTGAAGCAAGGGCTGAAGAACGGGATAGACGAGCGTTAACTTCGATTACGTAATACTCTATCGGAAAATTTCGAATCTCGAAACTCGAATCTCGAAACAAATCCGAATTTTTAAATTTAAAATTTTCAAAACGTTTTGAATTTTTGTCATTAGAATTTTGAGTTTGTTTCGAATTTTGTGCTTCGTATTTCGGATTTTTTTCTTTTGGTTTCGGATTTAGAGCAAATTGGACATTACATTCACCAATGATCCCTAAACTTCTGACAATTTTGATCGAAAGTTGACGTAAATAATGATATTCAAAATTAGTCAATGTCTGACTTGGGGCAACCACGATCGATTCACCGGTATGGACACCTAAAGGATCAAAATTTTCCATATTACAGACCGTTACGCAGTTATTATGCTTGTCTCGAACAACTTCATACTCAATTTCTTTATAATGATGAAGATATTTTTCAACCAGTATTTGCGGCGAAAATGCCAAGGCTGTTTGGGCAATAGAAATAAATTCCTTTTCGTTATAAACAACGCCTGATTTCTGTCCACCCAAAGAAAAACCAGCTCGAATCATGACCGGAAAGCCAATTATTTTGGCTTTTTTTATACCATCGCTAACTGATTCTACGGCGAAGCTTTCCGGAGTAAAAACATTGATTTTATGTAAATGATCGGCAAATTTTTTTCTGTCTTCTGTCAGGATGATTGAAGAAACCGGTGTTCCTAAAACTTGAACGTGATATTTTTTCAGGATACCTTTTTTGTAAAGATCCATTCCACAATTTAAGGCTGTCTGACCGCCAAAAGACAAAACGATACTGTCCGGTTTCTCTTTTTTAATTACTTCTGTGACAAAATCTACTTTTACCGGTAAAAAATAAATTTTGTCTGCCAGTTCTTTTGAAGTTTGAATGGTAGCAATATTGGGATTAATCAAAACCGTCTTAATCCCCTCTTCGCGAAACGCCTTAATAGCTTGACTTCCAGAGTAATCAAACTCACCGGCCTGGCCGATCTTGAGAGCTCCCGATCCTAATATTAATATTTTTTTCATATTTTCTTCAAAAAATAATCAAATATCCATCCGGTGTCCACCGGTCCTGGCGTCGCCTCCGGATGAAACTGGACTGACATAAAAGGATATTTTTTATGAATAATCCCTTCATTAGTGTTATCATTGACATTAATAAACCACTGTGTAAATCCTTCAGGAATCTTACCGATGGCAAAACCATGATTCTGCGTTGTCAGATAACATCTGTTTGTTCCCGCCATAATACAAGGCTGATTTTGTCCTCGATGACCAAACTTCATTTTATAAGTATCGCCTCCGGCAGCCAGTGCTAATATCTGATTCCCCAAACAAATTCCAAGTAATGGAATTTGTTTAATTAAAATCTTTTTAACAGTTTCTATTGTCACATCAGCCATTTTTGGATCACCCGGACCGTTTGAGACAACTATTCCATCAATCTTTTCTTTCAGAGAAAAAATGTCGAAGTTCCAGGGAACCGTAATTACCCTAATTCTTCTATCTAATAAACTTCTGATGATATTTTTTTTGACTCCGCAATCAATTAAAACAATTGTCCTGCTCCCCCTTCCTTCAATTAACGGTTTTTTGATAGAAACTACATTAACTAAGTTGTTCAAATTCCGATCAATAAAATTAATGTTTTTCTTAAAAATAATTTTTGCTAGTTGTGCTCCTCTATCTCTTAATTTTTGAGTCAAATATCGAGTATCGGAAATCACAAGCCCGGGAACTTTTTCTTTTTTTAACCATTTTCCTAAACCCATCTGGCTTTGAAAGTGTGACGGCGTATCAATATATTGGGAAACGATTAAACCAGATACATGAATCCTGTCAGATTCCCAGTATTTCTTATCGGGGACGCCATAACTGCCAATAATCGGATAAGTTAAAATAAGAATCTGGCCTTCGTAAGACGAATCGGTCAAAGACTCCGGATAACCAACCATGCCAGTTGAAAAAACCAATTCACCAGATGCTGGTTGTTCATAACCGAAACTTTGCCCTTCAAATTCCGAGCCGTCAAACAATATTAGTCTACCGTTCATAAATAATTACAAATATCAAAATTCAAATAACAATTGAATGACAAATTACAAAAAATAAATAAGAAAACTGTTTTGACATTTGATGTTTGTTATTTGAATTTCAATTGTAGATTTGTTATTTGTCATTTGTTATTTATCATTTAGAATTAGTTTCAAAAGCGCCATTCTCACATACATTCCGTTCTTCGCCTCGGTAGTCAGATAAACGGCCCGGGGATCTGAATCAACCGCAGTTTCAATCTCTCCAACCCGAGGCAGCGGATGCATAATCAAGGTATTTTTTCCCGCTTTTTTATCAACTAATTTTTTGGTCAGTATAAAGCTTAGTTTCAGTTTTTCATATTCGTGGCTATCAGTGAATCGTTCTTTTTGCACTCGCGTCCAATACCAGAAGTGACAGTCTGCCGGAATTTCCTCAAATGATTTTATCTCCACTAATTTTATCTCTCTTTCTTTTGCTTCTTCCAAATCTTTGTTTGATAAACGCAGTTGTTTTGGTGACAGTAAGTAAAGAGTGTTATTGGAAAAGATTGATAAGCCACGAATTAATGAATGAACTGTCCGACCATTAAGTAAATCACCAACCATCAAACCTTTTATATTATCAAGGTGTCTATGTTTTTCATAAACCGTAAACATATCAAGAAGAGCTTGAGTCGGGTGCTCACCTATTCCATCTCCAGCGTTGACAACTGGAACATCAGAAACATCCGCAACTTTTTTTAAAGTTCCGGCAATTGGATGGCGCATGACAATTGCGTCACAATACTGCTCCATCATTTTTGTTGTATCCTCTATTGTTTCTCCTTTGACAACTGATGAAGTTTGAAGCGGATTTTGATATTCAATTGTTTGACCTCCTAATCTTTTAACCGCAGCCGAGTTGGAACTAAAAGTCCTTGTTGATGGTTCAAAAAACAATAAACCAATTATTTTCCCGGAGAGAATTTTTAATAATTTTTTTGTTGAAGTTTTTTTAATTTTTGCGGCTGTGGCAAAAACTTTTTCGACCGACTTACGGTCAAACTGATTAAGGGAAATAATATCTTTCCCAAAAAAAATCTCAGAAATTTTCATAGCTTCTGAGAATTATATTGTACACAATTTACAAAAAAAAGCAAGGGGAAAATTATATAATCCCTTGATATAATATCTCTAATATTAGGGTGAGTGCTGGAATGGCATACAGGCTAGTCTCAAAAACTAGTGGATTTAACATCCGTGAGGGTTCGACTCCCTCCTCACCCACCTATATTTGCTCAACATCATGAGGTTTGGACTCGATTAATGAACTCTGGGTGATTTGAATAAACTCAGCCTTTTCCCAAACTTCGCTGATATTATTTGCTCCACAATATGAAAATCCCGAGCGAACGCCGCCAAGTAGTTGATTAATAAATTCAGCTACATTCCCCCGATATGGAACGACTGCTTCTACCCCTTCGGCTGCATATTCTTTTAAGTCTTTTTTTACCTTTATATCATTTTTCTGCCGATCATGATTGGCCATGAGTGACGCCATTCCTCGTGTCAATTTAAACTTCCGGTTATTTTTGAAAAACGTTAGAGCCGGTGATTCGTCACAGCCGGCAAATAATGTTCCTATCATGACGGTTGAGGCGCCGACCGCCAAAGCTTTAACCATATCACCGGAATTTCTGATTCCGCCGTCGGCAATAATCGGAACATCGTATTTTTTCGCGACTGCCGCACACTCTGAAATTGCCGTTAACTGAGGAACTCCCGCTCCGGCAACAATTCTGGTAATACACAAGGCACCGGGACCAATGCCGACTTTGACAGCCGATGCACCATTTTTTATCAACTCCTCAGTTGCCTCGGCCGTTGCCACATTGCCGGCAATAATTTCCACTTTGG
>Ga0172375_10013708_pt1 | contig 10017 bp, 19 predicted proteins | sample LakKiv1m_FD_114537 | JGI IMG/M metagenome (GOLD analysis project Ga0172375, IMG submission 114537) | Freshwater microbial communities from Kabuno Bay, South-Kivu, Congo - kab_092012_11.1m | ecosystem: Environmental > Aquatic > Freshwater > Lake | place: Democratic Republic of the Congo...
CAGTTCCGCCATCCGCGCCGCGCTCCCGGCGGCCAGCGCCGCCAGGCCGGCCGTGGCCTCCTGCGCCACTTGGGCCACCAGCGCCGCCAATTGCGCCTCGTCCGGGTTGCCCCGCCGCGCCAGCTCGTTATCGGCCGCCAGGTACGCCAGCACCTTCGCCCTGGGCCAGCTTGCCGGGATCACATCGGCGCGTAGCTCAGTCAGCCCCTCGGCCCGCGCCGCCAACACCAGCCCATGCCCGGCGACGATCAGATACCCGGACGCCTGACTCCCGTCGTCCGTCGCCTGCACCACAATCGAGCGCACCTGCCCGAACTCCCGCAGCGAGGCGCGTAAATCCGCAATCTGCCCGTCGTCGTGCCGATTGTAGTTCTGCGGGTGCGGCCGCAACGCCGCCACCCCCACCACCTGGTGCTGCACCCCGCTCGCCGTCGGCATCAGTTCCGCCTCACTTTGACCTCAACTGCATCCGGGCCTTCCCCCGGCGTCACCCGCCCAAGCCGTTGATTATGCGAAATCGTCACCATGCGCCCAAGCCCGCAACGCACTCGCGCTGGCCGCCAATCTCCGCCGGCTATTCGCCAACCGATTCCCCCGGCACCACGCACACCCGTGACACCGGCACGTTGGATCGAACACCCGGCTCCGCCGATACGGCCGCCGCCGTGTGCGCGCCATCACTCACCCCGTCACCCCGTCACCCTGTCACCCTGTCACCCTGTCACCCTGTCACCCTGTCACCCTGTCACCCCGTCCGCCGCTTCCACGACCCCCAGGCCATCGGCCCGCCCGCGCACGCCGCGTGATAGAGGAACAGGGCGACCCACGTCTGCGCCGTGAACGTTTGACCCCACAACCCGAAGAGCATCACGGCCAGGATCACCAGGATGCCAATCGCCACCCAGCCGGCCATGAAATCGCCGGCCCGCCGCTTGTGCAGATAGACCATCAGTTGGTTGTAACCCAGGCCGAAGACCAACAACCCGCCGCCGGCCGCCAGCAAACCCGTCGTCACGGCGCCACATCAAGCTGAATGTCCGGCCGCATCCGGCGCAGCGCATATACCAGGCTGCCCACCCGGTTACGATCTTGCAGATACTGGAGCAGCTTCAGCGCCTTGGCTTCCTGCGTCTCGCCGCCCAGATCCTCCATATCCACCTCAACATCGGCGGCCAGCACGCTCAATTCATCCAGGCGCAGCCGCTCGACCAGCGCCTTGCGCAGCATCGTCAACGTCTTGACCGCCACCGGCCCGACGGCCTTCCCGGTCAACGACGCGAGCTGCACCTCCAGATCGTGATTCAACGCGATGACCTGCGTCAATTTTATGCGGTCGGCCGTCCACGCATCGGTAAGCGTTTGGATGGCCGACTGCATCTTGCGCAACTCGGCTTCCTGCGCCGCCACCTGGCGTTTCAGGTCGGCCACCTCCAAGCGGAGGCGGGCCTCGCTCGTTTCCGGCAATCCCGCGCGTATGCGGTACAGCGCCACGAAGATCAGGGTCGCGGACACCAACAGAAAGAACAGGCCGGTCAACAGGACCCCATTCGAGACATCAATCATACGCGCCTGCCTCGGCCAGCATTGCAACTGCGAAAGAAAACGATGTCACGGCCGAGGCCGGCGCACACCAGACCGCCGTGCACAGCATCCCGTAGAGTGCGCCCAGCGCCGCCGCGCCCGCCCGCCCCACCAGCCGGAGCCGCCAGCGCAGGGTCGCCACGGCGAGCAGCCCGCACGCCACCAGCAGCACGCCGAAAACCTGACTCGTGCCATAGGACAGGCTGGCCGTCGCGTCCGGCTGCGTCAGGCGAAAATAACCTTGCCCGACGGCGATCACGGCAATCAGGAAGCGCACGCCCAAAAACCAGCGCAGCGCCACATGCCACACAGCAGCCGTCACCGCCACGCCCCGCGCCAATAACTTTATCTGCTACCCCAACCACCAGCCCCGGAGGATCCCGGAAGCCCAAACGCGCCGCCGCCAGCCCGCCCGAATCAGCCAGGGTAGCAGCGTCCAGCCCACGAGGCGCGCCAGCCGGCCCGGCCAGCCCGGCGTCTCCGGCTGCGCCAGCCCGGTCAGCCACACGAACAGCCCGCCGCCGCCGGCCACCTCAGCCGCCCACGCCCCCGCCGGTCGGCCATGCCGCCGATAATGCCGGCGCCACAACCAACCTACCAGCGTCCCGGCCACCAGCGCCGCCAACCAGCCCTGCCCTTCTGCGCGCATCCGTTGCATCCTCGACCGAACAAAAAAGGGGCGCACTCAATACGAGTGCGCCCCTTCCGGGTCACGCTTTTTTATACGGGGGCCACCCGCTATGCCGCTTCACCTGGGTCAACGTCGCTTCCCGGCACTCACACGACGGTACGCCAAGCGGAACTACCAGCCCCCGTTATTGTGGCATCGAATCCGACCTGACCAGCCAGTGGTCAGCTTTCCGCACCGTGCGATACACCTCAGTCACGACCCGCACATCGCCACCCGCCGAGCCGTTCACCGTCAGCTTCCAATTGTGACCCAACTGGAACAGTTTTTCGGCCTCCTCTCGGACAAGCCGCATCAACTCCGCCATGTTGGAATCACCATCACGTGTCTCGCACATGCCGGAATTATACAACGCCCTGCACAGAAGTCAAATCATAACAACCTGCCTACGTTACGACCAACGACAACCGCATACTAGCACCGGCCAACTGGCCCCTTGGGGGCACCTCGCCTAAGGCGAGTACCGCATCCGCCCGATAGTCAATCCGCAACTCAGCCCCCTTCACCACGACCTGCTCGACAAACGCCCGGAGCGTCCGCCGCGCCACGTCCACCTCTTCGCTCGCGATCCCCTGGCGCAGCGTCGCCAGGATCGCTTCAATCTCGGCCGGCGTCGGCGGCGTGCCGAAGATGGCCTGCCGCCGCGCCTGCTCGTCGCGCCGCGCCGTGAGCTGCGCCAACTCCGTCCGCCGTTGCGTCAGCCGGGCCAGCGTCGTCTCGTCGGCCCCGGCCCGCTCCACCAGGTCGAGGATGTTCGCCACCGACCGCCGGACGCCGACGATCTGATCTTCCAATCCGCTGATCTCCGCGGCCAGGTCTGGCCCGGCGAACCGCCGGCCGATCTCCTCGTAAATCTCCCGCACACACGCCGGGGTCAGAATCCGGTCGAGCACCAGGTTGACGACCCGATCCTCCAACTGATCCGCCCCCACGTGGCGTTGATCCGGGCACGCGGCCGCGCCCAGGCGCCGCTTGCGGTCGCACTTGTAGTAGCGCCAGGCCCGATAGCCGCGGCGCTCGTTGCGCCGATCTACCCCGCCCGCCATCGGCCCATCGCAATAGCCGCAGCGCAGCAACCCGGAGAGCAGATAATCCGAACCGGGCCGGGGCGTGTACGCCGCGCCGGCCGCGATGCGCGCCTGCACCTGCGCAAAGGTCGCTTGATCTACGAGCGCCGGAATCATGTCAGGAAACTCCTCGCTGCCGAATTTCAGGACGCCCAGATAGCTCCGATTGCGCAGCATGGACGCATAGCAACTGTCCGATTTGTAGAGCCGGGTGGCGGCGTGGATCTCCGCATAGCTGGCGCCGTCAGCGAAGAGCCGGAACGCCTGGCTGACCCGTGGCCCCAGTTCGGGGTCCATGACCCAGCGGGCGACGATCTTCGGCTTGCCGTCGCGCCGGATGCCGGCCGTGACCGGCTCGGCCAGGTAGCCGCGCGGCGGCGTGCCCCCCGGCGCATAGCCGGCGACGACATTGGCGCGCAGGCCCCGCCGCACATCGCGGGACATGTCCTCCAGGAACTGCTGGTTCTTCCAGTCGAACATCGCCTCGAACACCACCGCGGTCGCGCCGTCCGGCGTCGCCTCGGCGGGATTGGCCGAGAGCACGTCCACCCCCTGGCGGCGCAGCCACAGGCGGTTGAATTGGCTTTCGAGGGTGTCGCGCCCGAATCGGCTGGTCGCCCAGGTCAGCACCGCCACATAGCCGGGATCCCCCTGCCGGCAATCGGCGAGCAGCTGCTGGAGCGCCGGCCGGTCATCGGTCGCGCCGGATTGCGCGGCGTCCGCATACCACCGGCTGATGATCCATTGGCGTTGGCCGGCGTAGGCCGCGAGCGCCGCCCGCTGCTGGCTGACGCTGAGGCCCTGGGCCGCGCCCCCGCTGTCGCGCAGATAGCAGGCGATCAGCGCGCCGGGGCCGAGCGCCGCCCGGCTGGCGTGCACCGAACGTTTGCGTTTGGGCATGGCTCAACTCGACTTGACGGCCAGGCCGACCCGCTGTAAGATACTGATGGGCGTGGGCATAGCGCCTCCGTAAAAATGCCCCCCGGCGTGTATGTCGCACGCCGGGGGGCGTTGTGTTTCGCCGGGCCGATTGCGCGCGCAATCGGCCCGGCGTCATGTGTTTGCTGCTTCCTGGATCACGGGGCCGCCGGCAGCACACCCATCTGTAAGGTGCGCGCCGCCGGTCCCCCGAAAAGCTGATACGGCGCGCCGCCGAACGTCGCCGTGCGCACATCGCCGTTTTGCTTGATGGTAGGTAGCGTCGCCTCGACCCAGGCACGGGCCGCGGCCGGCTGCGCGCCATCGAAGGGCATGGTCGCCATGAAGCCTAATAGCGATTGTGCCGTGAGGCTATCATCTGGCGCCGCCACTAATTTGACCGTGGCTACGTTGATGTAATCAACCGTCAACAACGTGCGCGCGTAGACCTGCACGACGAATTGATCCGATGCCGTTTCCAGCTTGCACGTCCACGAATAAAGCGTTTTCCTCTGCTCGACCCCGCCGCACGTGAATTTACGCTGTTCGAGATTCACCTTGACATCGGCCGGCTGCAAACCCGGCAGATTGCCGCGCGTCGCCGGCGGCGCTGTGGGCGGCAACCTGGTCGCCGTCGGCGGGATCGGCGCGCGCGTGGGCGGTATTGGCGTCGCTGTGGGCGGCTGGCTCGTCGCCGTGGGCAGGATCGGCGTCACCGTAGGCGGCGCACTGGTCGTCGTCGGCGGGACCGCCGAGGCGGTCGCCGCGGGGCGCGCCGTAGCGATCAGCGTCGCACTTGCCCGCCCCACCGCCGCCGGAGTGAGCGTCGGTGTGCGCGTCGGGCTGACGATGCTGCTGGTGATGCTGCACAGGCAACAGGCGAATAGTACCAGCAGGAACCCCGGCACGGCCAGCAAGCGCCCCCGCAGCGGGATATTGACGCGCCACCGGAAGAAGCGCGCCAACGTCCCCGGCGCTTTGGGGCTTGGGGGCGCCGCCGCCGGCGGCGGGTTGAGGTCGGCGTCCAGCGCCGCAATCTGCTGTTCGAACGGCCGCGCCTGGCTGCGTAGCTCGCGCAGTTGCGCCCTGGTGCGGCCGGTTGGCGGGATCCGCTCGATGCTGCGGATTTCGGCCTGCACCTGCTGCAACTGCAAGCGCAGGCTGGCGAGTTCCTGCGCTTTTTGCAAACGGGCGATGCCGGACTGTGTGGCCGCGCCCGCGTCCTCAACCGCCTGCCCCACTCGGTCGGCGGCCAACAGCGTCGCCTGGCCGCCGGTCTGGTCAATGCGCCAACGCGCCCCGCAATACGCGCATTGCGTTTGCTGATCGGCCGCCGCAACGACGAGATCGGCGCCGCACGAGAGACAGGTGATCCGCTGCTGCGTAGACATGCGTCAAGCCTTTCTTTGGTGAGATTTTCTTACTTGCAGTTTGCCGGTCATCGTGTATAATAGAACAGGAGTTCTATTCTGGCGCGGGAGTTGGAAGGTGGCCGCCAACCGAGATTATCCCTTCTCTGTAGCCTCCGACGCATTCAAACAGTTGTCTCCTGAGCGACGGCGGTTTTGGTTGCGGAAGTTTTTGCGCGAGCTGCTTCGGCAATCTCTGTCAACAGCTCCGCAACCAGCCGATCCCGGCGCGCCGGCGCCAGGTTGCGCCAGACCCGATGTAGCTGTGCTAATTCTGCATCCTCGCCAGACGCCGGATTAGCCGCCTCCACGATCAGCATAAAAATCTTCGCCAACTGCCGCCGGTCATCGGCCGACAGGTCATTCAACCGGGCGACGAGCGGTACGATCTCGATGGCCGGCACCGGGAAGCGGGGCAGTTCGGGCGCGCCGGGATCGTCTGATAGACCAATCAGATAGTCCGCCGTCGTGTCGAACGCCGTCGCCAATGCCTCGATGAGCCACATGCCCGGCTCGCTGTCGTAGCGACCGTTCTCGATCTCCGATAGCGTCGTGCGCGACAAACGTTCGGCGCCAGTCACTTTCCGAACGGCTTGCTGTAAGTCGTTCTGTGTCCAACGGCGCCGTTTGCGCTCAGCCCGGATGCGTTCCCCCAACCCCCCGTACATATACCCCTATTCTACCACCGAGACGCCCAAACCCCAACCGCAAAGCGCGTGTAATCTGCTGCTTACCATTTTGACAAGCTGTAATAAATAGTGTATACTACGCCTCAATGTAAGGAGCCGCATACATGAGTGAGCAACTTCCGGCGCTCCGGCGCTGGCAGGCCCAGAATGGCCTGCGGATCAACGAAATCGCCCGGCAGATGGGCTACACCCGGCCCTACGTGAGCAATGTCTTTCGGGGCGCCGACGCCATCTCGTATGGGTTTCTTGGCCGCTTTGTGAAGACCTACGGCTTCGATGTGGCCGTCCAGGTCTTCGGCGCTGCTGTGCCAACCGAGGCGGCCGCATGAACGACGCCACGCCCGCCCCCCAACCCGCCACCGCCGCCGCGCAGCTCAACGCCGCGCTGCTCGCACGCCACGCCCTGGCCGCCGCCGGCCTGCACCCCGGCATCCTCGCCCTGGCCGACCTGGTCGAGCTTCGCCACCGCCGCGCTTACCCGGCGCGCTGGGTCGGCGTGCCGCCCGTCGCCCCCGCGCCACAGAAGGAGCACCATGCCTGACGCCATCACCGTCGCCTTGTTCGCCAGCGTCGCCATCGCCGTCGCCTGGATCTGCTGGCGACTCCGCCACACCCCCTGGTTCTGAGCCGTCCGGTTCCGCTGGACGCGGCGACGGCCTGAGTGCGGCGCCTCCCCGCCGTCTCTCAGACCGCCGCCGGGCAGCGTAACACGACGGCGCTGACCCGATCTCCTCCTTTGGGTGGCCGTGCGTCGGGCTGGCTCCCCGGCGCACGGCGGAGAAGGACCGCATGACCGAACTTTCCAGTTGGGCGATGGTGATCGCGCTCGGCCTGCTTTGCGCCTCAGACGATCTCCGGCTGACGCTGGGCAGCCTGATTGTCTTCGTCCTCGCGGCCCGGCATTGGCTCACACACGCAGGAGCAACCTATGACCGCTGACACCCCCCACGCCATTACCCTGATGACCCAACGCCAGATCACCGGCCTGCAGCAGCAGATCGCCGGCCTCCTGGCCGAACGCGCCGCCGCCCGCCAGCAGATCGCCGGCCTGGTCGCCGAGCGCGACAGCCTGCGCGCCCAACTGGACGAGCTGGCCGGCGTGGTCGCCGGGTTCTGGGATGCCCAGGACGATGGGAAATAACACCGGGAGGACTACCATGCAACGTCTCTTTTTGGCCCTGATCGCGGCAATCTGTGCCGCAGTAATCGCCGCGCCGACGGCGCAGGCTGATCCAACCTGGCCGCCCCGACCGGTCAAGCAGGTCTATAACTATTGCTGGGAGGGGCGGGTCACGTCAGGATGCGTGACCCTGCCGGCGACGCTGGGCCGGCGCGTAGACCGGCTGAGCGGCATCAACCGGGTGTGCTACGTGCCGGGCGGCTGCCGGTGAGCGAGCACTCCGATCAATGCGCCCTGTTCAACTGGCTGGCCTACATCGCCAACCAGCGCCCAGAGGCCCGGCTGGCCTTCCACGTGCCGAACGGCGGCGCACGCGATGCCGTGACCGGCGCGCAGTTGCGGGCCGCCGGCGTCAAGGCCGGCGTGCCGGATGTCTGCCTGCCGGTGGCCCGTCACGGCTGGCACGGCCTCTTCATCGAGTTGAAGGTCAAGCAGCGCGCGCCGCGCCCGAACCAGGTCAGTTGGCTCGACGCGTTGACCGAGCAGGGGTATCTGGCCGTGCTCTGCGATGGCTGGCTGGATGCCAAGGATGTGATCGCCGAGTATCTTTCGCTGGACGGCGCGCCGCCGACCGGGCGCGTCGCAGGAGAGCAAGCACTATGACCCTCATCACCTGGCTGGCAACCGGCGCCGCCGTCCTCGCCATCCTCGCCGCCCTGGTCTACCTGGTGCGCGCCGGCAACCGGGTGGCCGAGGAGCTTGAGCGGGAGATCGCCGGCGAATAGTCCGGCAATGGGAAGGCCGGCCGCCCCCAGGGGAGACGGCCGGCCTTTTGCATGGAGATCAACATGCGCCGGGTAACGCCCACGATGCGGGCCGCGATCCTCGCAGCCGTGGCCCGCTGTAACGCCTTCGGCCTGCAGCCCGACCTGGTGGACGTGTGGAGCCGGTTGACCTTTGCCATCGGCTACTCGACGCTGCGCCGCGAGCTGATGGGCCTGGTGGCCGCCGGCCGCCTCGGTGTCACGTCCGGCACGCGCCGCGCCTTCTGGGTGATCGAAGTCGCCGCGCCGCCCGGCTCACCACCGCCGCCGGTAGACGCCGATCCCGATGAGGAAGACGGCGAGGGCGAGCAGGATGCTCAGTAGGATCTCGGATTCGGCCTGGTAGGACATGTGGAACTCCAACCTTAAGAGTAAGCGTTTTTTTGATATTGGGTATTGACGAGACACCATTATAGTGCTATCATAATGTCACGATGGAGGTTATGAAATGGCTCGCATCACTTTACGGATCCCAGACGAACTACATGGGCAAGTCAAGGCATTGGCTGAGCAGCAGGATCGCTCCCTGAACGAGCAACTTGTGAATTTGCTTCGATGCTCTGTGCAACGGCACCTCGGAGCAGAAACACAAGCTCTGCGTTCAGCGAGCGCAAATGCTGCTGTGCCAACTCTACGACCTGAGCATGTAGATCTTCGGGCAGTCGGAATGTAATGCGCACGTCGGCGGTAGATGGCTGTGTCTTCATGACACCAGTATACCACACCTTCCAGGTTTTTCATCCCAGGAGTTTTGCAACATGAGCGACATTCTTCCTGCTGCGGCATTCGATTACACCGCCTTGGACGCCGAGACTCGCATCGTCGTTCAGCAACGCACGGGCGAGATCCGGACGATCGCCCACCGCACCGCAACGGACATTGTAGAGATCGGCGCGAAGCTGATTGAGGTCAAAGCCAAACTCGGTCATGGCAAATTCGGCCAGTGGTTGGTGGCCGAGTTCGCATGGGAAGAGCGCACGGCATTGCGATTTATGCAGGTTGCAGAACGATTCCAAAACCGACAAATTGTCGGATTTGCCCCCTCCGCCCTCTACCTGCTCGCGTCCCCCTCCGCACCCGACGAGGCCCGCAACGAGGCCCTACAGCGCGCCGCGACCGGCGAGCGGATCGGCGTCCCCCAGGCGAAGGCCATCGTGGACGCCCACAAACCGCCGGCCGCCCAACCGCAGTTCGCCACGGCCGAGCAACTCACGCCCACGGTACGCTCCTGGCTGGCCTCGTTCGTCAACGGCAGCCGGGCCGCCTCGATCAACATCCTGCGCCAGATCACCCTCCAGAACCCGGTCGGCATCGAGCACATCAACCGCCTGGCCGAGTACGCCCGCAAAGCCGGCCAGAGGGGCCTCTACGGCGACCTGCGCAAAGCCTGCGGCATCATCTACAACGAACTCATCAACACGCCGGCCGAACCCGGCCGCGTCGTCGTCACCGGCCAGCCCGCCCCGGCCCCGGCTTCTGCGCCGGCCGCCGCCCCGGTGCTCACTCAACCTGAGCCTGAGCCTGAACCTCAGCCTGAACCCGCCCGCCCGCCGAGCCTGAACGAGATCTACCAGTGGCTCAACCTGGCGCCCGAAAACAATTTGTCTCACGCCGCCCTCGACCACGCCATCAACACGCTGGCCGGCGCCCTCGACCACGAGGGCTTCGCCGCCCGCCGGGGGCGGCGTGAGACAAATTGTTTTCGGGCGCCAGGTTGAGCC
>Ga0172375_10013711_pt1 | contig 10016 bp, 7 predicted proteins | sample LakKiv1m_FD_114537 | JGI IMG/M metagenome (GOLD analysis project Ga0172375, IMG submission 114537) | Freshwater microbial communities from Kabuno Bay, South-Kivu, Congo - kab_092012_11.1m | ecosystem: Environmental > Aquatic > Freshwater > Lake | place: Democratic Republic of the Congo...
AATTCCTGTTATGCCTTGTATGTTATTGCCATCAAGCAGAACTTTTCCGGTTCCTGCATAAAATAAATTATTATTTCTCCAGTCGCCTGCAACCCTGAAAAGTCCATTATTAGGAGGCAATGGGTTTCCATTTCCGCCAAGTTGGGCATCATTTACAATATTGCCGTCAATATCAAAAGTTCCCAAATTGACAAGTATTCCAGCCTGGTTGTCAACATGTCCGTTGCAATAGACAATAGCCCCTGTATTAATATAGAACATAGCGCCATCGTTGGTGAGTGTTGCCGGTTGTGCGCTAACGTTAGATGTAAAGGAAAAAACACCTGCGGTGATCATAATTCCTTTTATCGCATTGGTAAAGCTTTTAGCTATCATAGTATATTATTGGTCGGTTATTTAGTTCCGGTAAAGCCTACAAATATAAACTAACCTTAATTAGAAATCCAAATTTAATTGTAAATAATGTGATATTTAATTGTTTATAGAGGCGAGTTATTGCTTTTTCTGCAAGATTTCTAATTTTTCAGCAAAGTGTTCGCAGAAATCTTTCAGGTCTGCCGCCATATTATCTTCCGATATGGAACGTTTCAAAGTATCTGACATGGAAAGCAGAGTCTGATGAAAAAATTTTTTCATTTCATCTACCATCATGTCTTTGGTCCACAGATCAATTTTGAGTGTTGATTCTGTTTTCGGGTCCCACACCGCAACCATAATTGCTTTGCATGATTCTTCCTTTTCCATTCCTGTATCACTGGCTTTCCAGGTAATGGTTTCAGGCAGCTTGTTTTCATCAAGTGTGATATTGAATTTTATTTCTGATTTTTTCATTTCTTAGGTTTGTATTTTGAAGCTGAAAGAATTTTCTGCGCATCTTTTTCAGCCATCAGTTGCGGCAAAGTAGTTGCGGGATTTTCCAGCATGTATTTTTTTACAATCATCCAGCCCGTGAATTCTCCCACTCTTCCGGGTGATTCACGCGGAAGTCCGGGAGTAAAGGGAGCTTCACCAAGGTATTTATTAATGATGGCGTGATCAGTGGTATAAAGTATTTTTTGCTCAGTGAGGTGAGTCCAAATATCAGCTTCATTGCTCATGCACCATTCAAGTTGCTGCTTTTTATAAGCAACCTTCAGGCTATCCTTCATTTCAGGAAACAGGGCATCCAGCAGGTATAAAATTTTTCCATTGAAAATCATGTTGTCCAGCAAGGTTTTATTTTCTCCTTCGTTCCAGAATTTATTAAATGCCCAGCCTTTTACTGCGCCAGCCGTAAGGCTTTCCCGGTTCATATTTCTTGTCATGTATTGCGGCAAACCCAGCATCTGGTAATAAACAGAATTTTCGCCAAGAAACATTTCAAGTCCTATGGCGAGAACGCTGTCAGTAGTAAATACAGCATAGTTCAGACCTGAAAAATCTGCGACTACTGTTGGAGGATTACTGTCAGGAAAATAATATTTATAATGCCTGAATGCTGAGGTAAGTTCTTTGTCTAAAAAAGAAATATCCGCATACTGCCTCTGCGTTTCCTTATAAATGTCGCGCATGTCCGGGTCAGTTGAAAAACTTTTGAGGGCGAATGAAAGTGCTGTGTCGTTTACGCTTCTGATATTGATGATGCCTTGGCAATAAGTATCAAAGAATGTCCCGTATTTTTTTCTCAGGGCTGGTATTGCCGCAAGCAGGCTGTCAGGATTATTTTCAAAAATATCCCGGTCAAGCCTTTGTGTTTTTATTTCAAACGGAATTTCAGAAATATCAACTTTTAACGGGTTGTTGTGGCATGAATTGCATGAGCTTATCAACAACAAAACAGAAATAACTTTCAGCAAAGAAAAAAATCGCATATCAAAAATTAGCTAATATTGCTCTGTAAAAATCAAGCAACAAAACTATGAAAAAGACGACACTTATTCTTTTATTATTTGCAATTACAACATCAATCATGGCGCAGGATGGAGAAAAACTACCTGTATTCCGTTTCGGATTGAAAATATCACCATCGGTTTCATGGATGGGACCTGATAAAACAAAATTCAACGGGTTGAATGTGGAAAACGGGGGAGCTAAAATCAAATTCGGTTACGGATTAATCACTGAGTTCAGGCTGGCGAAAAATTATTCTTTTCTTACCGGGGTGGAGGTGAATTATGTTGGCGGAAGCATAACCTATAACGACCCACATGCCGTATGGTACCAAAGCGACAGCCTGAGAATGTATCTTAAATCGAGAGAGTATAAACAGCAATACATTACCCTGCCGCTTGCGCTGAAACTAAAAACAAATGAAATAGGCTATTTCACTTATTTCGGACAGATTGGCGTAGATGCTTCTTTCAAAATAAAAGGAAGAGCCAATGATGAAGGAGCATTGTACGCTGATACCACTACTGTTGGCTCTCCAACTTATTCTGTTTTCCAGGCAGCCAACAACCGGAAGGATGTGGATATTATGAAACAGGTAAATCTTTTCCGCATTGCATTGAATGTGGGATTGGGCGCTGAAGTGAATATTGCAGGAAACACTTCCCTGCTTTTTGCTGTAAATTACAACAATGGTTTTGTCAATTATTTTTACAAAAAAACCAAAGACGATAACAAACTGAAAGATAACACAGGAGAAAAACTGGAAGAGAAAGCCAGCAGCAATTATGTTGCGCTTACGGTTGGCGTGTTGTTTTAAAAAATTTCTAATGCAGAAATTGGAATTTCTAACTTTGTAATTGGAATTTCTAATGTAGAAATTGGAATTTCTAACTTTACAATTGGAATTTCTGACCTTGCAATTGGAATTTCTAATACAGAAATTGGAATTTCTAACTTTACAATTGGAATTTCTGACCTTGCAATTGGAATTTCTAATACAGAAATTGGAATTTCTAACCTTGCAATTGGAATTTCTAACCGTAAAATTACAATTTCTAAAACCAGGAACCTATCTGAACGTGTAATAATTATAAACTTAATAAATCCTGTAATCTTCATTTTCTATATATAAATCAAAAATATTATACACCATTTCCATGTAAGAAATCAGGAAATTTGATTTGACATATAATATAAGAAGGGGGCATATTTGCACCATAATTAATGTCACCCTGAGCAAAGTCGAAGGGCAAACAGTAAAATAATTAATAACAAATACCTAATACAATGAAAAAATTAATCTCCATTCTCTCGCTCGTAATGGCTGCCTGTTGCAGCAGTTTCGCGCAAATTAATCCCGATGACATGAACATCAGCGGGTATGTTACCGATGTCAGCACCGGTTACGCAGTTAACGGCTGGACCGTATGCGTATATGCTGACTCTTCCAATGGTCAGAATTTCAGCTATTATGACTGCACCACCACCAATTCAAATGGTTGGTACAATTTCGTTATTCCCAACGGAAGCGTCATTGGTCCTAATGTGCAGTTCGTGGTTTATACTTACGATTGCCAGCAAAATTACCTGGATACCCTCATCAATAACAACCAGGGTACGGTGAACAGCGCAACGCATGATTTTTATATCTGCACGCAAAACACCCCCGGCTGTGATGCCTCGTTTACATGGTCGTCACTGCCCGGAGTATTTGGTATCCAGTTTTCAGCCAATGGCAATCCCTCCAACACCATGAGTTATACCTGGAGTTTTGGTGACGGAAGCAGCGGCACGGGCGCCAATCCCATCCACAGCTTCAACGGAAACGGTCCATATTATGTATGCCTCACAGTTGCCGATAATTTCTTAGGCTGTTCGGCTACCTCTTGCGATACCGTTTATACCAATAACGGAACGGACTGCCAGGGATGGTATTCTTATTTGATGGACAGCCTTAATACCAACACCGTATTTTTCAGTGGCTATTCAAACGGCAATGTTACCTCCTGGTACTGGGATTTCGGGGATAACACTTCTTCGCAACTTCAGAACCCCACGCATACTTACCAGGATACCGGCATTTATTATGTATGCCTTACCATCAACAACTGCAATTATGCCTACTGTGATTATGTGTATGTGGGTGTGGACAGCAATAACACCAACTGCTATTCTTATTTCTACTGGAATACAGTTACCAACCCTAACGGTCTGGCAGGTTTCCAGTTTACATACCAGGGATCATTAAACAACACTACTTCTTTCTTCTGGGATTTTGGTGACGGAACATCTTCCACTCTGCAAAACCCTATTCATTATTATACATCAGGTGGTCAATATACCGTTTGCTTAACTATAACAGACGGAAATTGCACCAGTACTTATTGTGATGTAGTAGGAAGCAATACAGGCGGCTGCCAGGCATACTTTGCCGCTTACGATAGTTCAGGTACATTTTATTTCTTTGATAATTCTCAGGGAAATATCGGTTACTGGTTATGGGATTTTGGTGACGGAACAACTTCCAACCAACAATATCCTACACATCAATATACCAACCCCGGAACTTATACCGTATGTCTTACCATCGGTGATTTTTTCAATACCTGCGGAGACAGCTATTGCGAAACAATTGTTGTGGATACCAACAACAGCAATGCCTGCCAGGTTTGGTTCCAGTATTACACAACTCCTAATGGCGCAACGGTGTTCAACGCTTATGGCGGAAATCCGGGTACCAATTCCGGCAGCTATACCTGGAGTTTTGGAAACGGAACAGGAGGAAGCGGACAAACCATTACGCAAACGCTGCCTGCCGGAACTTACCAGGTTTGTGTAACAATGAGCGATCCTGCTACCGGTTGCCAGGATACCTATTGCCAGACTGTGGTTATCGGTGGCAACAATACTTTTAACTATTGCATAAGCGGTTCAGTTAGTCTCGGAACTCCAAACCTGCCAGCCGATGTGGCTATTGTTTACCTCATTACTTATGACCCGAATACCAATCTTTTAGTTGCTGTTCAGGCTACCACGGTTGATTCAAGCGGTTACTATGGTTTCTGCCAGGTTCCTGCCGGACAGTATTTGGTTAAAGCGGCTTTGACTCCAAACTCTGCTTACTACTGGAATTTCCTTCCTACTTATTACGGAAATTCTCTCTTCTGGAATTATGCGCAGCAGGTGAATGTCAGCGGCAACACCAACGGAATTGACATCTGGCTGATTGCAGGCGCTAACCAGGGTGGTCCGGGCTTTATAGGTGGTGATGTTACGCAAGGCGCCAACAAAATGGAAGGTCCTGGCGATCCGCTGTCTGATGTGCAGGTGATGTTGTTAGATATGAACAACTATCCAATAGCATACACTTATTCCAATTCACAGGGACATTTCGAATTCCAGAATATCCCTTACGGAACTTATAAAGTATGGGCGGAAGTAGCAGGCTTGCTTACAACGCCTGCCATTGTTACCATTGATGCCAACCAGCAAACCATTGATAACATCAGCATCATTGTGAATGAAACAGAAGTAACCACAGGAATTAGCGCAGCCGTTGAAGCAGCAAAACTGAACTTCAGTAACGTGTTCCCTAATCCTTCAAAATATGATGCGTTCATCACTGTTTCTTCAGAACAAAACCTCGAACTCAGCTTTATCATGTATGATGTTACCGGAAGAATGGTGGACAGCAGGATGCTGAATATCTCTTCAGGTAAAACACAGGTGGCTTTGCAAACAGCAAAACTAAGCCCCGGCATTTACACGCTGAATATTCAGTCAGTGGATGGTTCGCTGAAAGTTTCTAAAAAATTAGTGAAAACAGAATAATCTTTTGTGTTGTGTTGAATGGAAAGGGTGGGCAGAAATGTCCACCCTTTCTTTTTTTGTTACTTTTTCCATTTCCTGCATTTTACTGTTTGAATTCAGAAGTTAAAACCTCTAAAAAACAAAACTAAGCGAAGCGTTCTCTTTGATACCTTAAAAAAACAAATAATTAAAATCAAAAAATCATGGCAGGAGCAAAAGAAACCCCCAGGCAAAAAATGATTGCAATGATGTACCTCGTACTTACCGCAATCCTTGCACTCAATGTTTCAAAAGAAGTGATTGAAGCATTTGTAACCGTAAACAAATCACTTGAAGCTACGGCAGGCAACATTGATGAAAAGAACAGTATGCTGTATAACGATTTTGACAGGGCAAAAAGTGTGGACCCTAAAAAAGTAACAGAATACTGGGAGAAAGCCAACCACGCGAAAGAACTTTCTGATGACCTGGATAATTATATCAGGGAGCTGAAAGTTGAACTCATTGCCAAAACAGAAAAAATCTCGCTGGAAGAGGCGGACACCATCCAACTTGATTATGTGAAAAGGCAGGATGATTTTGATGTTCCCACTGATATGATGGTGGGAAGCGCTGAAGACGGCAGCAAAGGCAAAGCCCGTGAACTGAAACTGAAGCTCAACGAGTATCGCGAAAAAATGCTGGAACTCATACCTGCTGCTGACAGGAAAAATCTAAATCTCGGGTTTGAAACTCCCGACCGCAAAAAGAAAGACGGCACCAAAACCTGGGAAACCAATCAGTTTTACAATTCGCCTTTGGCAGCTACTGTAGCCATACTTTCCAAATTCCAGACTGATGTGAAAAACGCGGAGTTTGATGTGGTCAACACCTTGTATAAATCTTTTACCAAAGAAGATTTCCCGTTTGATACCATTGCAGCAAAAGTGCTCACAGAAAGCAACTATGTTTTACTCGGTGATGAATACAAAGCCAATGTTTTTGTGGCGGCTTTCAGCACTACCAAAAACCCTGAAATAGTTTTGGGCAAACTGAACCCGGAGGGAACCAATCTTGTTTCCGAATCAGGTTCTGTGCCTGCAAACAATGGAATGGGCGAGTATGTGGTGAGAACAAACAGGGAAGGAATTTTTGCATATGAAGGCATTGTGAAAATGATTTCTCCTACTAAGGAAGAAAAAATTTATCCTTTCAAAAGTGAATACATTGTGGCGCGTCCTTCCATGGTGGTTTCGCCTACCGCGATGAATATGTTTTATAAAGGAATTGATAATCCGGTTTCTATTTCTGTTCCTGGTGTGGCGAATGAAAATATCACAGCTACAGCTTCCGGAGGGAACCAATTAGTTAAAACCGGAAATGGAACTTACATCATGAAGGTTTCAAAAAATTCTCCTCCAAACATTGATATTGTTGTCTCTGCAACTATGAGTGATGGAACAAAACGTAATATGGGAACTATGACATTCAGGGTTAAGAGACTACCCACACCTTATGCAAAATTAGGGCAAATCAGTACGTCAGGAAAAATGTCAAAAGGAGAATTAGAGGCGCAAATGGGACTTGTTGCTACATACGGAGATGACTTTGGTTTCGCTCTTACTGCCCGCATAAAATCATTTCATGTTACATTACTTCAGGAAGGGAACGCATTTCCACTTGACCAATTTGGAGGACGTTTCACTCAAGAAACAATAGATTTTTTAAAAAGAGCAAAAAAGGGAAATAAAATATTTTTTGAAGAGATTAAAGCAGAAGGCGATGATGGTCAGGAACACAAAATAGGTCCAATAATTATTTATGTGAATTAAAAAATTTCACACAAAGGCGCGAAGACACAAAGGTTCTCTAAGTTTTTCTTTTGTGTTTCTTAGTGTCTTTGTGTCTTTAAAGCAAGTCACCCCTGACAGGTTTTAAAAACCTGTCAGGGGTAATTCACTATATCTCTTTGAGCTTCTTAGCGACTTTGCGTCTCTGCGGTTTAATCCTATTTTTGCCATCATATTATAAAAACAAACTATGGCATTAAACATAAAACTCCTTGCTGAAATCTGTGAAACTCCCGGTGCACCCGGCTATGAACAACCCATCCGCGAAGTAGTTCTGCGCGAGTTGGAATCTCTTGGAGTGAAAATCAGCGTTGACAACATGGGCAATGTTACAGCCTTCAAAAAGGGGAAGAACAACAAGAAAGTGATGATTGGCGCCCACATGGACGAGATCAGTTTTATCGTCAGCCATATTGATGAAAAAGGTTTTCTGCATTTCCATCCCCTTGGCGGCTTCGATCCGAAAACACTCACTGCGCAGCGTGTTATTGTTCACGGTAAAAAGGATTTAATCGGTGTGATGGGTTCAAAACCCATCCATGTGATGACAGCAGAAGAACGTAACAAGGTCGCTAAGATCAGCGATTATTTTATTGACCTCGGCATGGACGTAAAAGAAGTGAAGAAATATGTGAACATCGGGAACGTGGTTACCCGCGAACGCAAACTCATTGAAATGGGCGATTGCGTGAATTGCAAATCCATTGACAACCGCATTTCGGTTTTCATCCTCATAGAAACCTTGCGCCAGCTCAAAACCGTTCCTTATGATATTTATGGCGTGTTCACGGTGCAGGAAGAAGTGGGCATACGCGGAGCTTCAGTGGCTACTTTGCAGATACAACCTGATTTTGGTTTTGGGCTTGATACCACCATCGCTTATGATGTACCGGGAGCGCTCAAACACGAAATGATTACAAAACTTGGAGCCGGCACCGCCATAAAAATAATGGACTCCTCTACCATCTGCGACTACCGCATGGTTGACTACATGAAAAAAACCGCTGATAAGTATAAAATAAAATGGCAGCCCGAAGTGTTGCCTGCCGGGGGCACCGACACTGCAGGTATTCAGCGCATGTCAGCAGGTGGAAGTATAGCAGGCGCTGTTTCCATCCCTACGCGCCATATTCACCAGGTGATTGAAACCGCCAACAAAAAAGATATTGAAGGCAGCATCAATTTACTGAAACATTGTTTGGAGGACCTGGATAAATACGAGTGGGGGCACAGGTAGGTTTATTTCTAAATATTTAAACACCGAACTTCGGACCTTCAGCTATGGACTCAAAAGATCAATCCTTACTTCCCCCAACTCACCAGATAAACTCCTCCAAAAATCAGCACAGCCGCAATCACCTTCAGTGCCGTAATTGAATCGTTGCCTAACGAAATAGCAATGGCTGTGGCAAATACCGGCTGCGAATAAATATAAATGCTCACTGTTGCAGGGCTTACACGGCTCAGCGCATAACTGTTGAAGAGATAAGTGAGGAAAGTAAGGCAGACAATCACAAACGCAACTCCCCATAATATCCGCGCAGGCATAATTGCCCAGTCAATTTCCATCGCCTGTTTGTATCCGAAGGGCAGCACCATAAAAAAGCCGAACAAAAAAATCCATTTTATCACCGTAAGCGGATGATATTTTTTCATCAGCGGTTTCACCATCACTAAATAAACTGCGTAACTCGATGCATTAATTAAAACCAGCAGATCGCCCAGCATGGTTTCCGAGCCAAACGAAAAATCTTTTCCTACTAATATTATCAGGAGCGCCCCTGTAATTCCGGAAACAATCCCGATTATTTTTGAGCGTGTTATTTTTTCGCGCAACAGCAGTGACGCGGCTAACAAAACCAATACAGGCGTGGAGGTCATTACAATTGCTGCATTGATGGGCGTGGTGATGCTCAGCCCTTTGAAAAACAACATTTGATTAATGGCAATCCCGAAAACCGCGCACAACGCTATTTTAGGAAAGTCCTGCCTTTCCACTTTTTCGCGCATCATCAGCGCATGAAAAAGCCAGAACAACAGGATGGCGCCAATACCTCTCAAAACAATAAACCCGAATGGCTTGATGTATTCGGGCATGATGGCTTTCGCAATGGAGAAATTAGCTCCGTAAATGATGTTTGCGGCAAGCAGGGCAAGGTGTGCGGTTATATTTTCGCGGGCTTTCACGGCTTCAAAAGTATAAATCTGAACAACCTGTTCACGCGGAATACGTATTTTAGTGCTGATTTAATTTATGAAACCTACTTCCAAAAGATCTGTAATACTCAGCCAGCTAAAGCCAAGCAGGATCATTATCCCCATCCTTATCGGCTTGGGCGTTGCCACTTATATGCTGTATTCAGCGCTGCGCGAAGAAAAATTTGAGCAGGTTGTTGACGGAATGGGTGAATACAGTTGGAACGATGCTAATAACAACGGCATAAAAGAAAAGAAAGAGTTTGTTTTTAAAGGCGACCGGCAGGGCGATTACATCATTATCACTTACAA
>Ga0172375_10013713_pt1 | contig 10014 bp, 9 predicted proteins | sample LakKiv1m_FD_114537 | JGI IMG/M metagenome (GOLD analysis project Ga0172375, IMG submission 114537) | Freshwater microbial communities from Kabuno Bay, South-Kivu, Congo - kab_092012_11.1m | ecosystem: Environmental > Aquatic > Freshwater > Lake | place: Democratic Republic of the Congo...
CAGCACCTCGCCGCCTCCGGGTGGACCTGCCTCGGCTGGCCCGAGGAGCACGGCGGCCGCGGCTTGAGCCTGCTGCAGCAGGTGATCTTCCACGAGGAGTACGCCCGCGCCGACGCTCCCGCGCGCGTCAACCACCTCGGTGAGGAGCTCGTCGGCCCGACGCTGCTCGCCTTCGGCACCCCGGAGCAGCAGCGGCGCTTCCTCCCGACCATCCGCGACGTCACCGAGCTGTGGGCGCAGGGCTACTCCGAGCCCGGCGCCGGCTCGGACCTCGCCGCGGTGCAGACCAAGGCGCGGCTCGAGGGGTCTCCCGAGGACGGCGAGTGGGTGATCGACGGCCAGAAGGTCTGGACGTCCAACGCCCACCTGTCGGACTGGGTCTTCGTCGTCGCCCGGACCGAGCCCGGCTCCGAGCGCCACCACGGACTGTCCTTCCTGCTCGTCCCGCTCGACCAGGACGGCGTCGAGATCCGCCCGATCGAGCAGCTGACCGGGGGGTCGGAGTTCAACGAGGTGTTCTTCACCGGCGCCCGCACGTCCGCCGACCTCGTCGTCGGCGAGCCGGGCCGTGGGTGGGGCGTGGCGATGGGGCTGCTCGGCTTCGAGCGTGGCGTGTCGGTGCTGGGCCAGGTCGTCGGCTTCGGTCGCGAGCTCGACGGCGTCGTCGAGCTCGCGCGCGCCAACGGCAGCTACGACGACCCGGTGCTGCGCGATCGTCTCGCGCGGCTGACCGTGGACCTCGAGGTCATGCGCTCCCAGGCCCTGCGCGGGCTCTCCGCGGTCGCCGGTGGCGAGGACTCCGCCGCCGGTGGTGGCGCCGGCTCGATCTTCAAGATCGTCTGGGCCAACTGGCACCGCCGGCTCGGCGAGGTCGCGATGGCGGTCGCCGGAGCCGACGGCCTGCGTGCCGCCGGAGGGCCGTACGAGCTCGACACCTGGCAGCGTCTCTTCCTCTTCTCGCGTGCCGACACGATCTACGGCGGCTCCGACGAGATCCAGCGCAACATCCTCGCCGAGCGCGTGCTCGGCCTGCCCCGGGAGGCCCGCGGATGACCAGCCCCACCCCCGCCCACACCGTCACCGGTGAGGACCCGGCGCTGCGGCGCCGTCCGCAGCAGCCGGTGCCGGACTACGTCGCCGGCCACGGTCTGCTGCGCGACAAGGTCGTCGTCGTCACGGCGGCGGCCGGCGCCGGCATCGGCGCCGCGGTCACCCGACGGGCGCTGGAGGAGGGTGCCCGCGCGGTCGTCCTCAGCGACACGCACGAGCGGCGCGTCGGCGAGGCCCACGAGGCGCTGGCGGCCGAGTTCGGCGCCGACCGCGTCGCCAGCACGCTCTGCGACGTCACCGACGAGGCGCAGGTCCAGGCGCTGCTCGACGCCGCGGAGCCCTTCGGCGGCCTCGACGTGATGATCAACAACGCGGGCCTCGGGGGCACCGCGCCGATCACCGAGATGACCGACGAGCAGTGGACCCGGGTCCTCGACATCACGCTGACGGGCACCTTCCGCTGCGTCCGGGCGGCCAGCAACCGGATGATCGCCGCCGGCACGCGCGGTGCGATCGTCAACAACGCCTCGGTCATCGGGTGGCGCGCCCAGGAGGGGCAGGCGCACTACGCCGCCGCGAAGGCGGGCGTCATGGCCCTGACCCGCTGCGCGGCGCTCGACGTCGCCGAGCACGGCATCCGCGTCAACGCGGTCTCGCCCAGCCTGGCGATGCACCCCTTCCTCGCCAAGGTGACCTCGGACGAGCTGCTCGACGTGCTCACCCAGCGCGAGGCGTTCGGCCGCGCGGCCGAGCCGTGGGAGGTGGCCAACGTGATGGTCTTCCTCGCCAGCGAGTACGCCTCGTACCTCACGGGCGAGGTCATCTCGACGAGCAGTCAGCGGGCCTGAGGTGAGCCGTCGCGCCGAGCTCCTCGGCATCGCCGCCGAGCTCTTCGCCGAGCGCGGCTTCCGCGCGACGACCGTGCGCGACATCGCGGAGGCCGCCGGGATCCTGTCCGGCAGCCTCTACCACCACTTCGACTCCAAGGAGTCGATGGTCGACGAGATCCTCTCGACCTTCCAGGACGAGCTGTTCGCCCGCTACGACGCCGTGCTCGCCTCCGACGCCGACGTGCGCTCGCAGGTCGAGCAGATCGTCCGGCTCTCCTTCGAGGCGATCGACCAGCACCGCGCCGCGGTCGCGATCTTCCAGAACGACGCGGCCTACCTCTCCCTCGACGACCGGTTCGCCTACCTGCGCACCAACAACGAGCGGTTCCGCTCGATGTGGACCTCGTTGATCGACGCGGGCATCGCGGAGGGCGCGCTGCGCTCCGACCTCGACCCCGTGCTGTCGTACCGCTTCATCCGCGACACCGTGTGGGTCGCGGTCGCGTGGTACCGCCCCGGCGGACGGTTCAGCGCCACCGAGGTGGCCGACCAGTATCTCGCCATCCTGCTCGACGGCCTCGGCGCCCGCTGAGGTCCCCACAGCCCCCGTCGCTCCACCCGCCCACCAGGAGGACCCATGCCCGAGGCCTACATCGTCGACGCCGTCCGGACGCCGGTCGGCAAGCGCGGGGGATCACTCGCCGCGATGCACTCCGCCGACCTCGGCGCGCACGTGCTGTCCGCGCTGATGGACCGCACCGGCGTCGACCCGAGCGCGGTCGACGACGTCGTCATGGGCTGCTGCGACACCATCGGGTCCCAGGCCGGCGACGTGGCACGGACGGCGTGGCTCGTGGCCGGGCTGCCGGACGAGGTGCCGGGCGTGACGATCGACCGGCAGTGCGGGTCGTCGCAGCAGGCGGTGCACTTCGCGGCGCAGGGCGTCATGTCCGGCACGCAGGACCTCGTCGTCGCGGGCGGCCTGCAGAACATGTCCGCGATCCCCATCTCCGCCGCGATGCTGGTCGCGCAGCAGTACGGCTTCAGCACCCCCTTCGCCGAGTCGCCGGGCTGGAACGCCCGCTACGGCGACCAGGAGGTGTCGCAGTTCCGCAGCGCGGAGATGATCGCGGAGCGCTGGGAGATCACCCGCGAGGACATGGAGCGCTTCGCCCTGTCCTCGCACGAGCGCGCGCTGACCGCGATCGACGAGGGCCGCTTCGACCGCGAGATCGTGCCGGTCGGCGACTTCACCACCGACGAGGGGCCGCGTCGCGGCACCTCGCTGGAGAAGATGGCCGGCCTCCAGCCGCTCGCCGAGGGGGGCCGGATCACCGCGGCAGTGGCCTCGCAGATCAGCGACGCGTCCTCGGCCATGCTCATCGCCTCCGAGCAGGCGGTCCGCGACCACGGCCTGAGCCCGCGCGCGCGGATCCACCACCTCTCCGTCCGGGGCGACGACCCGGTCTGGATGCTCACCGGGCCGATCCGCGCGACCCGACACGCGCTCGAGCGCACCGGGATGAGCGTCGACGACATCGACCTCTTCGAGTGCAACGAGGCCTTCGCCTCGGTCGTGCTCGCCTGGGCGCAGGAGCTCGAGGTGCCGCTGGACAAGGTCAACGTCAACGGTGGCGGCATCGCGCTGGGTCACCCCATCGGCGCCACCGGCACCCGGATCATGACGACGCTGCTGAACGAGCTCGAGCGCACCGGTGGTCGCTACGGCCTGCAGACGATGTGCGAGGGCGGCGGCCAGGCCAACGTCACGATCATCGAGCGGCTCTGAGCCGCTGAAATCGCTCGCGCGGTCGTGGGACGCGGGTGCATCCTGACCGCATGAGCACGCCCGTGCCCGCCGCGTCGTTGACCGTCACGTCGTACGGCCCCGAGGACCTCGAGACCGTCGTCGCGGCCGCGGACGTCCTGGCGGCTGCCGGCGCGGTCGACTCGCCCTGGGCGCCCCCGGTGACGCCGGCGTTCTGGCGCGCCCGGATCGCGCACGCCTGGGACGGCGAGCTCCCCGAGGTGGTCGTGGGTCGGGTGGGCGGCGCCGACGGTCCCGTCGTCGCCGTCGGCGAGATCTCGGTCAGCGAGTACGACAACACCCACCTCGCCTGGCTCGGCGTCACCGTGCACCCGGAGCACCGGCGCCGTGGCCACGGCACGGCGCTGCTGCGGTTCCTCGAGGCCCGCGGCGCGGAGCTGGGGCGGACGTCCTTCGGCACCGACGGCTGGGAGTCCTCGTCGACGTCGGGGTTCGCGGAGCGACACGGCTACGAGCAGCGCTCGGTCGAGGCGTGCCGCGTGCAGCGGCTGCCGGGGCTCGACCGCGACCGGTGGGAGCGGGGGTACGCCGCCGCGCTCGAGGCGGCCCCGGCCTACGAGCTGGTCCGCGCGCCCTTCCCGACACCGGCCGCCGACCTGCCGGCGCTCGCGGAGATGGCCGCGGCGATGAACGACGCGCCGACCGACGACCTCGACATCGAGGACGAGGTCTTCTCGGCCGAGCGGATCGGGGCGTACGAGCGCGCCCAGCTCGCGCGCGGTCACCGGATGTACCGGGTCGTGGCCCGGCACCGGGAGACCGGGGAGCTCGCCGGTCATACGGTGGTCGCGGTCGAGGCGGCGGAGGGCACCCCCCGGGAGGGGTACGCCCACCAGCACGACACGAGCGTCGTCGCCGCGCACCGCGGTCACCGTCTGGGCTACCTGCTCAAGGTGGAGATGCTGCGGTGGCTGGCCGACGTCGAGCCGGCCGTGCACACCATCGAGACCTGGAACGCCGCCTCCAACGACCACATGGTCGGCGTGAACGAGGAGCTGGGCTACGAGCTGGTCGGTCGGTCGCTGGTGTTTCAGCGCGGCGGCTCGAGCCACCAGGGGCTGGAGTAGGCGATCCCGAGCAGGTTGCCCGGGTGCCCGGCCGGCCCGGGGGTGGCGTTGCGCTCCGTCGGGTCGGCGATCCGCAGCAGCACCCAGTCGCCGTCGTCGACGTTGAGGCGCGTGCGCAGTCGGACGACCGGGCCGACGCGGAAGTCCTTCGCGGCCACGACCCGTGGGACGTCCCCACCGGGACGCAGCACCTGCAGCTGGAGCCGGCGACCGACCCAGTCGGCGTCGCGGGCGAGGTCGACGCGGAACTCGACGACACCGCGGGTCATCCGCAGGACCGACCCCATCGGCCGGTGCCGCCGACCCGGGGCCTGTGCCGTCGCGTCGAGGCGGAGGCCGGAGGTCCGGGTGGCGAAGAAGCGGCGCGCCAGCATCGCCTGCTTGACGCCGGCCCGCGTGTGCTCGCGCACCCACAGTCCGGTTCGTCCCTTCCCCTCGGGGAAGCCCCAGTCGGTCCCGTGCTCGTCGGTGACGCCGGTGATCCCCGTGCGCCAGCCGGCGTCGAGGCACGCGGACAGGGGCGACGAGCGTCCGTCGGCGTACCCCTCGAAGAGGTAGTCGTCACGCCGGTTGAACATCTCCAGCGACACCATCTGGCGCCGTACGCGCGGGTCGTAGCGGAACTCGCCGAACCGCAGCGGCTCGCGACCCGGGTGGTTGAACCCGGCGATGCCGTCGGCCCCGCCGGTCAGGACCAGCCCGGGCTCGCGTCGCAACCAGTCCAGGAACGGCTGCATGAGCCCGGCCTGGAGGACGTCGACGTAGTGCTCGGTGAACCACACGTTGACGTGGCCGATGAGCGGCTCGGACCACTCGAACCCGCGGATCGCGGTGAAGGCGCCGTTGCGGTTGGCGGCGTCGGCGTGCCGGCGGGTCGCCGCCCAGCCGCCCGGGGTCAGTCCGGCGACCTGGCGGTACTCCGGCGGGAGGATCCCGGTGAGCAGGTCGCCGAGCAGGTTGTTCGACAGCGTCGAGTGGTCGGTGAGCGCCGCGACGTCGAGTCCCGCGGCGCGCATCGAGGTGAAGGCCACCGCCGGGTCGCCGTCGCCGTCGGAGAGGTGGGAGTGGTTGTGCAGGTCGGCGTGCACCAGCCGGGTCCCGCGGGTGATGCGCGAGAGCCGACGCGCACCGCGGCGGCGGGCGCCGGTGGGCGCGGCGACGGCGCGGGTCTCCGACCCCAGCGCGCCTGCGAGCAGCAGCGAGGCGCCCGCGGTGCCGGCGGCCGTGGCGATCGCCCGCCGCCGGTCGAGCGTCAGCGGGGGAGGAGCGTGGTGGTGGCCGGCGTCGCCGTGGTGGTCGCACATGCCAGGTCCAACGACGCGGTCCGACGCGGGTTCCTCCCCGCCGGGTGAACGGTCGGTGAAGGCTCGGATCGGCGGCTGTCGATGCCGGGTCAGCGCAGGGCCGAGCCCGCTGCGCGCAGCCGCTCGACCGCCTCGGTCACCACGCGGTCGATGAGCTCCTCGCAGGTCGGCAGGTCGTCGAGCACGCCGACCACCTGTCCCGACGCGAGCACGCCCGCGCCGGTGTCGCCGTCGACGAGACCGGACTTCAGCATCATCGGGGTGTTGGCCGCCAGCGCCATCTGCGCCCACGACCGCTCCGACCCGTGCTTCATCGACCGGCCGTCGGCGGCGAGCTGGCGCCAGCTCATCCCGCTCATCCTCTTGAACTCCAGCGTGCGGCGGACGGTCGGGACGAGCCGTCGTACGCCGCTGGTGCCCTCCAGCTCCTCGACCAGCGAGGTCCGCAGCATCCGGTGCGGCATGCCGTCGACCTTGTCGGTCACGACCGTGCCGTTCACGTCGTAGGTGAGGTAGAGCTCCTTGACCGCGTCGGGCACCGAGCTGTCGCGGGTCAGGAGGAAGCGGGTGCCCATGCCGATGCCGGCGGCGCCGTAGCTGAGCGCCGCCGCGAGACCGCGGCCGTCGAAGAACCCGCCGGCCGCGACCACGGGGATGTCGACGGCGTCGAGGACGGTCGGGAGCAGCAGGCTGGTGGGGACCGAGCCGGTGTGGCCGCCGCCCTCGCCGCCCTGGATCATCACCGCGTCGGCACCCCAGCCGGCCACCTTCTCGGCGTGCCGCGGGGCACCGACCGAGGGCATCACGACGATGCCGTGGTCCTTGAGCTTGGCGATCAGCTCCTGCTTCGGAGCGAGCGCGAACGAGGCGACCTTCACGCCGTGCTTGATCAGGAGGTCGACGCGCTCGGGCGCGTCCCCGGCATCGGCGCGGAGGTTGACGCCGAACGGCTGCTCCGTGCGCCCCTTGACCTCGAGGATCGCCCGCTCGAGCTCCTCGAAGGTCATGGTGGCCGAGGCGAGGATGCCGAGACCGCCGGCGTTGGCCGTACCGCTCACCAGGCGCGGGCCCGCGACCCATCCCATGCCGGTCTGCACGACGGGGTGACGGATGCCGACGAGCTCGGTGAGCGCGGTGGTCAGCTGCTGCTCGATCATCCCTGCGGCACCTCCTTGAAGCGCAGCCCCTTCGGGTCGAGCACCTCGCGGATCAGCAGGAGCTCCTCCGTGGTGGGCTCCCGCGTCGTCGCGACGTCGTCGTCGGCGGCGAGCTCGAAGCCGGTGGCGGCGCGGACCTCGTCCAGGGTGACGCCCGGGTGGACCGATCGCACGCGGACGGTGTCGCCGGGACCGGTGACGTCCAGGACGGCCAGGTCGGTCACGATCCGATGGATGTCGTTGAAGCGGGCGGCCGCAGGTCCGGCGGCCGCCGCCCGCTGGGGGCCGACGCCGGAGACGACGTCGACCTGCTCGACGAAGGCCCGCGGCGAGTGCTTCGGCACCCAGTAGGAGGTGCGGTTGTTGACCGTGTTGCCGGGCGCGCCGCGCGAGCCCAGCAGCTGCCGGGTCGGCCGGTCGAACGGACCGATGGCGGAGATGTTCTGGTTGCCCGCGCGGTCGATCTGGGTCGCGCCCATCATCACGTGGCGGGTGCCGTAGGCCACGACGTCGAAGACCTTCCGGAAGGGGATCCAGCCCTCGACGACGTCGGCCTTCGCGAACAGCGGCGGGACGCCGGCGAGGAACAGCGACTCGCCGTCGGAGATCACCAGGTCCGGGTTGGAGGTGAGCTTGGCGAGCCGTACGCCGAGCATCGGCATGAGACCCATCGGGCTGGCGAAGATCTCGCCGTCCTCGGCGAACGCATCGGCCACCGCGGCGGCGCAGACGTCGGCGCGGGTGATCTCACTCATCGGGCGGTCTCCTCGGCGAACGTGCGGACGGCGGCCTGGTAGGCGTCCTCGTCACCGGCGAGGAAGCGGTCGTGGAAGGCCGCCCAGTCCTCGTCGCTGCCCTTGGCCGCCTCGGCGTACGCCCGCTGGAAGCGCTCGTCGCGCTCGTAGTCGGGGGTGCAGGTGGTGAAGTGCGCGCCGTGCGGCGTCTCGACGACGCCGTCGACCATCATCCGGCTGATGAGCAGTCGCTGGACGGGGGTGTCGACCGTGAGGCCCGCGGTGTCGACGATCTGCTCGCAGGAGACGTACGCCCTGCGCGCCGCCATGCAGAAGAGGTCGTCGAAGTACGGGTCCGGCCCGAGGTAGGTCGCGTTGCCGTGGCGGTCCGCACGGTTGAGGTGCACGAGTGCGGCGTCGAGCTCGAGGGCGGGCACCGCCACGAGCTCCTCGGCGACGCCGTCGGGACCGGGGTAGGGGCTGGTGACGGTGCGGATCCAGGGGTTGTGGACCAGGACGTCGGAGCCGAGGCCGGCGCGCATGGGGAGGAACGGCAGTCGCTGCGCGGCGGCGCGCAGCCCGGTCTGGAACATCCCCTCGTCGAGCTCGACGATCTCGGGGATCGTGCCCTCCTGGCGGGCGCGCTGGAAGTTCGGCTCCAGCGGGACCGAGTCGAGCGAGACGAAGGCGTAGACCAGCTTGCGGATCTTCCCGGCGCGGGCCAGGAGGCCGACGTCGGCACCGCCCCAGGAGACCAGCGTCAGGTCGGTGAGGTCCGAGCGCAGGATCGCGCGCACCAGGGCCATGGGCTTGCGCCGCGGGCCCCAGCCGCCGATGCCGATCGTCATGCCGCTCTCGAGGCTGCCGATGACCTCGTCGATCGTCATGGTCTTGTCGCGGGGCGTGCCGTTCACGCGTCGGACCCCTTCCCGCCCGTACGGGCCTTGTCGGTGCCGGCGAAGTCGTCGCGCAGCTCGTCGGAGACGCCGGCGAGGTTGAGCTCGAAGGTGAAGCCCTGCTCGAACCGGTAGGACGTGTTGACGTCGATCGGGTCGATCCCGTTCAGCGCCTCCTTCGCCGCCCGGATGACCCGGGTGTCCTTCTCGGCGATGTCGGCGGCCAGCGACAGGGCGAGCTCGTCGAGCTCGCCGCGCGGCACCACGGCGTACACGGACCCGTGCTGGACGAGGTCGGCGGCCGGGATCGTGCGGGCGGTGAAGTAGAGGGTGCGCATCAGGTGCTGGGGGACCAGTCGCGCCATGTGGGTGGCGGCGCCGAGGGCGCCCTGCTTGACCTCGGGCACTCCGAAGTAGGCGTCGTCGCTGGCGACCACGATGTCGGCGTTGCCGACCAGGCCGACCCCGCCACCGACGCAGAAGCCCTGCACCGCGGCGATGACCGGGACGCTGCACTCGTAGACGGCCTTGAAGGCGGCGTAGCAGCCCTTGTTGGCGCCGATCAGCGCATCGAAGCCGGTGGTGTGCTGCATCTCCTTGATGTCGACGCCCGCGTTGTAGCCGCGGCCCTCGGCGCGCAGCACCACGACGTGCGTCTGCGGGTCGGCCGAGGCCTCGTCCAGCGCGGCCGCGACCTCGAACCACGCCGCGACGGGCAGGGCGTTGACGGGCGGGAAGTCCATGGTGATGACCCGGATGTGGTCCGGGCGGAGGGTGGAGTCGAGGGGCACGGGTCCACCTTTCGCGGTCGGTCTGGTCACCAAACCAAACATTTGCTTGGTACCCTAACACTTGCTTGGTTCGGGTGGGCCGCCGCGAGGCGCCCGGGAGAGGAGTGCGGCATGGCGGTGACGATCGACCTCGCCGGCCGTGTCGTGCTGGTGACCGGGGGCAGCCAGGGGATCGGGGCCGGCATCACGCGGCGCTTCGTCGCCGCCGGCGCCCACGTCGTGACGTGCGCCCGCCGACCGGTCGCCGAGGAGCCGCCCGGCACCGAGCACCGGACCTGTGACGTCCGCGATCCCGACTCCGTCGCGGAGCTCGTCGCCGGGATCGTCGCCGACCACGGCCGGCTCGACGTCGCGGTC
>Ga0172375_10013715_pt1 | contig 10013 bp, 7 predicted proteins | sample LakKiv1m_FD_114537 | JGI IMG/M metagenome (GOLD analysis project Ga0172375, IMG submission 114537) | Freshwater microbial communities from Kabuno Bay, South-Kivu, Congo - kab_092012_11.1m | ecosystem: Environmental > Aquatic > Freshwater > Lake | place: Democratic Republic of the Congo...
TCTGTATATCAACCCAGAAAACAGGAAAACAACAATAAGCAAATAAGTTTTAAATGGTGCCATAACGAATTTTATTTAAGGTTAAAAGTTTACGTTTGAAATTATTCATTTTAATATTTTTAAAAAGGAATATGATGCCAAAACAATATTTACTTATTGATGCTGTTTTTATTCGCTCACACTTCATCAATTTTGAAAAAGCTGTATTCATTCGCTTTTGTTGTTTAAGCTCAGCAATAGCAACTTCATGGACATCCGAAGAGTTATTTCCATCACTGAATGTAAGGCGTATATCTATGGTAAGACGTTCCATTTCGTGCTTGTTGACAAAAGTAATACGCGAATAGGTAATCCATAATTTTGGGACTAATTGTTCTCCATGAATATGAATTTTTGATTGAAGAAAAGTATCTGTTTTCCCAACTATACTCTGTTCAATTTGATTTATTTTAATTCTGTCTTTAGTAGTTTTGCCTTTGTTGTTTTTATTTTTTATTTCAAAAAAATGGATATTCGAAGTAAGATATGTTCTGAACCTAACTTTATTTCTATTCATTTTTCCGCGATGGTGATCATAATAAAATAAAAAATCGTTTGTGTCGTAGTAGAGAGTTTTGTAATCATTTAAGCGTATACCATTCACTTCAAGCACCCGATAATCGTTTTTAAGTTTCTCGAGTATGGAAGGTAATTGTTCAATTTTCAAAATGTACTTTGTGTCGGATCTGTTCATCAGTTTTACACTATCCATTTCGTTTAGTGTTATGGGCTCAAAACTTTGAATTATTTCCTCAACAACATTCATTTGAATTTATCTTTATTAATTAGCGTAATTATATTTTTTTGTAGATAGTAATTTTTTATTGGCATCATAGGTTTTTTTGTCTACCTTAAACCCTTTGCTGTTGTACGTATATACGCTTTGCTTTAATATTTTTCCGCTGGCATCGAATTCAATTTCTCCTACTTTCTGATTATTTGTATTATAAATAAAAGTTGTTTTTCGGAACGATTTGTCTTTAGCATCAAAAATGGCTTCCTCTATTTTATCTTTGTGAGAATTAAATTTATTAAGTTCTTTTCTTTTGATACTGCCTTCTTTGAAGTAATCTATTTGCTCAATGGTATTTCCATCTTTATCGTACGCTGTATAAGAATCTTTATAAGTAATATCTTTGCCATTTTCGTTTATAGTGATATAAGCGGTTTCGGATGTAATTTTATTGGAACGAATATCTTTTTTACTTTGCGAAAAAGATAAAGTAAAATTCAAAAATAGTACTAGAAAGAAAATATTTTTAAAGTATTGAATTTTGATAATATTAGTTAATTCAGAATATTTTTTCATAGTTCATCATTTTAATTAATCAAATATTTCTAGATCGGGGACGGTAATCGTTTGTTTGTTCGATGCTGCAGTTACCTCCTGAATAACGGCGTATTTAAGGGTTTGTATACCCGTTTGAACAATTTGTGCTGAGTCTTTTGAATAAACATAAACTTTATATGTTCCTTTGCGTAGATACTTGAACTCATATGTACCATCATAGTTTGTCCGCGTGCGATCACTGAACGAAGCATCATCGCCATAAATAATATAAACATCTCTTTCAGGTGCATAGCCGGTACCCAATAAAGTTTGATAAGTTGCATTGTAATATTTCGCATGCACCTTTCCTGTGATGTTTACATTACCGCCTTGACCTGCATCTTTTTTACATGCAGTAATTAAACCAAAAAATACAATACAAACTACTAAAATTAAAATCGATTGTTTTTTCATATTTAAGTGTTTTACTTTTTTATTATTGAATAATGATTTTCTCACAAACCCTATTTTGACTATTAATCATAAGGTTTACAAAATATATACCGGATTTTAGATTGCTTCGGTTCAGAATAATTTTATCAGCACAAACCAGGTAATTAATGTTTGCTTTTTTCCCGGTCACATCGAACAACTCAACAACAATAGGTAATTTAGTAAGTTGTAATCCTTGCATTTCAATGGTTGCAGATTCAGAAAAAGGATTTGGATAAACAATAATACTTTGTTCAGTCGATGAAATATCCTCAATACCCACAGCAGAAGTTAAATATTTAAGAACTAAAATATCGCGCTGGGTTCCGATGCCTTCGCTACCGCCACCAACAAAAACGCCATTATTTCGAACAGCAATAGAGTTGGCTCCATCATAGGTGTTTGCTGTTCCATTGTAAACAGCATACCACTTGAGTGTTCCAGATGGATCATATTTAATAGTGATGTAATCGTAGTTTTCTGCTGAAAGATTACCATTATCACAACGACCGCTTATATAAATATTGCTAGAGTCATCAACAGCAATAGCATTAGCAACATCGTCTTTTCCGGCAAGTCCGGTGTATTCTCTTGTCCATTTTTCCGTTCCTAACGAATCATATTTTACAGTGAGATAATTTAAGTTCTTAGCTATTTGCGAAGTATCCTCACCGCTTTCGCCTGTTACATAAACATTTCCATTAATATCCACAACTATTGCTTTAGGATTATCATCTCCATTGATAGTGCCATTAAATCGGGCGACCCATTTTTGTGTTCCTGCTGAATTGTACTTCACGGTTGCGTAATCATCATTTATACCGCCACTTTGTTTGCTGTTACCTGTTATATAACTATTCTCGTTGGCATCAACAAAAAGAGCGGTCGGCAAATCAGCACCAAATGTTCCATTGTATGTTTTAACCCATAGTTGTGTTCCTGCATTATTGTATTTTATAGTGACAAAATCATCATCAATAAGGCTTGCACTTCGTCCGCATACAAAAATATTTCCGGCTGAACTAACTTTAACTGCTATTGCTCTGTCAACACTATTCCCTGTTCCATTATACCGCTTAACCCATTGCAATGCACCGGATGAATTATATTTGATAATACAAAAATCATCATTCGAAATGTAAGTACCATCACCATCGCTTTCGCCAGTTACATATACATTGCCTGAAGCATCTACATCCATAGCCCATGCTTTGTCTGATTCACTTACAGGTGAATCATATTTACGTGTCCACACAGTATCACCCGATGAATTATATTTTATGGTAGTATAATCATAACTACGCCCGATATTTTTTGTAAAACCTGCAACATAAACAAAACCGGAAGCATCTACATTTATTGCATTGGCTTCGTCATGATAACTTGCAGTTCCATTGAATTTCCGTGTCCATAAGGTATCTCCGGTAGGTCCAATTTTAATTGTACACATGTCGCGATCCATATCTTTGGTAATGGTATATCCGGCTACATATACATTACCGGATGCATCTGTAGTGATAGCATTAACATTGTCGTATTGGTCTCCTTGACCTGAAATTGTTTTTAACCATTGTTGGGTGCCTGCAGAGTTGTATTTGATAGTTGCCGCATCTTTTTGTGTAACTAAATTATAACTGCCACCTGATACAAAAACGTTGCCTGAATTATCAACAAGGATACTGCTCGCCCTATCTTCCGAACTCATCGTTCCATCATACGTTTTAACCCATTGTTGAGTGCCTGCTGAATTGTATTTGACAGTTGCGTAATCTTTATTGATAAGTGTTAATGAGGGATTGGCATCGCTTTCGCCTGTAACATATACATTCCCTGAGTTGTCAACTGTAATAGCATTTGGAATATCATCACCATTTCCAACGCCATTATATGTAGAAACCCATTGTTGAGTGCCTGCTGAATTATATTTTAAGGTTACAAAATTATAGTTAATACCAATCGAAACATCTACATCGCTCATTCCTGTTACATAAATATTTGCACTTGCATCAATAGCCATTGCATTAGGATAGTCTGCATCAGCACCCGTCCCATCATATCGCTTATAAGGCACCCATTGCTCTATACCGGCTGAGTTGTATTTTACAACAACAATGTCATCATCAGTGCCATTGTTGCTTCTGCCTGTAACATACACATTATTTAAATTATCCAAAACCATAGAAACAGCTCTATCATTACCAAAGCCAGCATCAAATATTTTAAACCATAATAAAAGACCCGTTGAGTCATACTTCATGGTAATAAAATCATCATCAAAATCGTTAGCACTCCTTCCGGTAATGTAAACATTTTTTTGATTATCCACTAAAACTTTAACGGCTCTGTCTGTTCCATTTCCAAATCCATTAAATCTTTTTATCCATTTCTGATTGCCTGCAGCGTCATATTTAATAGTAAGATAGTCATCGTTTCCATACATAGATGGGTCGCTATCGCTTTGTCCTGTCACATAAATGTTATTCTGATAATCAACCGCAATAGAATTTGCAATATCATCTTCGTTAATATAATTATAGGTTCTTGTCCAAAGAGTGTCGCCGGCATTATTATATTTGATTGTTATATAGTCGTCGCCCATGCTGTTCCCTTTCTGAAAACCTGTAACAATGACATTATTAGCGTTGTCAAGCACAATAGCTACCGCTTCATCAGCGCCAAATCCTGGACCGCTATGCATTCTTTTCCACATAGTATCGCCCGAAGAGTTTAATTTCACAACAAGAATATCTCGGTTTTGATTGGTATTGACTGTGTATCCACCTTGATAAATATTACCGGATCCATCCATGACCATACAATTAATTTTATCAGAGTAATCACCAGCACCAGTATAACGTCTGGACCATTGCTCAGTAATCTGAGCAGATATTGTAGTGAAAAAAAACAATCCAAAACAGAAAGTAAGAAAACTTGATTTATTCATTTGATATAATATAATTTCGAATTTAAAGCGTCTTTAAGAAATTGTAAGCAAACTTAATTAATTGTATTTAATAAATGTAATTAATTAACATTTTATTTACATTATTTTTATACAGACGATATTTACTATAAAAAGGTTGAATGCAATAGTATGATAATTTATAAAAATAGCTATTATTATATTTCAATGAAAATGTATAAAATTTTATGATTTTGTTTTAATGATAATTATACAATCGTTTTTTCATGCTTGACTAATTCATTATCGTAATATTACCAGTCTTATTAACGATATCGCCCTTTCTCAATTTAACATTAAGAGTGTAGGCGTACACTCCCGATTGCAGCTTTTTACCTTTAAACATTCCGTCCCACTGCCAATTCAAAGTATGATCAACAGACGAAAAAACTAATTGCCCCCAACGATTGTAGACTTTGAAATCAAGTTCCTGTAGATGTTCACCAGAGATATAAAAATAATCGTTAGTACCGTCTCCATTGGGAGAGAAGCCTGTAGGCACATAAAGTTCGCCGCACAAACTTTCAACTGTTACTACAACAGAATCACTACCAATGCAACCAATCGAATTTTCAATAGTTAGATAATAAGTAGTTGTGGTAACAGGACTGGCAATAGGATTTGAACAATTAGTACAACTCAAAGTCGGTGATGCAGCCCACTGATAGCTTGTTCCTCCTGAAGCGTTGATGGTGGTGGTTGTTCCTACGCAAATAGTTAAATCTCCTGAAAACACGGGATGTGGGTCTTGTAAAACATTGATAGTGATAGTTTGAGAATCTGTACCGCACGAAGTATTTCCAGTGACGGTATAGGTAGTTGTTGATGTTGGGGAAGCAACAGGATTGCTACAGTTTGTGCAACTCAGGCCGGTGGCCGGGCTCCAAGCATAACTTACTCCTCCGTTCACAGTTAACGAGGTTGAACTGTCTTTACAAATACTAGTGTTACCTGTAATGCTGATTGATGGAGCAGGAACAACTGTAACAGTTACAGTAGCTGTATCTGCACCACATAAGCCGGATACAATAACAGTATAGGTTGTAGTTGACGATGGAAATGCATCTGGGTTTGAACATGTTGAGCAACTCAAGCTGGCGGCGGGACTCCATGCATAGCTGCTACCACCAACCACATGAAGTTTGACGGTATCACCTGCACAAATGGTAGTATCTGTTATTGTAAGATTTGCAAGTGCCCCGCTAATTTTACCTACAAAAATATCTTTACCCCCATAATTGCTTAAGGGTATGCTTCCAAACTGTGCAGCACTTGGATAATATCCGCATGCATAAACATAGCATGAATCGTAGGTAGTAAGTCCATTCCCTCTGTCATCACCTGACCCCCCGCCTTGTATGGCCCATTTCCATGTTCCTGATGTATCAATACCGGCAACAAATACTTGATACATATCTGTATTATTTAACGTAATATTTCCACCAAATTTAGCTGTATCACTAAATTGTCCGGTAACGAACAAATCCCCTTTTGTGTTGGATACTATTCTGTTTCCCCTATCGCCACCACCTTTAGAACCAGCTCTTTTAGCCCACACCCAATTCCCGTTTGTTTTCATTTTAGCAACAAAAATATCACGGCCATTGGGACCACCATAATTATTTAGGGTATCACTATCAAAAGGAACTACATCCCTAAACTCACCCGTAACATAAACATCATTATATTTATCAACTGTAATTGAATTTGCCCGGTCGTCTAAAAGACCACCTGTAGTTTCAACCCATATCTGATTGCCGTTGCTATCAAATTTTATAACAAAAATATCAACACCTCCGTTACTTGTCACAACCGTAGAACCAAAGTCTTTAGTACCCCAAAATCCTCCGGCTACATAAACATTCGATAACGTATCAACTGCAATACGATTATCACGCTCCGCATCAATCGCATTAAAAGTTCTTACCCATTGAAAGACACCCGCTGGTGATATTTTAGTTACAAATGAAGTAGAATCCTGTCCGGGAGGCATGGGCACAACTATGCTTCCGAAATATCCGGGATTTCCATAATACCCATAATGGTCACCCAGAAAACCTGTAAGGTAAATATTTCCTGCTTTATCTGTAACCATATCATAGCCATGATCATCTCCGTCTGTTCCGCAGTTAATAAGCCAAATACAATTTCCATTTAAGTCAAATTTCCCGACAAATATCTCATCTGCACTACCTGTCATCAAGCTACAATTACTAAAACTATTGAGCCATACCCATGTGGTTCCTGTTGCATAAATATATCCGTTAACTTTATCCACGCATAAACCTAATACTCTTTCGTCCCAGCCACCAATAGCAGGTTTTACCCACAGCCAGTTTCCCGCAGGATCCATCTTAGCAATAAATCCTTCTTTCCCCCAATCAGTGGCCGGTGTTATACTCCCGAAATTAACTGTCATATAGGCCGGTTGTCCTACATTGTAATAACCCGACACATACAAATTGCCGGCATCATCACTATCTATATCGGTACCTTTATCAGATGCAGGCCCTCCTGCATTTTTAACCCATTGCCAATTTTGCGAGAAAGAATTAATTGAAGTGATTAGGAAGAATAAAAAAAAGACTATTTGCAAAAAGCCTCTCATCAATAGTGATGATGGTCGGGTAAAGAGTGAAGATTGTAAAGTCAATTTCATCAATAAGTTTGCTTAAAGATGAAACAAAAATAAACTATTTTTTATTTAACTCCTACTTATGACCCATTAAAATATTCTTTTGATAATTTATCTTTTTATTATCTTAAATACTTTTTCAAATGAAGGAGATTTGAAGTTCGAAGAAAGCAAAGAGAAAATTATTACGGTGTATAAATCAGGGCTCTTATCTCTGTTTCGCTTAGCAAATTGCCCTCTTCAATAGCCTCGATTGCTTGATTAATAGCGAGGTAATGCGTAAGTTCTCCAAAAACCACTCTTTTGACTTCAACACCATAAGCCAGATGATAAATTGATTGAAATGCTTTTTGCACGCTGTTTGGCAAGCTCCAATCATCTTCATCAATAGCGACTAGTGGATCCGTGAATTCATTTAGCAGATTTTTTATCTGCGTTTGGTTTTGCCCGGCATTTGAATAAATATTTTTTACTTCTGCAAGCGTATCGGCAAGCAATTGAGGCCTTACGTCATGATGCAGACCTGCTGTAGTATCCTTATAACAAAGTTTATTATTTTTAATATAATAGTCCCAATTCATAAGCGCCACTTTGCATAAGCTGATGGCAATGGCAGCAAGCTTTTGTTCGTCCAGTGTTTCGCAGTATTCTTCGAGTGTCATTGATGAACCAAAACTACAAAAAATATTTGAGCAACCTAATATTTATCTTAAAATGCTTTTCTTTACATAACACAAAATTCATAGTAATCCTAACAGACTGTATCAAGCTGTTATCCCACTTTTCCGTCAGCCAATCACAGGCAGTGTTTATACTTTTTCTTTTATTATATCTGTTTTGTCTGTGATAAATTTACATTTTTCTGTAAACCTAATTCAGGACTTGACAAAGTTTAATAAACATTTTTTATTGCCTATCTGCTGTGTCATTGTCTTTTTTCCACTTGCTTGTAATTTTTTTGTATCACAAACATCAATCTTTATTGATGAAAATTTAAATTTTATCTTCCTTCCAATAATCAAAATGGATTTTTTATTTTTGCAAATTGCGATATTAAGAATAATGCTTTTTATACGAATTTTACCTATTATAAATTGATAATAAAATGAAAAAACTTTTTCCCTTTTCATTGGCTGTTACCATATCTTTATTTGCTACTGCCCAACAGATAGTAATTTCATCAGCCAATAGCAATAATATTAAAACGTATAAAACAATAACCATAGGTAATCAGGTGTGGATGACCGAAAATTTGAATGTAGATCAATTTCGTAACGGGGATCAAATTCCCGAAGCAAAAACAAATGAAGAGTGACAACAAGCCGGTAACAGCTACAAACCTGCTTGGTGTTATTACAACAACGACCCAGCCAAAGGCGAAAAGTACGGAAAGTTATACAATTGGTATGTGGTCAATGATAGCAGGGGTCTTGCACCTGTTGGTTGGCACATACCAAGCGATGAAGAATGGAACATCCTAAAAGCATTTTTAAGTGAAAGCCACCTTGAAGGGGACAAAATGAAAAGCATCAGTGATTGGCTCGAAAATGGAAACGGTACTAATAGTAGTGGATTTACAGCATTGCCGGGTGGCTTTTGTGATAAGTATGGAAAATTTAAAAATGAAGGAATCGAAGGTGAATGGTGGAGTTCTACAAACTTCTACGATGAGGATTGGACAGGGTACTATGCATTTGCTATTTCTATTATTTTGGAATCAGCCAATAAGAGTTCCGAAAACAATAACAGCGATCCCGAAAGTGGGTTTTCTGTTCGCTGTATTAAGGATTAATGCAGCATTTGATTTTCTTTACTTCATTTACCTAATGAAAAAGTTGCATTTGTGAATTGAATTCAGCTTTTAAAAAAAGAGGCCATAACAAAAAACATTTCGTTACAACCTCTTTAGTTTTAAAAGCAGGAAATAAGCCGGGTTCTGTTTTCCGATCATCTGGAATCCCTGTCATTTATCTAAGCTACCTACCCCCCGGGTCAGACGGGCAATCCTATTGCATCGCTTTCGCAATGCAGCCCCGGTATATGTGGTATTGCAACCCAAAAGGTTTACCCGCTTGCCATGTTACCATTGCAAGCCGTGAGCTCTTACCTCACGTTTTCACCCTTGCCCCGCCAAAGCGTGGTGGTTATTTTCTGTGGCACTTGCTGTTACCGGATAATTACTTACCCGATACCTTGCCTTTCGGAAGTATGGCGCCCTGTGTTGCCCGGACTTTCCTCTCTCCGCTTGCGCGAACAGCGACAGAGTATCCTGCTATTTATGTGTAAGAACGTTATCATTTCACTGCAAATTTACGAATTTATTATGATTAAATTTTACCCAACTGTTTGTATGGTTAAAGAGTGCCTAAAGTGAACTAGAGTACTTAAAGTTGAAATGCTCTCTTTTAGATTGCCTCGTTCCTCGCAATGAACTGCGGGATGAATTGTTCTTGTGTTTACCTCGCTAATGTTCGGTTGTGGACAATGATTTTTAAAAATTTCAAATTCGCAAATCAATTTCAAATCATTCGCTCATAAAACATTTTATTGTGAGTAGTCATCTTTTGTTTAAATTTGTACGCATCAATAATAATTAATATCATTATGAAACAAAA
>Ga0172375_10013717_pt1 | contig 10012 bp, 6 predicted proteins | sample LakKiv1m_FD_114537 | JGI IMG/M metagenome (GOLD analysis project Ga0172375, IMG submission 114537) | Freshwater microbial communities from Kabuno Bay, South-Kivu, Congo - kab_092012_11.1m | ecosystem: Environmental > Aquatic > Freshwater > Lake | place: Democratic Republic of the Congo...
CGGATGATCTCCTTCAGCGATAGTCCGTGCCAGGTCCAATCGAGTGGCTGGACCGGAAGCTCCGGACCATCCGCACGCGGCGGGCTCTCGAACACCAGATGCCTCGGTAGGATTGATTCCTCGGCCTGAAGAACAGCCCTTCTCACCACTGACTTGAGCTGCCGTACGTTTCCGGGCCAACTCTCGCTAAGGAGAATCTGCAGAGCCTGTTCGGAAAAACCGCTGATTCCCTTATTGAGTTCACGGTTCGTCTCGCCCAGGAAGAGCCGGCACAGGTGTACTATATCTTCCTTGCGCTCCCGGAGCGGTGGGATAGAAATGGTAAACTCGCTCAGGCGATAGAAGAGGTCCCTGGAAAATGTCCCTGCCGTGACCGCCGAGCTCAGGTCACGGTTAGTCGCCACCAGGAGACGGACGTCAACCTTGACCGGCTCTTTGCCCCCCACGCGGAAAAACGTTTTCTCCTGTATGGCACGGAGCAGCTTGGTCTGGCTGCTGACCGGCATGTTGGCTATCTCGTCCAGGAAAAGAGTTCCCTCTTGGCAGATCTCGAATTTTCCGGGCCTGGAGGTTACGGCTCCGGTAAAAGCACCTTTCTCGTATCCAAACAGTTCGCTCTCGATAAGGGTTTCGGGAATGGCTCCGCAATCCACGGCAATCATGGGACGAGCGAACCGGTGGCTGGCCTCGTGTATTGCCCGGGCTATAAGTTCCTTGCCTGTGCCGGTTTCTCCTCGGATCACTACTGTAAAGTCCGACGCAGCCACGAGCCTCACATCGGATATGATTTGCTGGACAGCTCCGCTGGGGCCCATGATCTCCCGGAGTCTCAGGGCTTGATCCGCACGGGCCGGCGACCCCTTGGGGGCTTCCCTGTTATCCGGGCTCAGTCCGGCAACTGCTCTTTTGACCTTCCGGACGAGGTCCCTATTGTTCAGCGGCTTGGTGAGATAGTCGTTCGCACCCTGCTTCATGGCCTGGACCGCGCCGTGAATCCCGCCGTGGGCTGTTATCATGAGCACCGGAAGACGAGGGTTCATCTCTCGGACTCGCTTGAGCACCTCCATTCCGTCCAGTCCCGGCATCTTCACATCCAAGAGCAGGACGTCGGGAATGCCCAGACGCACCATATCGAGAGCAGCCTGCCCGTCGTTGGCGACCATGGGGATGAATCCTTCACGACGTATCACGTGGAAGATGATGTCGCAGAAACCCTTCTCATCGTCCACAATCAAGATCCGTGCTCCGGCTTTTGTCATAATTCGGCTCCCAGCGCTGTTCTCCCAGGGCGTTAAAGGACGATCGAATCCCCATGCACGTGACTTGGCCGAATGCAGAATCGCATCAGCGATCAGGCCTCAAACAACAAACCTGGCCGACTACTCCTGAAAAGCGTGCCCGTCGCATCTCCTCCGCCTCGAGCGGCAGAGCCCAGCCGCCCTCCGGACTGGTCGCCAACTGCAGGAGCTGAAGCTCTCATTCTTCGGAGATGGACCGGCATGAAACTTTCCCGGGACGATACGTCACCGAGGGACCGATGAGAAGATTTTAGCAAAATTATGGAAGACGTTCCATAGCAAAGGTTCCATAATTCTATACAATTTTGGCCATAATCGGGCGTAAATTTGGCACCTGCGTCCTCAAGACAAACTAAAGCCCCGGGGGGCAGCGTTTAGGTAGGAAAAGGGAACCCGGGGCTTTAACTGAGAAAGTTGATCGTGTAACAACTATGTATTTGCACTCTACATAAGAGCAAGTCGTGTGCCAGAAGCCGTCACACGATTTAATATCTAGTGCTCACAATGCCACTGCCTCAAACGCGGCCTCGAAAAGTTGGGCCGTCGGTTCGTGAGGCCTATTTGATCCCCCGCGGAATCGCCGCCGTGATAGAATAAGGTCGAAACCCGACAATAAAGAGTCAACCCGACGCACACCAAACCGCGGACAAGTCTTTTCCGCCGAGGGGCTCCCCGGCATTCATAGTCGAAAACTCAAGAGAAAGGACTGGAGGAACGCATGGATCACAAAGAAGCAGCCCAATTTCTGGCCTCCGAACTTCGGCTCAAGACAGAGCCGGTGGCAGTGAAATTCCTCAAAGACAGGAAAGATCTTCCCGAAAAGACTCGCCGGCCGTCCGAGGCTATGGGGAAAAGGATCACCATCTGTCAGGCCGTGACCCTAGCGCGGGTTTACAGATGGACCGTGGGGCTGACAAAGGAGGATCTCATCTGCGTGCCAGCGATGATCATGTTTGGTTTTACGAAGACATCCGCGCAAGTGAGTACTCTAGGCAAACTTTTCTGCCAGGTGACCTTCTCAAAGACCCCCGAGGCGGGTGTCGGAGAGGTTGAGACCATGAGCCGGCTGGAAACCGGAGAATACGACGCCATCGCCCTTACTCCGCTTCAGAAGTGTAGCTTTGATCCTGATACGGTCGCGGTTTACTGCAACCCTGCCCAGGTCATGAGGCTGGTCCAGGCTTGGGTCTACGAGACCGGCAAGAGAGTCTCGGGCAATTTCGGCGGTAAGGTTGAATGCACTGAATATCTCATTGCACCCCATAAGGCGGGCGAGGCAAGAGTCGCGATCCCCGGTAACGGCGACAGGATCTTTTCTATGACTCAGGATGACGAGCTCGTATTTACGATTCCCGGCAACAGCGTCGAGGCTCTTATTGATGGACTCAAGGAGGCAGGTAAAAAGCTCGGGGCCCGCTATCCGGTCACCTTCTATCAGAATTTCCAGCCTGAGTTCCCGAAGATATACAAAGATACCGGGAAGGAGTTGGGGGCTTTCGAATAATTCGGCGGCGCAGTTGTCGCGGTATCTAAAAATAGTGTCCGATAAAGGCTATGCTCTGGTGGGGCGGGCATCTTGCCCGCCATTCCCGGGCAGGCATCCTGCCTGTCCCACCAAACCTTGGGCCGACATTGCTACCGTTTTGGACATCGAAATGGGTCAGAATTTTTGGTAGCTGCTCTAACCCTCGATCTCTTCCGGTCGTGCCGATGGAGCCCTAGCCACGAATTTCTGGAGGAGTCCGGCCACGCCAAACAGGCAAATCCCCACAAGGTCAGTCCATGTGGAAGGGTGGAGCAGAAGCAACCCGGATCCTGCGAGCAACAGACGTTCGACCCAGGTCGCCCGTTTGAGGAGCCATCCTGATGCCGCGGACGCAAACGCGAAAACCCCCAAGAACGACGTTCCTACCACCCATACCGTTTCAAAGAGACTACTACCCTTGAGGAGCAGGGCGTAACCCGACGGGTGAAGCGTGAACATGAAAGGTACAACAAAAGCCACTACCGTATACTTCCACGCCATCATGGTGGTCTTGAACGGGTCGCCTCCGGTCAGGGCCGCAGCTGCAAAAGGAGACAGGGCCGTCGGCGGGGAGACTTCCGAGAGGACCGCGTAGTAGAAGATGAACATGTGCGCTGCGTAATCGGGCACGCCAAGTTTTGTGAGAGCGGGAGCGGCAATAACGGCCGCGATAATGTAGGTGGCCGTTATGGGAACCGCCAGGCCGATTATCCACAACAAGACCCCGGTGTAGATGGCGGTAAGCAGAAGACTCCCACCGGCATACGTGATGACGATCGTGGAAAGTTTGAGTCCGAGGCCGGTCAGGCTTACGACCCCCACAATAATTCCCGCGCAGGCACACACGGAAGCCACATTAAGTACGGCTAGAGTCCCGCCCTTGAGTGTTTCCACGATCCTGGCCGGAGTGAACCACGTCTCTCTCCGGATGAAACACGCGACAAAACAAGTACATATCGCGAAGAAGACCGACATGGGGGGAGTGAACCCTGAGACAAGTGCGGCTACCAATACAATAACAGGAAGGAAATGGTACCCGTAGAAACGAGTCAGATTCAGAAGGGTGTGGGTTTTCTCGACCTCCACCAGCCTTAGCCCAAACTTGCGTGCATCGAACTCTACCATGAGCAGAAGTCCCCAGTAGTAAAGGCACGCCGGGATAACCGCCATCTTGATGACATCCAGGTATGAAATCCTCAGGAACTCCGCAATGAGAAACGCCGCCGCTCCCATGACAGGTGGCGTAAGCACGGCTCCGAGACCGCCGGCGGCCAATAATCCCCCGGCGTTCTCTTTGTCATATCCTGCTTTCTTGAGCATTGGGTAGGCAACGGAACCGACGGTAACAGTGTCGGCCACTCCACTCCCTGAACCGCCTGCCAAGAAAAACGACGCCATGCAGACCGTACGGCCGGCTCCTGTAGGTTTGTTTCCTTGAGCCGTGAAAGCAAAATCCACGTAGAACTTACCCGCACCCGAGGTGCGCAGGAAAGCTCCGAAAATCGTGAACATGATGATGAATGTGGACGAAACATCTATGGGAACGCCGAAAATGCCCTCGAGGGTCATGTACATGTGCCCGATTATGCGCTCGATGTCATAACCTCGGTGAGTCCAAGGGGGGGGAAGCCAGGGGCCGACGTACGCGTAAATGAGAAAGAGCACTACCGTGACGGGCATGATCAGGCCGGAGGTTCTCCGGGCAGCCTCAAGGATCAGGAGAATCAGTATGACACCGAACACCACGTCCCAGCGTTCCGGGGTTACTGCCCTGTAGATGAAATCCTCGAAATCCAGGAGCATGTAGCCGATACACGCGGCGGCAAGCAGCGCCAAAACGATGTCAAATAAGTTGACCCTGGCCTTGAACCTCCTCAACGCGGGGTAGTGCAGGAAGATCAAGACCAGCACCACTGCCACATGCAGACCCCGAAGTATCTGGGTGGTAACGGTTCCGACCGCGCAATAGATGGCGAATACGGAGTTGGTCACGGCCAGGACAGTGATCAATATGGTCCAGAACCGGGTAGGCACCCGGGTCACTCCCTCTTCTTTCTCTATTACCTCCTCGACCTTCTTAAGCTGTTCTTCGGCTACCCACGTGTTCGTCCGTTCTTCCATCTTCTATCTCCACAAGGAGCGGGCAAAGTATATCAGGACCGGGACCCGGGTCAGTTTCACACGGATGGGGCCCTCCCGGTTTTCATGGGTCCCAAGATCTATCTCACGATCACGCACGTGGACCACGTGCTTTCCAATGCTGGCGGCAGGGATTGTGAATTCCAGGAATCTTCCATCCACGTTAAATTCATCATTGCGCAGGATGCCAAAGTACTCGAGTGCGGCTTCGCTCGTGCTCGTCACGTGAAAAAGCCTTAGGTGGCCGTTCTCTATTCTGAACTTCTCGCTCACGGGCACTTGATACATGGAGTGTACGTATGTGTGGACAAAGACGTCGCCCTCGGACACCGGCAGCTCGATTTCGTCGCCGATGTCTAACACCGGGAGACTCTTGCTAAGTCCCACGAGCAACAGGATAGCGGTAAGGCCCAGTAGGTACGGCAGCCATGCCTTGGGGCCGTACCTCGAACGGAGTTTCATGTCGGGACGTTCAATCCCTTGTCCTTGAAGAATTTCAGCGCGCCTTTGTGGTAGGGGATGGGAGAACCCTTGACCGCGCTTTTGAGATCTATGGCTTCCGCCTGCTTGTGTACGGCCACCAGGTCGGGCTTGTGTTCGAACAATGCGGTCAATATATCGTACACCAGCTTCTCGTCCATGCTTTCATTGGCTACCAGGCAATTTGCCACCGCAGATACGGGGACATCATTGTCAACCCCTTTGTAAATTCCCTTGGGAATGGTGTGAGGATAGTACACCGGCCCGTACTTGGCCGTCATCTTCTCCAGGCAGTCTGCATTGGGAAGGAGACTGATCTTCATCCCGGGAGAGGCGGCATTATCCAGGACAGCGGCCGTGGGCACGCCGCCGCACCAGAAATACCCGTCAATCTTCCCGTCTTTAAGGGCGCCCGAGGATTCAGATGCCCCAAGCCTGTCTCGCTTAATATCCTTGTCGGGGTTGATTCCACTGGCCTCGAGGACTCTCAACGCCATCACCTCGACTCCGCTTCCCGGCGCACCAGTAGAGATGGTCTTACCCTTCATGTCGGAGACCTTCTCTATGCCCTTTCCTTCCACAACCACTACATGCATGAAGTTCGGGTAAAGGACGGCCATATTCCTTATGGGCAGTCCCTGCTTGAATTTCCCCAGTCCCTTCCAAGCGTCGTAGGCTGTATCACCCATTATGATGCCCAGATCCGCTTTGTTCGCGGCTATGAGCTTGCAGTTGTCCACTGATGCGGCGGTAACCTCGGCCGCGGCCTCGACTTTCGGGACGTATTTGGTAATCACGGCCGCTATAGCGCCTCCCATTACAAAATAAACGCCTCCCATGCCGCCCGTGGCTATGGATATCCTCTTGTCTGCTTGGGCCCAAACTCCTTGAGGGCCGCCAAGGACCATGATGCCTCCGGCTGCCGCTGTTAGCCTAAGGAATTCGCGCCTTCCCATCGCTCGGCCACTTTCGATCCGACGACCCTGACTCATGCCACTCCTCCTGCTATGATACGGTTGATCAGAGATATAGTGATTGCCCAAAGTAATGTCCTTTTCCCCTTTTTCAGCCCCCCTTTTGCTCCCTTCGACACCGAGGCAAGGGGATTTATTCGACAAGTGGGGGATGACATTCGGACAGAATTCTTGGAACTGCTCTAATACGACAGACCTGTTGAGCCAATCCGACCACATGTCGGCATCGCTCCAAGTCGCTCAAGACATCGTCAATGCACGGTGCTGTTCGTGCCAATCCCGCCTGGAATCGGGACAAGAAGGAATCCGGTCAAAAACATCCGGCCATGCAAGGCCGTGCCGTTAGGGGAAACGAACTCCGGGGCAAAAATAGCATAAGATCCGCCGGGAATTCAAGTTGTGGAATTCGTCCCGAAATGCGATCCGTTCAATTACATCCTCAGCCGTTCTTTTCAAGAAGTCAGTTTCGCGTCAGCAGAACCAAGACCAGGCCAGATTCAGTTGCGGTCGGGATCACGACTTGTACATGGCCCTTATGAGGTCGGCGTACTTCTCGTTGATGTATTTTCGTTTCACCTTCATGGTGGGTGTGACCTCGCCGTCCTCTTCGTAGAGTTTCTTGGGGACTATGGTGAATTTCTTGATCTTTTCCACCTTAGATAGCGCTTTGTTGACCGCCTGGAGTTCCCGGTCAATCAACTCGACTATCTCCGGGGCTTTAGTCAGGCTTTCATAGGTGGTGAAGGGGATCTTGTGATCCTGCGCGTACTGGACCACGTTCTCTTCGTCAATGACGATCAGCGCGGACAGGAACTTTAGCCTGTCGCCAATGACTATAGCGTCATTTATGTAAGGGCTGAATTTAAGTTGATTCTCCATGTTCTGGGGGGCAATGTTCTTGCCGCCGGCAGTGATGATGAGATCCTTCTTACGGTCGGTGATGGACAGATATCCTTTCTCGTCCAGACGGCCGACATCGCCGGAATGGAGCCATCCGTCCACCAGAGTCTCCGCTGTGGCCTCCGGATTCTTGAAATAGCCCATGAAAACGTTGCCACCGCGGAACAGTATCTCGCCGTCTTCGGCTATGCGCACCTCGACTCCGGGCAGAGGCGGTCCGACATTGCCAAGTTCCACCTGGCCCTGATGAATGCAGGTTGGCCCAGCGCCCTCAGTCTGTCCGTATACCTCACGCATGGGAACCCCGATGCCGTGGAAGTACCTCAACACGTCCGGCGAGATCGGAGCCGCTCCGGAAACCGCAAGCCTGACACGCTCGAACCCCAGCCGCTCCCGGAGCTTGTAAAAGACTCCTACATTTGCCAGGAATCGCATGATCTTCAGAAGAGCAGGGATCTCTTTTCCAGTGAGCCGCAATTGAGCATAACCTACGCCCAGCCGCTCCGCGATTCCGTACGCGATGCGCTTGAACCAGGTGGCGTTGGCTATCCGGATGCGGACTGCCGAATAGTATTTCTCCCAGATGCGGGGCACCGCAAAGATGACGGTGGGCGAGACTTCCCGGAAATTGGCCATAACAGTGTCGGGGCTCTCCACGAAATTCACCGTGTACCCGAAACGGATGGGCAGGAATACCGTGAACATTCTCTCTGCGATGTGGCTCAGCGGTAGAAAGGAGACCATCTCGTCGGATGAATACATCGGGATGGCTTCGCCGATGGACCACGAGGTCCACGAGATGTTCTGGTGGGAAAGCATCGCTCCCTTTGGTGGCCCAGTCGTTCCCGAAGTGTAAATGATCAGGGCCATATCATCGGGTCGGATGCTCCGGACCTGCTCATCGAAGCGATGGGGATGTTTTTCGTCAAGCTCCCGACCCATCTCCAGCAGTTCCTCGAAAGTCATGACCATAGGATCCGAAAAGTGCTTCAAACCCTTTGAGTCTATGACAACGATCTTCGTCAGTTTGGGTGCACGCTCCTTGAAGAAAAGTGCCTTGTCGAGCTGCTCTTCGTCTTCGGCTATGAAGATGCTGGAATCGGAATGGACCGTCACGTATTCGCACTGTTCGGCAGCGCTGGTAGTGTAGATTCCCACGGTCACGCAACCTGCGCACATCGTGCCAAGGTCTGAATAGAGCCATTCAGGCCTGTTTTCGCCGATGACGGCCACGCTGTCGCCCGGTCTCAGTCCAAGCGCTATCAGGCCCATGCAGGTATGGCGGACCTTTTCCAGGTACTGGGCCCAGGTCACGTCTCTCCATATTCCGAGATACTTGTATCTGAGCGCTACTTTGTCCGGGGCCTGGGCCACGCGGTCCAGGAACATCTCGGGTACTGTCTGGGGTTTTGGATCGGCTTTGCTTTTGTTCATATTGTTCAACAACGCTCATCAGGGCCTTCCAACAACGGTCAGCCCGAGTGTCCCTCCTCCTAGCGCCAGCGTTTCTTTCTCTTGTATCGCTGGTAGCCTTTCACCGACGTCTCTTTTTGTACGCCGAGGTAGAATTCCTGGACGTCCTCGTCCTCGAGGAGCTTCTCCGGGGGGCCTTCCAGGACTATGCGGCCGGTCTCCATTATGAAGGCGTGATGAGCCACGGCCAGAGCCTTGCGGGCGTTCTGTTCCACCAGGAGGATCGTGGTGCCGTCTTCGTTTATATTCTTGATGATGTTGAAGATCTCGGTTACCAGCAGCGGTGACAACCCGAGGGACGGCTCGTCCAGGATCATCAGCGAAGGCCTGGACATGAGCGCCCTGCCAATGGCGAGCATCTGCTGTTCGCCCCCGGAGAGGGTTCCTGCCTGCTGTTTCAGACGGTCCTTGAGTATGGCAAAATAGCTGAATACTCTGTCCAGATCGCCTGACACATCCCTGTCCCTGCGGGTGTAGGCGCCCATGTTGAGGTTCTCGCGGACGGTCAATTCCGGGAAGACCTCTCTGCCTTCGGGCACGTATGCGATACCGCGGCGGACTATATGTTCGGTTTCCATCCCGTCTATGCGTTGGCCCTTGAACCAGATGGTCCCCTTTTCGGGCTGATCGTCCAGGTAACCCATGATGGTTTTGAGGGTCGTGCTCTTGCCGGCTCCATTGGCGCCAAGGATGGCGCGTATCTGGCCTTCCTCGATCTTGAGGGACAGGCCTCGGACCACCATGATCTTGCCGTAGTAGATCTCTATGTTTTTTGTTTCAAGCATAAGGAGGCACTTTGAAATCGGAAAAGATTGGAGGCTCTTGCTCGCGGACAGCGAAGGCCGCACATCATATAGGCCGGCGCTCCGCGAATTCTCAGTCCTTGCCCAGGTAAGCCTCCAGCACCTGGGGATGGTTGCGGACGACATCAGGAGGTCCCTGAACCAGCTTCACGCCGAAGTTCAGCGCCATGACCTCGTCGGAAACGTCCATAACCAAGTTCATGTCGTGCTCGACCATCATGACGGTAATATCCAGATCGTCCCGGATATCCCTTATCCAGAACATCATGTCCCGTTTTTCTTCCTGGTTCATCCCTGCCGTTGGCTCGTCCAGCATCAGAAGCGTAGGCTCCGTGGCCAGAGCCCGGCCGAGTTCCACGAGCTTGCGGGTTCCGTAGGGCAGGGCGGCCACGGGAATGTCCCTTGCGGATTCGATCTCCA
>Ga0172375_10013719_pt1 | contig 10010 bp, 11 predicted proteins | sample LakKiv1m_FD_114537 | JGI IMG/M metagenome (GOLD analysis project Ga0172375, IMG submission 114537) | Freshwater microbial communities from Kabuno Bay, South-Kivu, Congo - kab_092012_11.1m | ecosystem: Environmental > Aquatic > Freshwater > Lake | place: Democratic Republic of the Congo...
CGAGAACTTTTGAAATCTATTTTGATGACCTCAACCCCGAAGCGCAAAGAAATCTGTTGGCTACTTTCGGTACCACTGAGGAAGAAGAAAACTGGGATATATTTTCCCTAGCAACTATTGAAAAAGAGGACGAAGAAAATGAATAAGAAGGATAGGGAGCAACAATGTGTATAACTAACTTTAGTCACTTTATTCTACAACGAACTACCTATGTCTATGCAGTACGCAGAATTATGATGTATTTCCCCTGGCAATTGAAGAATAGTAGAATTAAATCACCATTCTACGATATGTTCTGGGAGCCCAATAAACTGTATAAGATTACTACTGGATTCTTCACTGAGTATTCAGCATTTCATGTGCTTCTCAGAAAGAAAGATGCCAGACGATTTGTTAAAGCATTGCTTAGACATGCACCTGGGGGCTATCAGGGCGCAACATTCTTTCGGGCAAGGGTTCCAAAATACAGTCTTGTTTATAAAGGTGTGACTGCAAAAATCGGAGTTCGTGGCTGTGATAATCTGCCTTGTATGGCAGTAAACCAACTTGTATTATTAAATCAAGAAACCTAGAGTACTTAACCTGTATAACAAGGGCATAAAACAGGAGGCTGTTAATGCGACCGTATAGTGACCTCAAGACAGATGACATTCAGCGGTTATTGGTATATATTCGGAATCTACTCTACAAAATAGAGAAGTTTGGACTACGCAGAGGCTATGACGGATACCCGATTCGACAACTACAAGACCTAATCCAGTATAAAACAAATAACAAAAGGAGGAAAAATGCTAGTAGAAAAAGTTAGCGTAAACAAAAACGAATTGCCGGGTGGATTTGTGTACATCTTTATCGGACCACCCAAAACCGGGAAGACAACGGAGGTAGCCAAGTGGCGAGATAGCTGTTTGCTAATAGATGCTAATCTTGGGTCGGACTTGGTAGAATGTAACCGTATAACAGTTACCAGTATTAATCCACCAAAAGAAGAACAAAAAGATGAAAATGGCAAAATCATTATTCGGAACGGAAAACCGCTGCTTAGAATTATTCCACCGGAAGAAAGAGGATATGTTTATCGTACTGGTCCCAATCGCGGAAAACCAATGTCAGTGTATTCAGTTTCAGAAGTACTAACCTATGCTAGACAGAATCTGGAACAGGGCACATTCCCATATAAAGCAATTGCTATAGATACTATGGGCGATATCAACGAATGGATTGAGGAAATAGTAATCAACGAAATGGGATTAAAATCAATGGGCGAAGCTGCTTATGGTGGCGATTGGGGTAGAGCAAGAAGTAAAAATCTTGATATTATTAAACGCTTTGGGCTGCTCTGCAGAAAATATGGTATCGATTTTATTCAAATAAACCACTCCAAGCCTACCACCACTATTGGAACAACAGTACAACTGTCTGCCGATTTGCCCAGGGGACTAACCACCGCTCTAAATGGAAGGGCTGATGTTATTGGATATGTTAGTATAGATAAGTCAACCAACAAGGCCGTGGTGTCATTCCAGGCGTATGACGAACGACAGGTAGGCAGTCGCTTTGAAGCGTTGGCCGGAAAGACAATTCCATTTAGTTGGACGTCAATTGAAAATGAAGTAAAGAAACACACCATCAAACAGAAGGAGACAGAAAATGATAAATAATTATGAAACACTGGGAATATCTACACCAGGATATGTTAAAGAAGGCATTGTACCCGTGGCGGTTACTAAAGTTGAATTATTTGACCAGTCGGCATCACAAAGAAAAAATGATGTCGCTATTAAGGTGTATTATGCACCAGAAGGAAAGGGTCAAACATACAATTTTATCTTATCCGGTGACTATAAGCGTGACGAACAGGGCCACATTATTGCTGCTGGCAGTGCATTTACCATACTTGAGTTCTTTAATGCAATGGGTATACTGTGCGTAAATGCAGATGGTAGCATAAATGAGAATGTACTAAGTAGTATTAGCGCTACTCCACTTAGCGATAATCCACTAATTTCAGAATATGAACCTAATTTATACGTTTATATGTATCGGGAGGTTAATCGCAAAGACGGCAAAACTTACTGGCGAGCATACCGGAGAGTGCTACCAATTACAGCAAAAGATTCTGATATTCGTAAGCTGGTGGGTCACTTCGAGAAAGATGTTAAGATGGGCTATATTAAACCTGCCAGTACCGTTCAAACACCGATAAGCGAAGTAGAGGAGCTATAATGTTTATAGAGGTTGTACAAGGATTACCAAGTAATCGTCCAGGGCTGTGTATTCCGTATGACCAATTAAAGGGGTACATCCGCAAGGATGTGCCCCTCTACCGCTCAACCTATATATTTAAAGAGCCATTTGAAGGGTCGGTAAGCAACTATATGGGAATTTATTCTATTAATAATATCATCTTAGATGTAGACAATGATGGCGACTTTAAAACTACCAGAGAAAAGTGCATAGCTGTGTTAGAAATGGTACGAGATTTAATTGGTGATAGGTTCTTAATATATTTCTCTGGCAGTGGTTTTCACATTGTGTTTAGTGCCCAAGCGTTTGGATTTGAAGATAGCGAGCGGCTCCCACAAATAGTAAAAGCAACTTTGCAAAGTATATTTAGTGATTGGGTAGACCTATCGTTTTATTCCAAGAGCGGAATCTATCGTGTGCCACATACTATTAATAGCAAGACCAACCTGTATAAGATACCTATTCACTATGAAGAATTGTTACACGAAGATATACAAGCACTAGCCACTACTCCACGACTCGACTTCCCATTTGGCAATTATGACTTGGCGGCTAACAAAGAACTGCATAGTATGATTGTGGACCATCTGAATATAGAATCACAGCCAGTATTTGAACCATTTAGAATTGCTAGTTGTATCCACAATTTATGGAAACGCGGCCCACAAACCGGAGAGCGGCATCAAACAATTCTGCGTTTAACATCTCACTTCCGCAGACATGGGTTTCCGGTAGATGCTGCTATTTCTGCAATAGGTAAGTGGCTACAAAGTAACGACAATGGATTTGCCGATAAGGAACTCCAAAATATTATTGAGTATGGCTACAACAAGAGTTATATTTATAGTTGCAATGACGATATATTATCCAAGTACTGTTCGCCACAGTGCATTTATTACAAAGATAAGGATTATGATGCACAAATACTTAATTCCTGCAATTTGCATGAGGCCTATCTACAGAGAGTTACTACTGACTTTTCTCACAGCACACTGCCAATTAGCCAAATGCTGGGAATGGAAAATGATATTGACTTTATGCCAGGTGACCTGGTAACATTGTTTGGCTTAACTGGCGCAGGTAAAACGGCATTGGCACAGAACTGGGCAATTGGTATGGATATATTTGGCAAACATAAGCAATCTTACAACCTTCCAACACTGTATTTGTCGCTTGAGATGTCACCCTGGTTAATTTATCGTAGGCAACTGCAAATCCTAAATAATATGACTAAAAGCACAGTCAACAGTCTGTACCGCAACGAACGTCCTACTAAAGCACCAGCAGAACTAAATCATATTCTTACACGTAGCATAAGCCCTAACCTGAAGCAACTGGAACGCGAAATATACGAATATGAACCACGATTAGTAATTATTGACTACATTGAGTTGCTTGATGTTGATGCTTCTAATGACCGGGCAAAAATTAAAACAATTACCAGAACTCTACGTAGGCTGGTAAACAAAATGCAAATTATTATTATTCAACTTTCTCAGGTTGGAAGAGAATATAGCAGGGTGGAAGCATTAGACCTCTATGCCGGTAAGGAAAGCGGCAGTATTGAATGCGACTCTACTAAAGTAATCGGATTATGGGGCAATGCCCAAAAGCCAGAAAAGAAAATAGAACTCTTCAAAAATACCGATGGAGAACTGGGAACATGCTATGTTAAAATGCTTCCCTCGTTTCGTATTGCTCAAAGCAGTAAGAAAGAGTATGAGCAAGCGTTTCCCCCACTATCCAATGGATTTATAGTAGGAGGTAAATAATGTCTTATTATTATGGAGTACTTCGCGGTGGCCGAAGAGGCGTTACTCGTTGTGGCACTAAGAACAGTGGTATAGTAGCCACTCTTTCAACGTTTGGTGCATTACTTGAAGTGTCTCTTGTAGGTGACTGCGAAAGAAACCCAACTGTACATATCAGAATACGCATAGGTGATGAAAGGTATGGAGAAGCAGACCTGACACTGAGCGAACTATTTAAAATTGTAATAAAAGGAGAAATAAAATGAGTACAAATCTTCCTTCAACATACCAACTACTTGACGAATATTATAACCTAATGGAATTACGAGATACCAAAGAAGCAGAGGGTATCAGCGCCGAAGAACAAAATGAAATCAATCAAGCGCTCATAAGACTTGATACACAAATGGCACAGAAAGTAGACAATATTCTACATTTTAAGAATGCCATTAAGCAGCGAATAGGTGCTATCGAAGCAGGAAAAGACGTATTACATGAAGAAATAAAACGTTTAAATGCCCGTATTAATACTGCTAACAAGGTTAAGGAAAGAATAGAACATCTTGCCATTAGCCTAATTGAAGCATCAGGGACTCTAAATAACTCAGGAAACCTGTCTATCCGTACTGATTTAGCAAACTACACTGTGGTCGAACGGTGGGGGGCGCTAAATATTACCAACCAATCCAAAGTTCCGCCAGAGTTAATTAAAATTGTACAAACAGTTAATCAGGCGGAAGCCAGAAACGCAGCCATATCTGCAGGCGGGCAAACAGATTATGGGTACGTCGAACGGAAAAAAGGATTACTCGTTAAATGAAAATACTCAGTTATACAAGTACTACTACTGGAGCCGGATGGGGTGGAGAACTACGCATACTATATTATCTATATCTTTCTATGATAGTATGCTATGTCTCTGGCACTCAGATAACATTTGGCATTGGTTTGCACAGGTATAGTATTAGCATAACTTTAACCGAGTGGGATAAAGTCCACGTTGAGTATACACATCACGATACTAAGGCATAATAATATTATGAAAGTTGAACCGGTATTTATAGTAACTAATAAACGAATGAAACAAATTGGTTATATCGATGGAGAACGCTATGTAACTGACAGGGACACTAAGAAGCATTGGTTTCGTAAATATAGCGGTTGGGCTATAAGCAAGGGTGTCTTAGACGCACTTAAATCCAGACTAATCAATACAATAATTATACGGGTAAAAAACAGCAAGACACTTTATCTTACTACCCGAGAACAATATGAAATATGGGGAACAATTATACCAGCCAAAATGTCTAAAGAAGACACTCAGGTGGTCTTGTCACTTGAACATTTTGAGGTAATGTAAAATTGCAACGTAAAAGAAGCGATATCGCTAAACTTATTTCCAAGGCAAGAGAAATCTGGCAGTATAGTGCAATCCATGCATCTGTAAAGAAAAGTTGCAAGATAGAATCAGGTGTATACAAGTGTCAGCAGTGTAAAAAGAAGTGTGAGGTCATCCATGTAGACCATAAAATACCTATTGGTAAACAACCAACTACATTTCAAGAGTTTGGTCAGTGGCTCACACTTCTTTTCTGTGATACTGATAACCTGCAGGGATTATGTACAAAATGCCACAACAAAAAAACTAAGAAAGAACGACAGAAAGGACGAAGAAAATAATGGAACTCACAGTTATTTGTGATATATGCAAAAAGCATAGTCCAGAACAAACCTTTAAGGGCAATGTTCAGCTGCCTGAAGGGTGGGGTAACTATGTTACACGACCGGATAATCCGATAGTATTATGCGATACTTGCAATGAAGTGATTAAAGAAACTATTGAAACACTTCGCAATAAAAATATGAGTTGAGTTGTTGTTATCAAAGAGCCAGTGGTTAGAAGAATGACCATTTAACTGCTGGCTCTTCCTTCATCATTTTCTTGCGCAGACGAGAAAACTCGTGTACGGGCACTCCAAACATAAACTCAGGAAGCATTTCAGGAGTACGAGCGGTTCTTAATACTTCACGAGAAAGTCTGCCAAATGGAAATGCAGTCCAAATATGGTATTGCAAAAAGCGGTCCCAACTACCAGTAAAGATTGCTCCAAGCGCACTAACCGGTATTCTAGTAATGGGAGCAGCAACAATAGATAGCGGCCCAATAGGAGACCCGGCAAATGCTCGTTCCCGCTCTTTTTCATCTCCAAAAATCAGTTCAGCAGTATCCTGAATCCAGTTATACGGAGCAGGTAGTGAAGACTCGAAAACTGAAGAAAGAAAAGCCGACCCCAATGCCATCACAAACATGTCAATGGTAAGCATTCTTTTTAAACGTTCTCCACTAGCGGAATCCAGCCCATATATCTTTCTGGCATTTAGGATTTGTTTTCTAAAAGCAACCGAGTTCCATGACCAATGCATAAATCTGGTAAGTATCTGACCAACAGCAGTACGCGAAAATGCCGGCCTGTTGCCCATATCATACAAAAACTGAGAGGCTTCCACACCACGTAACGCAACCTCAATTGCCGCTTCTTGCGGATAGTTATTGTCCCGAGCAGCAATATAGTGGGCCAGAAATGACCTTTTCCGCAAAGACGCTTCCGAACTACCAATAAACTTAGACGCAAAGCGGGATGCTTTTTCGCTGATTCGGTGTTTAGCCGCTAGTTCCCATACGTCCTTCTTAGTTAGTTCTCTGGTTTTTGCCAAAGTAAGCATATCATTAAAAAAATCTTTGCCAGTCCCAATACTAAACTCTTTGTAAATACCAACTTCTTGCTTAAGAAAACTCTGATATATTCCAGAATCAATATATAACTGAGATAAAGCTTTGCGGCCCGTGGTGTTAATATCACCAGCGGTAACATACTCAATTTTACCATCAGCATTGCGCACCTTATATTTTGTGAGCTGATACTGACTGTAATATTTATCAGCATTAGAACCGCCCAGATTCATTACTAACGCTTTACGCCAGGGTTCAAACCCGACACTTATCATTGTGTTGGTATCGCCACCCAAAAAGTTGTTTACGTAAAATCTTGCACTGGCAAGCAATGACCATGATTCAAAACGAGCCTCTGCAGTTGCAAGATTCTGTAGGGCATCAATATTGTCAGAGGTAATCTCCAGACGCTTCAAAAATGGTATGTGTTTAATAAACTTATTCCACCGCTCAGCTATTCGCTGGTCGCATATCTGGCCATAGGGATATTGGCCAAAACCAAACTGCTTGGCTCCTATTCTGTAGATACTAGGCAATCCTATTGTATCTCGTACATATCTGCGTAACTGAGTAGACTCAAAAGCTTCAGCCAGTTGTGGGTCTTTAGCAGACATTTGGTCTCTAAAGCGAGTAATAATCTTTTCTGCCTCATAAGCATAACGCGAGGTATAGTAAGTGTTAATAAGACTATTTTTATAGTTGCGGAGTTGAATTACGTCTGTACTATATCCATCAAGATTGGTGCCACGGGTAAGCATATTTTTGCTAACTCGCGACAAACTATAGCCCCAGTCAACATCATCCTTAAGTTCTTCTTCGGCGTCAATCATACTCAGAGCAGGACTATCAAGTATACCACGACCAACCCTACTAGCCCGCTCGCGATTAAGTTTATCTGCAATAATGCTGAGTTCTCTCTCCATATTTTCTGCAGTCATTTCACCCGCTTCAACTTTCTGCATCATCTCTTTTCTGGTTTTGGCAAGAAACCGTTCGGTTGCCTTAATATAGTCACGGGTGGTATCAAATATATGAGGCATATAACCAGAAATATATCCGGTTGGCCGGGGAGTGCCGGCCCTCTTCTGCTTGGTGAAATCGTTCCAAATAAGGAAACGCATGGGGTCATTGCCAATAAACTTGCCACTGAGAAGGTACTTGCGGGCCAGCTCGATATTTACCTTGTCCCGCGATTCCCACAATTCATTTGGACCGTGAATAAATTCATAACAAATGGCATTATGCTTTTGCATCCCCTCTGCTATTATCTCAACAAGGTCAGCGGCTGTTTGTGTCTCGGTAATTGGTATAGTCTGGAGATGCTCATATAATGCCTTGTATTTTTTCTCATACTCCTTAAATGCTGGTGTATCAGTAAACATTCCGCCACCGCCACCATTTTTAGTCCCAACGGTTTCTACAAGATTCCAAGCAGTATTAATAATCTGTTTTCTTAACTCTCGCCCTTCGGGCGTTTCTATCAGTTTAGTGCCAGATAATAGCTCCTCAAATAGTTGTGAAAAGCGGTCATCTGAAGCTGTGATTGCCCGCTGCTTGTTACGCTCCATATAGTTGTAGACATTTATCAACTCGTTCATGTGTGAAAGTGGCTCTGCCAACGGGCCGCCACCGTGAGCTACGACATTAAAACTCGCCAGGTTGTGACGTAACATGCGCTTGGCTATTGTTTTAGGCATAAACATATCATAGAACCAGGCGACGCCAGGCTTATTCAAATTTTTCTTTCTGGCAAATAATTTCTCCACTAATGTGTCTTTATAGAGATACTTTTCAAACCAATTGTTCATGTTCTCTATATCACGCATGGTCATCTGGGACAGGTCTTTTGGTGCGGTTAGAAAATTCTCACTGGTTAAAAAGCGCATAAACTGTAGAAGATTATCACCATCCATTAGGCGCTGCCAGTCAGGATGACGCATAATATTCTTGAATAGTTTATCAATAGCATCATAGTTCTTTCGCAGCTCATTTATAGACTTATACTTCTTCTTAGCATTTTCTACAGTAATACTAAAGGCGCTATTAAACCGAAGTGCTCTGTCATCTGCGGTATAATTGGTCCAATATGAGTCAGTTAACTCTTCGGCAAAGAATCGGGACGCATCGGTGGGGGTTATCTTCTCCAATAACGGCTTGAATAGTTTTTCTAGCGTTTGATAGTAGGATTGCAATACCCGCGGAGAGAGTGTGCGAACAAGTTGTCCCAAACGTGCACTATGAGTTAACTTCCACATTTGGTTAACATCCATCTTGCTAATTTGGTTCATACGTTTCAGAACTTCATCTTTGGTTAGCCCTCTGGCCCGATTTAATTTTTGGGCTATTGAGTCAATTATTTCCTGTTTACTGCGGGTCTCAAGTGTGGACAACATGTATACGTCAAGCATTTCGCTTTCTGATGGAGTAAGGTCTTTACGGGCTGTGGCCAGCAGGTTTTCGATATGTTCTCCCCGCGATTCAGTTATATCACGCAATAGGATATTATCCATTATATAATTGTACCAACCGCGTATCTTGGCGTCCTGTTTGGGAGTAATCTTGTGGATATTAACAAACTTATTCCACATTACAACAGAAAGAACATCGTGAATGTCATTATACATATAGTCGTTCATTACAGTATGCATTGTAGCAAACAACTCGCGGGCGTTTCCGACGTTTACCTTCCCAGCGAAATCATAGTACTCCTTAATTTTTTTACCCCGTACGGTTACATCAGATTCCTTAATAATCGGAAATAACTCTTTAATGGTTTCCGTGGCATTGGTTTTTATAGGAACGCCCCATTTTTGCAGCAGCCTATAGACATCACGATGCTCAAAAGGACTCTTCATATTCTTTTTCTGGCTATACTTGTCTATTAAACCAAAGGCACGAGCTAAAACATAAGGCGGAGCATTATAGATGTTGCTTAGCGAACCAAGCTCCTCACTGGGCCGAGCAGCAGATTTGTCTATTATACCAAATACTTCTTTTAGGGGATACGGTTTTATCACCGGCTTATCGGGTAGAAAATAGGGAGTTCTCAGCTTCTTAAGCAATAATGGAAAGGTCTGATTAAAAGCCCGATAGAACCGCTGAGACGGTATATTGCGCTGTATATCTGTGTTATCATAAGCGTTACCAATGGCCTGTTTATAGGAAACGGCAGCAAGTCCCAATGGTTGCCGCAAGATTGTCTCTCCCCCTGGGATATGAAACATTTTGTCAATAAAGTCAGTAGTACGATGAACACGTTCTCCGAGTGTCCAGTTTCGCTC
>Ga0172375_10013720_pt1 | contig 10010 bp, 6 predicted proteins | sample LakKiv1m_FD_114537 | JGI IMG/M metagenome (GOLD analysis project Ga0172375, IMG submission 114537) | Freshwater microbial communities from Kabuno Bay, South-Kivu, Congo - kab_092012_11.1m | ecosystem: Environmental > Aquatic > Freshwater > Lake | place: Democratic Republic of the Congo...
GTGTAATAGACAAAGAACGGTTCGTTCTTGTGGCGGCGCGCGAAGTCAATGACGAAGTCGTTGAACAAGTCCGGGCCGTAGTCATCCGGTTTGGCTGGCAGATATTTGCCGTTCTCGACGATGCTCGGATGCCAGTAGCGGCAGGCGTTGCCTCGGTCGCCGCCCTCGTGGGCGGGATGCTTGATGCCCGATGGCAAGTTCTGATCGTAAGCCCACATCCGGTATTCGTCGAAGCCGGCGTCGTGGATGAGCGTGGGCAGTTCCCCGGAGAGTTGCCACTTACCGGAGAGTGCGGTGGCGTAGCCGCGGGATTTCAAAAGGTCGGCATGGGTGAAATGATTGCCGATCCGCGCCTGCGGCGAGTTTGGCGCAGGTTTGTAGGCTGGGTCTTGCATGCCGAGGAAGCCATTATGGAAACCATATTGTCCCGTCATCAACGTGACGCGTGTGGGTGTGCAAAGCGGATTGGCGTAGAAGGTCTCGAACCGCACGCCTTCAGCCGCCATGCGGTCGAGGTTCGGCGTCTGGTGCCGCGTGCTGCCATAACAGGAAAGCTCCTTGGCGCCGAGATCGTCGGCGAGGATAAGGATGATGTTTGGCTTGTCGGTGGCCAGTAATTGGCCACAGAAAAGTGTGAGCGAAAGGATGAGTATTTTCATTGGCGTTTCAGTTTTACCTGTTTGAAGTCCATCACGGCGGCGCCGGGTTTGGAGAGGACTTCGATGGTGAGTTTGGCGGGGCCTTGGGGCAAGCGCACGGCGCCCAGCTTCAACGTGCCCCACTCGCGGTTGCGGTAGCGTTCCTTGCTGAGGGCGTCGCGATGCGGGATTGGAATCTCCGGTGCCGGAGCGGCAGGGACAGTGGTTTCAAGCACTGCATCGCCGATAGTGACGCGCAGCTTCGAGCCGTCGTCTGCGGCCGGGCAGGCAAAGGCGAGTTCGATTTCGTATCTGCCAGCGGTGACGACGGCGATGTCGAACCAGACTTTGGATTTCGCGTCGGTCCAGCCGGTCAACCAATCGTTGGCGAAGCCGGGACCGTTGGCGAAGCGCAGCGGCTTGTCGAAGTAAGCCTGCGGAGCGTGCAGTTCGACGGGATTGTGTTCGGCGTGTCCGACGGGAAGGGGAAATCGCTGCAAGCCGTCGTGCGAGATGTCGGCGAACCATGCGTCGTAAAGCTTGCTAAGTTTCTCGACGATGTCGGGATGCTCGTTGGCGATGTTGCGTTCTTCGCCGGGATCGGTTTCCATGTCGTAGAGTTGCCAAGCAGTGGCGCTGGCATCGCTGGCTTTCGCTTTCGAGCCGCCGCCGGGACCTTTGATCTCGCGCACCAGACGGTAGCGTTGCGTGCGCACCGCGCCGGGATATTTGTTGGACTCGTTGATCGGGTTATGCGTGTAAAGGACGCGGTCCGGCCACAACAAGTCCCCGCCTTCCAGCAGTGGTCGCAGACTGATGCCGTCGAGTTTTGGGCCGGACGGCGGGGTTACGCCGCACAAATCGAGCAGGGTCGGATACAGGTCAATGTGCGAAACGATCTGTTGGACGACGCGCGGTTTCCACTTTGCTGCCGGCCAGCGCATGAACAGCGGGACGCGGCTGCCGCCTTCGTGGACGCTGACCTTGCCGCCGCGCATCCCGGCGTTGTAACTTTTCACGCCGGCGGTGCCGCCGTTGTCGGTGAGGAACAGGACGATGGTGTTGTCGGCGAGCCGGAGCTTGTCGAGGTGCGCGAGCAGGCGCCCGACGTTGTCGTCAATGTTTTCGCACATGCCATAGAAGGCGGCAACGTTGTCCTCGAAGCCTTTGGCCTTGAATTTGTCGAAGTAACGGTCGGGCACTTGATAGGGCGAGTGCGGCGCGTTGTAGGAGAGATAACAGAAGAATGGGCGTTTCCTGTTTGCGCTGATGAACTTCATCGCTTCATCAGTCAGCACGTCGGTGATGTAGCCTTTGGTTTTCTCGTATTTCGCGCCGCGCAGCAGTGTGGCATCGAAGTAACAGTTCCAGTGACCGTTGTTGAACCCGAAGAACTCGTCGAACCCTTGTCCTTGGGGCGTGTACGGATATTGTTCGCCGTTGTGCCATTTGCCGATGCAGGCAGTGCGGTAGCCAGCGGTCTTCACCGCCTCGGCGATCGTGACTTCCGAAGGCCGCATCGCTTCGCGGTTGTGCGTGACGCCGTGACAACCCGTGCGCAACGGCCAGCGTCCGGTGAGCAGGGCGGCGCGCGTCGGCGCACAGAACGAGTTGACGTAAAACCGGTCAAAGCGCACGCCGCTGTGTCCGAGTTGGTCAATGTGCGGCGTCTGCAAATGCGGATTGCCGTGAATCGAGAGATCGCCGTAACCTTGGTCATCGGTCAGGATGAGAAGGATGTTCGGACGCTGCTGCGCAGCCAATGACGAGTGACAAATGACGAATGACGATAGAATGATGGCGAGGATCGTTTTCATTTTGATAGTGGCATCCAGACTTCCATGAAGGACGGGCCGTGGTTGGCCCATGTGAAGTAGGGGATCAATGTGATGTTCTTGCTGGTTAGCACGGTGACGCCGTTCTCGTGGCGTGGCGCGAACTGAACGTTCTTCGTCAAGGAGATGCCCGGCTGATCTTGTGGTCGCTCGTGACAGTAAACGACCGGGCCGCGCACGACGGCAACGCGACCACGACAGTCTTCGACCGCAGGATGCGGTTTCACGATGCGCACCTCCATTGGCAAGTCCAATTCCACGACATCACCTGGCGACCATTTTCGTTGCACGGTCGCGTAAGTACCGGCTTTTGCGGCGACGGGTTTGCCGTTGACTTTCAGCGTCGCGCGCTCCGCCCACGCAGGGATGCGGAGCTTGAGAGCACACGGTTTGGACGGTGCTTGTGTGATGGTAACCTTCACGTGGCCGTCCCACGGATAGTTCGACTCCTGCATCAGCGCGATGAGTCTGGTTTGAAGTGTGTTGCCGCCGTAAAGGTGAACCCAGACGGTATCCGGCGAGACGCTGTACGCCCAACGTCCCAAGCCCGCAATGGTGCGGGCGACCTGCGGCGGACAACAGTAACAACTGTGCACGAACCAACGCGTGCCGGTGTAGTGTTTGGTCGGCCAGCCGTCGCGTCCATCCCACGCGAGCGGATTGGCGTAGCAGAAATGCCGCCCGTCGGCGCTCAGTGGTGAAAGGCCACTGTTGTAGAGAACGGTCTCCATGACGTCGGCATACTTTGCGTCGCCGGTGATCTGGAGCATCCGCCAGTTCCACATCGCGTTGCCGATGTTGGCGCAGGTCTCGTTGTAGGCGGTGCGATTCGGCAATTCGTAGTCGCCGCCGAACGCCTCGTGGACTTCGTCGCCGCGCGTGGAGTGCCCCGCGTGCAGGGCGCACGCGCCGCCGGTGATGTAGGTGCGACGCGACGCGCTCTGCCAAATGCGTTGCAGCGCCGCCAACACCGATCGCTCGCCGGTTTCCATGTAGAGATCAGCCGCGCCGCACCAGAGATACGTGCCGGTCACGGCATGACCGACAGCTTGGCCTTCCTTGCGCAACGGCACGCGGTCTTGTGTCAGGTCGGTGCCGCCCCGGTGACGTTTGTCGCGGCCTTGTTCCGGCGTAGCCGGTCGTGAGCCGCGCATGGTGATGAAGATGTCGGCCAGTTCAAGGTATTTGCGCTCACCTGTCACGCGGTAGAGGTCCACCAAGGCCATCATCTGCGAGGGATTGAAATCCATCCAAGCCAACTCCGGCGGTCGCGGCGCGAAAACCGTGTAGAGATAATCGGCCAGTTTGCGTGCGACATTCAGGAACGAGTCTTTCCCAGTGGCGCGTTTGTGGGCGCAGGCCGCAGTGATGAGGTGGCCCATGTTGTAGAGCGCGTGATGCTGGACTTTCTCCCAGCGTTTCTTTTTCGGATCGAGTTGGATATTTGTGGAGATGTAGCCGTCGGACGCCTGAGCTTTGGCGATGATGCTGATCCAGTAATCCATCTTGCGGTCGAGGTCAGGGTCCTTGGTAATAGCGAACATGTATGCCATCGCCTCGATCCACTTGTAGCAATCCCCGTCGCTCCAGTCGCTGCCGCGATACGATCCTTTTTCCAAGCCGGCGGCGATCTTGAGGTTGACAAGCAACGCTGCGTTGCGCTCATCGCGCAGCCCGGCCTCCACACTCGGCAGTGTCGCGCGTCGGCAGAGGTCGAATTTCTCCGCCCAAAAACGTTCCGTCCATTTCACGTCCTCCACTTCCACACTGCGCATCTTTGCGTGCGGACTGAGCGCGGCGTGAAGGTTGAACACCCACGATGCCATGAGGATGAAAGTGCCTAACACACGGTAAGCGTAAAACTTGTCATTCCGAGCGCAGCGAGGAATCTCAAACTTCTTTCCGGAGTGATTCCAGAGATTCCTCGCAGGCTCGGAATGACATTTATGATTTGGTTGGAGCATCGTCGGGTTTGTTGTGGGCGAGATTTTCATGAGGTGGGTGAGGAGCAAGTTCGGCGCTGCCATGCTTGGAGAGCTTCAATCATCTGTTGTTTGCGCGACTGGTGGACCGGATTGTCCGCTTCGTTGACAGTTTCGCCGGGATCAGCGGCCAAGTGATACAGATATTCGGTTCCATCTGCGTACCGAATGTATTTCCAGCCCTCGCCGCGCACCATGAACGAACCTTTGGCGATGGAGTCGAGCTTGCGCGCGTTTTCCCGGTTACCGGGAATGCGCTCGCAAAAACTGAAGCGACGCGCTTCCGTCGGCGGGCGTTTCCCGGTCAGATAAGGCACCAGACTCTGGCCTTGAACGCTGGCCGGTATCGGCTGGCCAGTCAGTTCGAGCAACGTCGGCATGATGTCGGTCAGGTCTGCCGCCAGATCGCAGCGTTGCGGCTTGAACGCGGGCGGGTAACGCACCAGCAACGGGATGCGGGTTATCTCGTCATAGAACGCAGGGGTGCTTTTCCAAACCATACCGTGTCCGCCGGCCATGTCGCCGTGGTCGGCGGTGAAGACGATGATGGTGCGGTCGAGTTGGCCGGAGCATTCGAGCGCCTTCAGGATGCGACCGACTTGGTCGTCCACCAGTTTGACCATCGCGTAATAGATTCGCAGAAACTCGCGCAAGCCCGGCTCGCCAAGCTCGGCAACGATTCGCCGGCCCCAATCCTTTGTGAAGCGACTCTCGATTGCATCACGGTTGGACGGAAGCTTGATCTTCGCGGGGTCGAACATCTCGTAGTACGGCGACGGCACGACATTGGGATCGTGCGGCGTGTTGAACGAGCAGGTGATCATGAACGGACGGTCGCGCACTGCCGCAATGCGTTCGATGGTTTTATCGGCAACGCGCACATCAAAGTTCTGCGACAACGGAAGCTGGAGCCGGCCCATCTTGACAATAAACTCGGCATGTCGCTGGTTCTGCCAACTCTTTTTCACTGACTCGATCGCTTTTAGAAATGGCGCCGACCGTTCCACCGGCAAAGCCCAACCATACCAGTCCATCCAAGTCTCGGCGGGGCGCTTCCGGACATCGGCAAACGTCGCGGCCATCTCGCGCGCGTATTCGTGGTGCTCGCCAAACATGTCAGTGTAATAAGGCAAGTCGTCGTCCATCAGGTGCCATTTGCCGTAGTGATGGGTCGAATAACCGGTGCCATGAAGCAGTTTCTCGGTGGTGACATCGGACACATGGATGCCCTCCTGTGTGGACGGCGAGTTGTACGCCGGGTAATCGCGACGGTTGACGTTGATGACGATGCCGTGCGTGTGCGGATACTGTCCTGTGATGAGCGAGGCGCGCGACGGCGAACAGAACGGCGTCGTGCAGGTCGCGTTGTTGAAGCGAACGCCTTCGCGGGCGAGCCGGTCAATATTCGGCGTCGGCACATCGCCGCCGTAACAACTGAGCACACCGGCGTTGAGTTGGTCGCACATGATTAGCAACACGTTGGGCCGGTCAGCCGCCAGCAGTGTGCTGCTGAGTGCAGCGAAAAGAAGGAACAGTCGTCGTTTCATGTTATTTCGTGGATGTGCTCCGGATTTTCCGACGCGGCGGCGCGTAGCCGGGCGGAGACAGCACGCCGGCTTTGAGTACCTCACCGGGCATCGGAAGTTGGTAACGTTCCAGCCATTGATCGCCGGTCTCGCGCAAGCGGGCGAGCAACCGCTCGCTCATCTGACGGCGGAGCGCAGTGAACTCCGGCTCGTCGGCGAGATTCACCACTTCGGCGGGATCGGTGTCGAGGTCGTAGAGTTCAACGGCGGGGCGGCGCAGATATTTCTCGATGCTGCGTTTGCCGATGAACTTGTCGGCGCGCCGCACCGTTTCGGTCCAGGGAGAACGCCCCACCACGTCGAGAGCGTCCTGCCAAGGCGATTGCCAACAGAGGTTCCAGATCAACTTGTAACGGCGCTCCCGCAGCGTGCGCATGGGATAATACATGGTTGCCTCGTGCATGACGTGGCTGAGTACGACTGAGTCCCAGCCTTCGGCGTGTTCTTGTTCGAGCACCGGCAGCACGCTGCGCCCGTGCAGCGGGTACGGCGCTTTCACGCCCGTCCAGTCGAGCACGGTGGGCGTGATATCGGCGAGCGACACCATCGCGTCCGACACAACGCCGCGCTTACGGGCTGCGGGACTGACAACGATGAGCGGAATCTGAACGCCCGGCTCGTAGTGACTGTAGCCGCCGTTGGGATACGCCGCGCCTTGATCGGAGAAAAACATGACGAGCGTGTTGTCGTCCTTGCCGGTGCGCCTGAGCATCGCCACCGCTTCACCGAAGCCTGCGTCGAGCCGTTCAATGAGTTCGCAATATTCCGCGAGACTCTCGCGCACATCGGGCCGGTCAGGCAGATGCGATGGCACGTGCACTGTTGCCGGATCAATGCGGCGCGGCGGCAGCGGATTGCGGTCTTTTTTCCAGCGCTCCTCGACAGACCGGTCGGTGGGTTGCGGATCTTGTGTGGAGAGCACAACGAGAAATGGACGGTCGCCGCCCTCGCGGATGAACTTCTCGGCTGCCGTGACCTGCGCGGGCACGTCGCGCGGGATTCTCTCGTTGATCAGATCAATCTCATACTGACCGGGGCGCGCGCCGAGGTTGGCCTTGCCGAGCAGCGCCGTGCGGTACCCGCTTTTTTTCAGCATGTCAAACACAGTCGTCACGCCGGGGGCGAGCACGCCGTTGTGATAGGAGTGCGCGAGCGCGTATTGGCCGTTGGCGTGTGTGAGCAGCCCCGTGTAAATGACCGCGCGGCTCGGACTGCACGAGGGCACCGTCGCGTAGGCGTGAGTGAAGCGCGTGCCGTGCGCGGCCAGCGCATCGAGGTTCGGCGTCTTCACGGTCGGGTGACCGTAGCAGCCGAGATCGGGCCGGGTGTGGTTGTCGCTGATGAGCAACAGGACGTTCCTCGGCGCAGCGCCAAGGCTTACGGCTGTGAGCACAACGAACCCAAGGCAGGCGAACGCGGTTTTCATGGCTACTTGGCACCTTTCGGCTTCTGGCGCGCCGGTATTTGCGGCGGATGCGGACGCGGCTGCGCATTCATCTCGTCGAACGCTTTCTTGAGGCGGGCGACCACGTCGGGATGCTGCGCGGCGACATCGTGTTGTTCGCCGGGATCGGATTGAAGATCGAACAGTTGCATCGGCTTCGGGTCATCGCCGGTGCGCAAGCCGGGATGTTCGCTCGGCTGGTATTGTTCGTAGGGCGCAAGGATTGTCACGCCATCAGGGCCGCGCGGGTCAATCCATCGTTCACCGGGTTTGTCAAAGGTCTTGAAGTGGTCGCGACCGGACAACACGTGGAGTTTCCAGCGCGCGTCGCGCACCGTGGCCAGATTCGGGCCTTGGCCGCCGAAAATGAATTCATGGGGGCTTTTCGCATTCGAGCAAAACAGCGGCATGATGTCGCATCCGTCAAGCACGAGGTCTTTGGGCAGCTTGACCCCGGCGATTTTCAAAGTGGTCGCAGACAGATCCATCATCACCGACAGCTCATGGCTCACGTGACCGCCGGGGATTTTGCCGGGCCACCATGCGATGCACGGCGCCCGGTAACCGCCTTCGTAGCTGCTGCCTTTCATCCCGCGCAACCCGCCGGTGCTGCCGCCAAACCACGGCCCGTTGTCACTGGTGAAGGCCACGAATGTCTGCTTCTCGATGCCGAGTTCTTTCAGTTTGTCGAGCAGTTGTCCGACGCTCCAATCGAGTTCCGCCATCGCATCGCCGTACAGACCCGCGCCGCTTTTCTTGTAGAAGTCCTCGGAAGCGGCCAGCGGCTTGTGCGGCATCGCGTGGGCGAAGTAGAGGAAGAACGGACGCTGCCGGTTGCGCTGGATGAAATCAAGCGCGCGTTTTGTGTATCGCTGCGTCAACGTCGCCTGCACGACCGGATACTCGACGACTTTGGCACCTTCGATGAGGTGGACAGGACGCATGTCGTTGGAGTACGGGATGCCGAAGTATTCGTCGAACCCGCGCCCGGTGGGCAACCATTCCGGTTTCGCGTGCCCAAGATGCCACTTGCCGACCATGCCCGTGTCGTAGCCGGCTTGTTTGAGCAGTTGCGCCAGTGTCCGTTCGCTCTCCGGCAAATGCACCTCGTTGGCAGGCGGCTTGCCGTCGGGTGTGGGGTTCGATGTCATACCGCAACGGAACGGATAACGCCCGGTCATCAACGAGGCGCGTGTCGGCGCGCAGAACGCCATGGGACAGTTGAACTGGGTCAGGCGCGCGCCCTTGGCGGCCATGCGGTCGAGGTTGGGCGTCTTGAACTTCGGATGCCCATAGCAGGCGAGGTCCCCGTAGCCGAGATCGTCGGCGAGAATCAGAATGATATTCGGACGCTGCGGAGCGGCGAAGGAAGAAGGAAGAATTAAGAAGGAAGAAAGAAGAACGACGAGGAATGGTTTCATAGTTGGTTCCTTATAAGTTGCCCAGCGCGAGGACGATGTTCTTCGCTGGCATGGTGAACGGCGCGGAATAATGAAGAATCTTTGTCACTTCCTTCCCGTCTTCGACGACGGGCGTCGGTTGCTCGACGACGAAGTCGGCGAAGTGCGGCGCGTTGAAAGCCACGAAGGCCAAACGCAAGCAGTCCACTGCAGGCTCGTATCGCTTGGCGAGGTCGGGGAACGCAATCGGACCGGTGTCCACCTGATATTTCTGGCGTGGCACGCGGATGTTCATGGTTTTCACCGGATACTCGATGACGGCACGCAGGCCGGTGTCGGCGTTGCTGATTTCTGTATGCGCAACCAGTGGCAAAGCGGCGGCCGTGGCAGCGCGGATTTTTTCAAACGTGTCGAGTGTCGTAACCTGTGGTGCGAACTGCAGTTTCAGGTTTGGTGCGCCCCAGACGTCTTGTGTTTGCTGTATCCGTCGGTAGTCCGCGGTCAGCCTGGCCTTCCGTCGAAAGATCAGCCAGTGTTCGCCACCGAGAATCGGCAGGAAATCATAGTTGTCCTCCGAGAACAATGGCGAACGCTCCGCAAATGTGTTTTCGCTCTTGCAGGAGCCGCACTGATACAACTCCATCGTCACGCCGCCCTTCGCGTCCATCAACATTGTCCGGCTCTCAACCCAAAAACGCACGGAGTTGAAGGCGGCGGTATTGCAGATGAACGACCGCCCGTAATCGAGACACTCGCTTGCTGGGCGTTCGCCGTCCGCCGCATCCGAAATAGCCGTGACTGCAGCGCCTGTTGCGATAGTAGCGCCTCTTCGGAGAAAACCACGTCGCGAGGTTTGCTGCGAAGTGTTCGTTGGTTTCATGGTACGCGGAGCCAGTCGAGAGTGAGACGGCGGATACGGAGACGGTTGAGGCCGCCGACTGTTTTGTCACCGGCGCAGTAGGCGAGTAAAACAGCATTGTCCACGAAGTGGATGGCCGTGTAGCAATACCAGCCTTCGAGGTCAGGCTCCAGCACCTTGCGGTTGGTCCAAGTCTTGCCGTTGTCGGAAGAAATACCGGCGACCAGCGGTGTGCGTCGGTTCTTGGTGAACGGAAAATCGCCGGA
>Ga0172375_10013721_pt1 | contig 10009 bp, 7 predicted proteins | sample LakKiv1m_FD_114537 | JGI IMG/M metagenome (GOLD analysis project Ga0172375, IMG submission 114537) | Freshwater microbial communities from Kabuno Bay, South-Kivu, Congo - kab_092012_11.1m | ecosystem: Environmental > Aquatic > Freshwater > Lake | place: Democratic Republic of the Congo...
AGCCCCAACGCCCGGCTGTCCTGCAAGGCGCGCTCCTGGCGATCCAGTGCCGCGTGATACGCGCCGCGCTCTTCGAGGATCAGCGCCAGATTGGTGCGCACCGAGATTTGCTCGTGCCGCAGGTCCGCCGCCTCATAATGCGCCAGCGCCGATTCGTAGGCGGCAAATGCGGCATCATAACGATTCCACGCGTGGTAGATCACGCCGATGGCATGCTGAACGCGGCCCACCGCCGCCGCGTGGCCCAGCGCCTCGAAGGTCGCTAACGCCTGACCGGCCAGCGCCAGCGCCTCTTCGTAGCGTCCCAACCGGCGGTTCAACATCGCCAGCCCGCGCTGGCAAACGGCGATGTGATACAGGTTCGCCTCGGCCACATACACCGCCAGCGCGGCGTCCAAGTGCGCCTGCGCCTCGGCGAAACGCCCCTGCTGGGTGGCGAGCAATCCTTGCATCAACCGGATGTGCGCCCAATCGGTTCGCCAGCCGGCCGTTTCGCATATTATGACAAGTTTATCGTAGGCAATTGCGGCTTCGGGGTAGCGCGTTTGGCTGAACAGGGCATCGGCCACCTGAATGCGGCTGCGACAGACGAGCCAGGGGGCGTCGGGGGCCAGTTCGGCGGCTTGCTCGGCCAGCGCCAGCGCCGCGGCCGACCGGATCCGCTCGGCCGCGTGATACGCCAGCCCCAATGCGGCTTGCGCCTGGCAGAGCGGATCGCCCGCTTGCCGGGCCGCCTGGCGGGCCGCCTCCAGCAGGCGCAGCGCCTCGACGTAATGGCCCTGGGCCGTCGCAGCTTCGCCCGCCGCCAAATCGCAACGGGCCAGATCCGCCAGGTCGCCGCAGACGGCAAACCCTGCCCGCGCACGCGCGGCTGCGGCGGCCGCTTCACGTCCCGCGCGCCGGGCGGCGTGCGCTTGCGCCAAGACAAGGTACGCCTCGGCCACGCAGCAGACGCCTTCGGCCGCGGCCGACGCGTCAAGCAGGTTAACCAGGGAGTGCGCGGCCTGCACAGCGGCCAACGAGGAGCGCGGGATGGCAAACCGGATTGCGGCACAGGCGGCGCGCACGCGGCGCAGTTCAGGAGGCGCGCCGTGGGCCAGTTCGACGAGGGCGGCCGTCTCGGCAGCAGGGGCGCCGCCGACGGTGAGGCATTCGGCGAGGCGGGCGAGGGCGAGAGTCCCTCCGTCCAGAGGCGCCGGCTGCGTCATCGCCGCGGACAACTCGTCACCCATGCGGCCGCTAGTAGAGCAAACGGAGGCTGAAGGTGGCCTCGACGACGGGGGCATCCGACCGATCATCTGCAAGCTCGGCCACCGGTACAGGGCCGATAAATGCGTCGCCGTCCTGGCCCAGTGCGACCGCCCAGGTGCGGCTGCCCCAGGTCAGCTCGGCGGCGGTGGGCATCGGCTCACCCGCCGCTACGAGCGCCAGGGTCACGCGCTCAGTGCGGCCGACTTGCAGATCGGGCGCAGCGGGCTGGGCGTAGAGTTGCACCATCACCTCGGCCTCGGCCGGCGCGCCCAGATACGAAAGCAGCAGGCGGTCGGAAAGCGGTTGATCGGCCGCGCGCAAGCCAGCGGCGGCGACAGGCCGCAAGCTCTGCCGGAGATAGGCGGGCGCAAAGATGAATTGGAGCACGGGCCGCGGCCGTCCGGGCGCAGGCACAACCTCCAACCGCCACGGCGCCTCGCGCAGCGGAGGCGGCGCGCCAGGGCGCGGCGGGCGCGCGGGCAACCGGCCCTCGATTTCAGCCGCCAACATGCCGAACAGGCGATCATGGTCTTCGCGACATTCAGCGCAAAGCTGGAGATGTCGCCACATCTGCGGGTGACGCAGACGGACATCCACACCATCCAACTCATCGCTGACGAACAGGTCAAGATGCATCTGGAACGCCTCGCACTCCTCAGCACGCGGCGATGGCGCGGGCGACGCCAGATCTTCCAACACAGCGCGCAGCGCAGCCGTCTCGCGATCCCAAGATTTCGCGGTCATGAGGCGCCCTCCATCGGCCCAGTTGAAGCCGCCGTGTGCGATCCAGCGACCGGATCCCACTGATCGGAGCTTGGGCGGGCACGTCGCGCCTCGCTATCTAATAGTGAGAGCGCTTCCCCTAGCCCCAATCTTTCATGTGTTGCAACAATTTGTCGGAGTTTCTGAATAGCTCGAAAACGAAGCAGATAGACGTTGCCCACGGTCGTCCCAAGATGCGCCGCGATTTCGTCAGCCGGCCATTGATCGAAGTACCACTGACGCACGACGAGACCTTGCCGGGCATCCAGATACGCGATCGCCTGCATGAGCGCCTGGCGGTTCGCCGCCTGCGTTAGCCAGTCCTCCAAGCTATGATCAACAAACTGGCTCGCGTGCAGCGGTTGGTCAGGCTCGCCCTTTTGTGGCACGTCGAGCGAATAGACGATGCGGCCGGCTTCGCGCTTGCGCCGCCGAACGAGATCGCACAAGCGCCGGTTAAGGACGGCGGCTGACCAGCGGTCGAAAGGCACATCATAGGGATAGGGGTGCTCCTGGAGCCATGCCCAGATATCGGCGCAGGTCCGCGCGGCCGCGTCATTCGCCTCCCAACCCGCCCAATCTTCGCGACCATGTGGCCCTAACCAGAAGTAGGCCATCCGCTCCAGGCGGCTGATCACCGCTTGCCAGGCTGCGCTTTCCCCCCGCAGCAGCGCTTCAATCCGCTCGCCTTCGGTGATGATCTCAGCAAGGATCTGGCTCGCATAGCTGAGGAGCGCGGCCTCGCCCACCGAACCGGCCGGCTGAAACGTTTGCGCGTGTTGACACCGGCCAGAGGCGATATTGGCGGCCAGGATTTCGGCGGTGCGTTGCGCCCAAACATCGCCCTTCCCGGCCGCGCGGAGTTCCGGCCGCTTCCCGGCCATCTGCGCAAACGCGATCCGCGCCAGGCCGCGCAAGAAGGGCGCGGGCGGAACCGCGCTGGGCGCAGGCTCGATCGGCAGAAGACTGGTGGTCATGGATGATATCATAGCATGTCAGGCGCAAACAAGCAACAAATACGCAGCTCCCCGCAGCCGGTCTGCGCCTCACCACCCCCGCGAATCCGACACATCCAGCCACGCGCCGCCGGCCCGGATCGAAGCCTGGCTGACCAGGCCCGGCAGCGTCATGTCAAGCGCCGCGTGGATACCGATGGGACAGGGCGCGCCATCCACAATGCTGGCGACAAAGTCCATGATCTCGAAGTAGTCGCCGCCGCCATGGCCGGCCGCCAGCGCTTCGGGCGGCGGGTTACGCCACATGGCCGGCAAGTAATCGGCTTCCAGGCTCGCCAGATCGAGCCAGGCCTGAGCGTCGGGCGCCAGGCCGGCCAGCCAGATCCTGTTCCGCTCGCCGAATTGCCGCGTGCGCGCGGATTCGTAGCACCCTTGCGTCCCTTGAAGTTGATAGTTCGTCATCGCGTGCGGCCGGTTTGAGAGTATGTCTACACGAATCTTGATGAGCGCGCCGCGCGCCGTCTTCGCCAGCAGCACGCAGCTATCCTGGTTCTCGTACTGTGCGCCGCGCGGGTCGCAGTAGTGGTGGCCGCTCCCCTCGCAACAGACGCGCGCCACCCGGTCATCCCCCAGCCATTGGAGGATCGGGCCGAGGCTGTGCGTCGGGTAAGTGATCCCGTCAATGCCGGTCTGCCAGGTGCGCCGCCACGGGGTTTGCTCGTTGAGCGCCTTCAACTCGTGGATGTACTCCCCCTCGGCGTAGTACAACTCGCCGAACAGCCCGCGCCGCGCCAACTCCTTGACCAGCACGTTCGATTTCATGTAGGCATAGTTCTCGGCCATCATGTAGACCGCACGCGAGCGCCGGGCCGCGGCGACCAGCGCCCGGCATTCTTCCACCGTCACGCCGGCCGTCACTTCACTCAGAACGTGGATGTTTTTCGCCAACGCGGCAATCGCTTGCGGCGCGTGGTACTGCATCGGCGTGCCGATCACAACGGCGTCAATGTCTGACTTCTCCAGCATCTCGGCGTAATCCGTGTATGCCTCGGTCGCGCCGGTTTTCGCCCGCGCTTCGGCCAGAAGCTCGGCGCGCACATCGCACACCGCATGGATACGCGTGCGCGGATGCGCGACGAAGGCGGCCGCAAAGCTCCCGCCCCGGCTGGCTGCGCCGACCAGGGCGATGTTGAGTTGGGTCAGGATGCTTGATTGCTGTGCCATGTGTTACTCGTGGATGAAGTACGGTGTCGAACCGCGAAGACGCGAAAGGCGCGAAGAAGATCAGGCTCCGCTTGGCGCTCTTTGCATCTTGGCGTTTTAATCAGCGCCAGCCTCACGCGGGCGTGTCCAAATAGATGATCTCGTCCGAGCTGAGTCGCAGGTTCCACGCGGCGCAGCTCGATCGCACCTGGTCCACGCTTTGGCAGCCCACCAATGCATAGACCGGGAACGGGTGGCTCAACAAATAAGCAAGGGCGACATCATTCGCGGGGCGGCCATAACGCGCCGCGATCTCGCGGGCGCGATCCAGGCGGGCAAAATTCGCGGCGCTGACGTAGGTGCGACTGAAGCCATCTGCTTTGGCGCTGGCCTGATCCCGATAACGCTCGGCCTTGCCGGCGAAGAACCCGGCCGCCTGCGATGAATATGCCATCACGGGGAAGCCGGTGCGTTGGTGGTAGGCCAGCGTCGCCGCGTCCATCGAGAGGGCGCCGCCGAACGGCGCGGCCGATGTGTCGGCTACGGCCAGGCTCCAGCCGATCTGCGAGGCGCAGAAGCCGGGCCGCCCCCGGGCAGCCGCGTACGCGTTCGCAGCCGCGATCCGTTCCGGCGTCCAGTTCGACGCGCCGAGCGCGGTCAGCCGGCCGGCCGCCGCCTGCTCATGCAGCGCGTCCATGATCTCGCCGACCGGGATCGCCGGATCGTCGCGGTGCAGCCAATAGAGGTCAATCGTTGCGACATCCAGCGCATCCAAACTTGCAGCCACGTCCGCCGCAATTTCCTGCGGGGAGAGGCGCGAAATGTGCATGGTCGTCAAATCGGGGTGGCCGCCTTTGGTCGCCACGACGAAACTTGCCGCCATGCCGCGGCTCTTCAGCCACGCGCCGATCGTCCGTTCGCTGGCCCCCGCGCCGCCCGGCAGCCATGCCGCGTAGACGCGCGCCGTGTCCAGGAAGTTGCCGCCCAATTCGGCGAACAGGTCGAGCATAGCAAACGCCTGATCCTGGGGGATACGCGTGCCGAAGCTGCCCGTGCCCAGGCAGATGACGGAAGGGGTAAAGTCGGTGTTTGGTAGGGCGGTATAACGCATTCCAGAGCCTCCCTCGACGATCCGGCAGTGCGGATCAAGCAGTGTCGCGTAATGATATCACGATAAACCTTGCCATTGCCGATCGCACCGAACCAGTCCGCGCCAATCCATCCAGATCGCTGATCGTGGCGCAACTCGGCAGTGGCGATTATGATCTTAGCACACTTTCCAGGTCGCGAGAAATTGCACCGCAACGCCGCAACTGCACGCAGGTTGCACGAACGACGCGACCCGGATATAATAGCAGGCGTCAACTTCCCCAGCATACCCAACCGGTGAAAGGCCACGGAACGCATGGAAAAGGTCAAGCTCGCCATTGTTGGCTGCGGCGGGATGGGCGGCCGGCATCTGCTCGGCTTGCAGGAGCTGGCTGAGCGCGGGCTGAGCAATGTCCAGCTTGTGGCCGCCTGCGATCTGCGCCGCGACAACGCCGAGCGGCTGGCCGACCAGGCGGCCGATCTCCTCGGCGCCCGCCCGGCGCTCTTCAGCGACATGGCCGACATGGTCAAGGCGATGCCCGATCTCGCCGCCGTGGTCGTCACCAGCGACGCGGGGTCGCATCACCTGGTCGCGTGCCAGGCGTTCGAGTTGGGGCTGCACGTGCTGTGCGAAAAGCCGCTGGGGGTCTCGCTGCGCGCGTGCAATCGCATCCTGGCGGCCCAGGCGGCCGCCGGCAAGGTGCTCTCGGTCGCCGAAAACTACCGCCGCGACCCGATGGCGCGGCTCACCAAAGCGTTGATCGAAGCCGGGGCCATCGGCCGGCCCTATCTGATGTTCGATCTGGCGGCCAGCGGCAAAAGCGACATCCTGATCTTGCCGTGGCGGCACGACAAGCACGTGGGCGGCATGGTGATTGACGGCGGGGTGCACAACGCCGACCTGCTGCTCTATTTCCTGGGCGATGTGAGCGAGGTCTACGCCCGGACGAAGCTCTGGGAAACCACCCGCACCAAAGGCGCGCGCCTCGGTGTGGCCGGTTTCTACGAAGCGTGGCGCAGCGAAATCCCGGCCAGCATCACCGCCACTTCAGAGGACATGTTCGTCTCGGTTGTGGGGTTCAAGAGCGGCGCGACGGCCAACTGGACGCAGTTCTACGCCGGCCACGGCAAAGGGTTCAGCCAGAAGATCCTCTACGGCGAGAAGGGTTCGCTCGTGTGCGGCGGCATCCGCAACGGCGTCTCGCCTGTGCTAACCCTGGACAACGGCGCCGAGTTGACGGGCGACGCGCTCCTGCCGCTGGTTCCCGACTATCGCCTGGATGAGATCACCGAGCGGCTGTACGGCGCGCCGCGGCCAGCCGCGTTCAGCCTGCCCTTCCCCGCGTGCGACCGCAAGCTGCTCGCCATCGAGTATCACGAGTTCGCCCGGTGCATCTTGACCGGGCAGACGCCGGAAGTGGACGGCCGGATCGGCCGCCGCGCCCTGGGCATCTGCTACGCAGGCCTGGAATCGGGCGTCCTCGGCCGGCCGGTGACGGTGGATGAGGTCGAGGCGGAGCAAACCGCGGTCTACGAATCCGACATCAACGCGCATTGGCGCATTTAGACGAGGTTTTTCGCAGTCACGATTCCTGCTGCACGTCGGGTTTAGCTCACGGATGACGCGGATGACACAGATTTGGAAAAAAAATCCGTGAAATCCATGTCATCCGTGAGCCGCAGCATGTTTCTGCGCATCGGACCTCTCGCATCATGGGTGGAGGAGACACATCGAATATCGCCATCTCGGCCGCACCGGTCTGAAGGTCTCGCTCCTCGGCATCGGCGGGGGCTACGTCTCGCTTCTGGACGACGACGCGGGCCGGGCCATCTATCGCCGCGGGCTGGAGTTGGGTGTCAACTACTTCGACGGCCGCTACGGCAATTCCAGCACGATGCTCCGCCCCTTGATCCGCGGCCGGCGCGACCAGCTCGTCCTGGGCACGAAAACGGCGGAACAGACAGCGGAAGGGGCAATGGCGCGCATCGAAGAGGATCTACGCGAACTCGATACCGAATACCTGGACATCTTCTACCTGCGCACCTACACCCAGCAGATGTTGGACGGTCATTTTGCGCCCGGCGGATCGGTGGCGGGGGTGCTGCGGGCGAAGGAACAGGGCAAGGTGCGGGCGTTGGGGCTGGCCGGCCACAGCGACCTGACCGCGTTGGCGCGGGGGATCGAGACGGGGCTGGTGGACGTGTGCATGATCCCGCTGAACATCGTGCGCCGCGAGGCGTTGGCGCAGGTCATCCCGGCCGCGCAACGCCACGATGTCGGCATCACGGTGATGAAGCCGATGTCGGTGGGGATGGCCCCGGCCCGGCTGGCGCTCCCCTGGCTGGCGGCCCAGCCGATCCATGTGATGGCGCCCGGCGTCAGCACCGTCGAACAGCTCGAACAGGCGGCCGCCGCGCTCGACCGCTCGCCCATGACCCTCACCGCGGCCGAGGAAGCCGAGATCGAGGTCTGGCGCCGCCGCCTGGACAACGCAGCCTGCCGCATCTGCGACCGGGTCTGCCAGCCGATCTGCGAGGCGCAGATCCCGATTGATGTCTATCTGTACCACGACACCTTCTACAACCAGTATCGCGCCTTGGGGCTGGACGGCTTCATGGCTGCGCCGGCCGCGCCGTGGATGCGCGCCGCGGCCGAAGATCACTTCGCCCGCGCCGTGCAGACGATCCGGGCATGTACCCACTGCGGCAAGTGCGACCCGGTTTGCCCGCACGGTCTACCGGTCGAGGCGCTGCTGATGAAGACGGTCGCCGATTACGAGACGCTGCTGGAGGCCGTGCGCGAAGCCGGTTGGAAGACGCAGTACCGCGGCGCGGCGTCGCCAGCCGGCCGCCGAATGAATTCGGGGCGAAAGGGCGACCCGCCGCAAGGTCGGCCGGTGCCGACCACGCCACCGTCCACGCAGGTGGACGCTCGGCCATCGGCCCCTTAGCCGCGATTTCAATCGCCATTCGTTGGTAATTTCAACTATGTAGCAGGAGGTTTCCATTGCCCTTCGACATCCCCCTGATTGACATCCACACCCACATCGGCCGGCTGCCGGGCGTGGTGGGCGAGGTCTTCACCGCCGACGACCTGCGCACTATCGCCGAGCGCGAGGGCGCGCGCTTCATGCTGGCCTCCTCCGCGACGGCGACGACCGTGAGCCAGGCGGCGGGCACGCGCGAGGCGGTCGCGATGGTTCAGCAGCACGGCGACCGGCTGGGCGCGCTGTTGTGGATCAACCCGCACGATCCCGATTGGCGGACCGATGTAGCGTTGGCCGCGTTGGCCGGCTCGGCAGGCTCACCGCCCGCAACGCGCCCTGAGCCTGCCGAAGGGCGCCGCGGCGTTTTCGGCATCAAGATCCACCCCGTCCTCGATCACTACGCAGTCGAGCCGCGGGCGCTGGATGAAGTTTTCGCCGTGGCGCGGGCGCACCGTTGGCCGATCCTGACCCACGCCGACCACGACGGCACGCCGATGAGCGCCGCGGCCTACGAGCCGCTGATCCGGGCGTACCCCGACGTGATCTTGATCCTGGCGCATCTGCGGCTGGAGGCGATCCCGCTGGCGAAACGCTACGACAATGTGTTCGTGGATACGACCTACGTCGAGCCGATTCGGGTGGAGTTGGGCGTGGACGCCCTCGGCCCGGACAAAATCCTCTTCGGCTCGGATGCGTGCGAGGGCTTCGACGTGGGCCACGGGGTCGGCCGGCCGCGGCCGCCGCGCAGCTACGCGGCGCTGATCGCCGGGCTGCGGGCGCGCGATATCAGCGACGCGGCGTTGGAGAAGATACTATATCTGAACGCAAGCCGGATGTTTGGGATTGCGTAGTTCTACAAACGGGGGGAGAATCATCGTGACTGAAAATGAAATTTCACGCGTCGCCATCGTCGGCACGGGGCAGATGGGGCCGGGGATCGCCGTCTCGACCACCCTGGCCGGCTCTGAGACGGCCTTGATCGCCCGCTCGGCTGAAAGCGCGGCCCGCGGCCGCGCCGGCTATGAAAAGGCGCTGGGCTTTCTGGTCGAGAACGGCGCGGCGACGGCGGACGAAGCCGCGGCCGCAACCAGGCGGCTGACTACAACGACCAATCTGGCCGCGGTCGCGGCGTGCGATCTGGTCATCGAGTCCATCGTCGAGCACCTGCCGACCAAGCAGCAGTTCTTCCGGGAGTTAGACAACCTGTGCCCGCCGAACGTCATTCTGGCGACGAACACTTCTGGGCTGCGCATCAGCGACATCGCCGCGCTCATGGCGCACCCCGAACGGGCGGTCACCACACACTTCTGGAACCCCGGCCATCTGATGCCCCTCGTCGAGGTGATCCAGGGCAAACGCACGTCCGAGGCGACCGTGCAGGCGGCTTATCGTTTCCTGCTCCGCTGCGGCAAACGGCCCGTGATCGGCCGCAAAGATCTGCCCGGCCAGATTTGCAACCGGTTGCAGCAGGCGCTCGTGCGCGAGGCGATCTACATGGTGCAGGAAGGGATCGCCAGCCCGGAGGATGTCGAGACGGCGCTTAAAGCCGGGTCAGGGCTGCGCTGGCCGGTCTATGGCCCGCTGGAGCACGCGGACGTGGTCGGGACGAAGCTATCGCTTTCGGTGCAGGCCACAGTGCTGCCCAGCCTGTGCAACGCCACCGAGCCGGCGCAGCTCCTGAAGGACATGCTGGAGGCCGGCGACCTCGGCGTGCGCTCCGGCAAAGGCTTCCACGATTGGACCGTGCGCAGCGCCGACGAG
>Ga0172375_10013724_pt1 | contig 10008 bp, 6 predicted proteins | sample LakKiv1m_FD_114537 | JGI IMG/M metagenome (GOLD analysis project Ga0172375, IMG submission 114537) | Freshwater microbial communities from Kabuno Bay, South-Kivu, Congo - kab_092012_11.1m | ecosystem: Environmental > Aquatic > Freshwater > Lake | place: Democratic Republic of the Congo...
AACATCGGTGAACCCTTCGGCAAGCAGGCCGAGCGACAGCCCAAGGCAGAGCACCATGGCCACGTTCCAGGCGCCTGACCAGGGGTTGGTTTTTACTCCCTTGTGCTTGAAGGTGTCCTTGTACTTAAATCCCTTGGTCTCCTTGATCTGCCAGGGTACGGCCACCTTGATGGTTTGCCCCTCTATGGCGGCGCGTTTTCCTGACTTGAGCTCGCTCAGGGAAATCACGCCGTTGGCATTCTTGGGCAGCCGGTCGCCCATGGCCACGGGAATGGCCACCAGGCCTTTGACCTCATCCTGTTTGGCGATTTTGAGCACCACCGGTTTTTCTTTTGTGGCGCTCATGGACAGGTTCGCGTCAACGGCGTAGCCGTCCAGCGAGGCCGTGTAGTAGTACCAGCGAATCATCTGGCCGGAATTGTAACTGTGTATGATGTAGGCGAAGAGGCCCACACTCACCGCGAGCCAGAAACAGAACTTGAACGCTGCTTTCCCCCGGTTAGTCTCTGCCATGATCCGTTCTCCTGTTCATCTTTCGTTGTTTCTTCGAAAGGACACCGTATCCTCCGGGCCTCTCGGTCTCTCTATTTCTGTGCCGCAGGTGGCGGCGCGCTCTTCTTCCCTTTCAGAAGCACGGTGAGGGCAGCCCCGATGACCAGCAGCACGGCCGCAACCAGGAAGGAGGAGGTGTACCTGCCCGTGCTGGCGATCAGCATCTGTGACATTCGGCCCATGACGAATCCGCCCACGCCCCAGGCGGTGAACACGAGCCCGTAGTTGATGCCGAAGTTCTTGAGTCCCCAGTTGTCCTTGGTCAGGGAGGGAAAGAGGGAAAGGTTGGTGCCGTAACAAAACCCCATGAAAGTCGCAACGAGCACAACCAGAACAGGGCTGGCTTTCTGAGCCCCTACGACAGGAATAGCGATAAGCATCAGAGCCGCCTGGAAGAGCAACATGAGGATGAGCGTGAGACGGCGACCAATCTTGTCCGAAATGAGGCCTGCGATGATCCGACCCCCTGCATTTCCAACAGCCAGAATAGCCACGGCGATGAAAGCCAAGTCTCCCATGCTCTTCTGGGCCATCCCGGCCACAAATCCAATGACCATGAGGCCCGCACCGGCCCCGATGAAAAAGATGCTCCAAATAATGTAGAAGCTCCCTGTCTTGATCAGCTCGGAGGGTTTGGCATCCGCCTGAGGCTTGGGAGCCGCAGCCGGTTGCCCGGCTTGCGGGGCAACCGCCTGCGGAACGTAGCCTGCGGGCGGGTTCACCAGATACACGGACAAGCCGCACACCACAACGAGAAAGGCAATCCCGAAAAACAGCATGGAACTCTGGATGCCCCACACTCTGAGAAGGTATTGGGACAGCGGCGCGATGTACACGGAGGCCAGACCGAAGCCGGAAACCACCAGGCCGGCGACCAAACCGGTCTTCTGAGGAGGGAACCATTTGAGCGCCGGCGGAGTGGCGGCCGCATAGCCGAAGCCGATCCCTGTTCCGGCAAGCAACCCGAATCCTATGACCCAGACGGCATAGCTCGTGGTCAGAGAAATGAGGACCAGTCCGATGCTCACCAGAATCCCGCCCATGAAGGCCGTGACTCTGGGCCCCCACTTGTCCTGGATCCTGCCTGCCAGAACCGTGGCAAAAGCAAAGACCAGGCAGCAGATGGCATAGGGGTCATTGAGCGACGCAGGGTCCCAGGTAAAAGCTCCCGGCCCTCCTTTTGTGATTGATGCGTTGATGGCCGCTTTGAAAACGCTCCAGGTGTAAAGAATTCCCAGAGCCAGGTTGATTCCCGTGCCGCTGAAGGTCACTGTCCAGCCGCGATTCTTTGCCATAGAGGGTCTCCCCTATGCCCGGTTAAGGATCAAACATACCCCCTTGGCGGGAGTTTTCCCCCGGGACCTTGCGGCAAAGAAAACCCCGGGGGAAAACTCGGTGAAGGAGGTGAAGAATTGCCCACAAAAGACTGGTATTACGTTTTTGTGGCGCAATGAAGAGAGGCGTTGTTATTTCATCCTGCAAGGGTGTTGCCGCAAAGGCTACTGCCTTCCGGCAACCAGTCTTCCCACCACGTCCGGATCAGCCAGAGTGGAGGTGTCTCCGAGTTCACTGATCGCACCCTCCGCAATCTTCCTGAGGATCCGTCGCATGATCTTGCCGCTCCGGGTCTTGGGAAGGGCATCTGCAAAATGGAGCTTGTCGGGCGATGCAATGGGACCGATCTCCTTTCGGATGTGGTTGATCAGTTCCTTCTTCATATCGTCCGAGGGTTTGAAGCCTTCCTTCAAGGTAACGAACGCGTAAATGCCCTGGCCCTTGATGTCATGGGGGAAGCCGACCACCGCGGATTCCGCCACCGACGGATGGGAGACCAGTGCGCTCTCTATCTCCGCGGTTCCCAGCCGGTGGCCGGACACGTTGATCACGTCATCCACACGGCCCATGAGAAAATAGAAGCCGTCCTCATCCTTCCTCGCCCCGTCGCCCGTGAAATAGGTCCCCGGGTGCTGCACGAAATATTGTTCTTTAAACCGGTCCGGATCGCCCCAAACGGTTCTCATAAAACCGGGCCAGGGTTTTCGGATGCAAAGATGCCCCCCCTCGTTCACGCCCGCCTCGGTTTCATCGGCGCGAAGAATCACGGGGTCCAGACCAAAGAACGGGAAGGCCGCGGAACCCGGTTTCATGGGCATGGCGCCCGGGATCCCACAGATCAGGTGGCCGCCTGTTTCCGTCTGCCACCAGGTGTCGGTGATCGGGCATTTTTCCTTTCCGATCACCCGGTAGTACCAGATCCAGGCTTCGGGGTTGATGGGCTCACCGACGGTGCCAAGGAGTCTCAGGCTGCTGAGATTTCTCTTGTTGGGCCAATCCTCACCGCTCTTCATGATGGACCGGATGGCGGTGGGGGCGGTGTAGAAGACGTTGACGCCGTATCGCTCCACCACTTCCCAGAAGCGGTCTGGCGCCGGGTAGTTGGGAACGCTTTCAAACACGATCGAGGTGGCGCCCACGCCGAGGGGTCCATAAACGATGTAGCTGTGGCCTGTGACCCAGCCGATGTCGGCCGTGCACCAGTAAACGTCCTCGTCTCTGATGTCAAAGACATAGAGCATGGTCATGATGCAGTAGAGCAGGTAACCCGCTGTGGTGTGGAGCACTCCTTTTGGTTTCCCCGTGCTGCCGCTGGTGTAAAGGATGAAGAGGGGATCCTCGGAATCCATCCACTCCGGCTCGCAAACCGGGGAAGCGTCTTTCATCAATTCGTGCCACCAGAAATCGCGGCCTGCTTTCATCTTGGTCTCTTTGTCGATCCGGTTCACCACCACGCACCGCTTGATGCTCGGGCACTGATCCATGGCGACATCGGCATTCCCTTTGCTCGAAAGCACCTTCCCGGACCGGTAGCCCCAGTTGCAGGTAATGAGGGTTTCCGCCTTGCAGTCGTTGATCCTGTCGCGCAGGGCCTCGGCGCTGAACCCACCGAACACGATGCTGTGGATCGCACCGATTCTGGCGCAGGCCAGCATGGCCACAGGGAGTTCCATGATCATAGGGAGATAGATGGCCACCCTGTCCCCTTTTTTCACGCCGAACTTCTTGAGGACATTGGCAAACTTGCAGACTTCCCGATGGAGCTGCTGATAGGTGTACGTCCTGGCTTCTTCCAGAGGCTCGCCCTGGAAAATGAGAGCCGCCTTGTTCCTTCGCCATGTCTTGAGGTGCCGGTCCAGGCAGTTGTAGGTGATGTTGAGCTTCCCACCGACAAAGTACTTGAGCCAGATTTTGTCCTTGAAGCTGTACCCCTCGACCGCTCCGTCCCATTTCTTGAACCAATCGATATGCTTCGAAGCCATCTCTCCCCAGAACCCTGTGGGGTCTTTGATGGATCTTTCCCACATCTTCTTGTATTCATCCATGCTCTTCAAGCGGGCCTTTTCAACGAATTCCTTTGTTGGATAGAAGACCCTTTTTTCCGTGTATACCGAATCCATACCTCCGCCTTTTTTCTCTGCCATCACAAACCTCCTTCTTATCGTATGAAATGAGGCTCTTGTTTAGACAAGCGAGGATCCCAGACTCTTTACCGCCGGACCGCTCTTTGCGCTTGCAAAACCAAAGCTGAGGATTAGCTATATTATGACTGCAATATAACTGTCAAAGTGATTCAAGATGCATGCCAACTTCTGTATCCATCCCCAGATTATGCAAATGTATCTATCTTGTTGATATTTTTGCGGTCCCCTAAAAGACTGCTTATTGGGAAAAAGGGTTGGGTGTAACCACTTGGAGGACAGAGAGTGTACACAGGGAAGGCCGGTAAATAATAAATAGTAAATAGTGAATAGTAAATAGTGACAAGTCAGACCCTCGTTACTCGTGACTTGTTACTCGTCACTTGTCACTCGTCACTTGTTACTTGTCACTGTCTTTCAAACACCGGCCAGTACTTGGAGTGAACCTCCATGACCTTGCTCATGGCAGGGACCTTTCTGGGAGAGCTCCCGACAATTCGGTCCAGCTTTTTGGCGTCCACATTCGAAATGCCGCAAAGCTCCTGCATGACCCGGAACCCGCACTCGCGGATACCCCGGAGGCTGTAGCCGCCTTCCATGACGAAACCGATCCGTCCCTGGCACACCTTGTCCGCAATGGCGAGAAGGAAAAAGGTGATCAGGCCGTATCCGTCAGGGGTGACCCTCATGGTGCCGAGTCGATCGCGCTCGTACAGATCAAAGCCGCAGGCGATCAGGATGAACTCCGGCTGAAAAGCTTGCGCAATGGGATTGAGAAGAAAATAGACGATCCTTGCAAAATCCTCGTCGCCTTGCCCCTTGCCCAGAGGAATGTTCACGGTGAACCCTTCCCCTTTTCCTGCGCCCACTTCGCCGAACTTCCCTGTTCCCGGATAGGATGGAAAATGATGCATGGAGGCATAGAGAACCTGGTCCGTATCGTAAAAGGCGTTTTGGATCCCGTTTCCGTGATGAAGATCGATGTCGATGATCATCACCTTTTTCATTCCATGTCGCTCCTGGAGGTATCGGGCACCGAGCGCCACATTGTTGAACAAGCAGAACCCCATGGCCTTGTCTGCCTCGGCGTGGTGTCCGGGCGGCCTGATGCACGCAAAGCCCCTTTTTCCTTTTCCGCTCAGAATTTCGTCGAGAAGACAGAAGACTCCTCCCGCGCCCAGGCGAGCCACCTCATAGGACTGCTCCGAGGCCTGGGTATCAAGGTCAAAGGAGGTCAGCCTTTTTCCGGCACTTCTGGCCACCCGCTCGATGTACTCTTTTGTGTGAACCCAAGCCAGCTCCTCTTCAGAGGCTATCCTGGGTCTCACCTCCAGCCATTTTCCGTGAAGGGAGGGGTCTTGCAGCGCCTCGTCAATGGCCCGGACCCGCCTCGGGCTCTCAATGTGCGGGACGGTTTCCAGGTGCAAGGCATACCTTTCGTCTCTAACAACTAGAAGCGGCTGCATGTTGAACGGCTTTCCTTGAGGAATACCCCGTCAGAATCTCCATGGATTCCGGTATCTTCTTCTGATGTTTCAAAAGAGCTATGGAGGCGGCTTTTGAAAACTCGGCCCGGGTCTCCGGCTTTAGGCACTCTCGAACCGCAAGGATGGAAGCTTTTCTCCTGGACAAGGCTTTTTCATCCTTTGCCTTCTTGCGGAGCCCTTCCACCTCTCTAATGACCCCTTTGACGAGTTCCTGAACGAGTTCTTGCCTCAGTTTCTTGCAGTGGTGGGTCATGGAGAGAATGGATCTCAGGAGATACCCTTTCGGCGTTTTCAGGGTGTAACCGGAAAGGCCTCTGGATTCGAATCCCACCGCCTCGTAGAACCGCCTGGCTCCGACCTCCGCATCCAGCACGATCTCCCTGAGGTTCGGCATCTCGTTCTTCCACAACATCCAAACCCCTGCGACGAGAAAAGTTCCCACTCCTTTGAGAGGCTTGGGGGATAGCCCCTTGGGATCCCATGTTTTGCCTCGAAGCGTGGCCAGGTATCGGATCTCCAGATCCCTTTTGAGAAACTGCTCCCTCAGGGTGAGATAGAGGAGGCCCACAAGGCTCTCTCCTGCCACGCAGGCCATCAGGTTGTTCTCCAGGCCTCGGATCAGGCAATTGAGAACAAAGCGCACATGGAAGAATTCCATGTTGATGTCCGCCACCTGCATGAGGCTGTCCATGGAGATCGGAAACCTCATGAAGTAAGCGGGCGTCTCTTCATCCACCACGCCCCTGTAGAAATAAACCGGATCGTCCTCCTCCTCGCGAATCTCGATGGGCCTCTCCTCTTTCTTCATGCCTTCCAAAGAGACCATGAGATGATGGATCTGCTTTTGCCTGGCCTCGGTAGAGCGAGACTCTTCAAGCTCCCTTCGCAGACGCCGGATCGCGAGATCGATCTCATAGGTCACCGCCAGCCGGAGCCCTGCCCGGTGAATCTCCGCAGAGGCGTCCCTGAAATTGAAGGATTCGCTCTTGTCCTGGAGTTCCTGTTTCCTGACCAGCTCCCCGTATTTGATGATCAGGCCCTGCTCGATAGGCACGATGCCCTCATTGAAAAACAGGACCTTGTTCACGAGCACCTTCTCGTCGTCAAAAACAAAATACAGGTTGTCGCCATACTCCGCGCTTGCAGCCGTGTCAATGACCCCCATGCCCAGCATCTGGTCCAGGGAATACCCTATTTCAGGGCTCCGCCGGGAAATGGCATCGATGGCCTGCTTGATGTGCTCTCGTTTGATCATCGTCCTAGGAACCAGAAGAAATTTTTACCACAGAGGCGCAGAGGGCACAGAGGGAAGCCTCTTTTTTTCGCCTGTCGGGAGATACCGACAGGCGAAAATAGATCCTCTGGCGATTTCGTAACAAATCACTGCAGATAAAATGCAAACCCAGGGTTTCAGGGCGAAACCTTTTCATTTGCCGGTATCTCCCGGCAAAAGAAAACGCTTTTCTCTGTGCCCTCTGTGCCTCTGTGGTGAACCGTCTTACGCCTCCGGGGGACTGAATCGAGTCGGGATCTCCACCGTAAAGACAGATCCCTTCCCTACCTCGCTCGTGACCGATATCGTGCCGCCCAGTTTCTTCAAGAGGCTCGCCCCGATCGAGAGCCCCAACCCCGTTCCGTCCGGCTTGCTCGTGAACAGAGGGTCAAAGATCTTCTCCGAGCGCTCCTTGGCAATGCCCGGGCCCGTGTCACCGACACGGAGCGTCACTCTCTCTTCAGTTCCTTGCACGGTTAGGCTTATCGCACCCTCTTTTCCGATCGCCGTCATGGCGTTCACGATCAGGTTTTGAAAGATCTGTCGGAGTTGGGACGGGTCACTCTGCACCGGCGGAAGGGAATCCTGATACTCGCGCCGGACCGTGATCCTGTTGAAGTGGAGTTCCCTTTCCAGGAGTTCCAAAATTTCATCCAGAAGATCCTGCACCCTCACCTCCCGGATGATCGGAAGCGGGGACTGGGTGGATTTGAGGAACCTGTCCGTTGCGCGGCGTGCGCGAACCACTTCCGACCGCACCTGCTTCAAGCTCTCCCTGACCTCCGTACGGCTCTCTTCTCCGGAGAGATCGCCCTGAGCCAGCTCATCGACCCAGCTAAGCACAAGGTCGATGTTGGACAGGGTCTCCTTGATCTCCCGGACAAATCCCGAGGCCAATTTCATGGAGGAGGCCATCCGGTTCGAGTGTTGGAGCTGGTGATCCAGAAAACGGATGTTCCTGCGCTTGGTTTCAAGCCTGGAAAAGAGATAGTTGGTGGTGAGAAGGACTGTGAGCACAATGAGCATGGCGCCAAGGACGAAGGCAAAGATGCCGACAGCCCGCATATACCGGAGAGGGCTGTAAATGTCTTCCTGCTTGAACTCCGCGACGCAGAGCCAGGGGACCTTTTCGAGCCACGACATCATGATGATCCGGTCTCCGCGGTGTTCGATGCGGACCCCGGAAAAGGGTTCGATGAACTTGACTTCCGATTGGCCCATGATCTTGCCGCCCCACCGGGGAGCTGACTGGAAAATCCCCTCACGGTTGATGAGGTAAGAGTCCCCGTCCCGCTTGCTCAGGATTTCCGCCACGATCCCTTCGAAATAAGCCGTGTCCACGGTCGCCCGCAATATCCAGAATCCTTCGGCCGTCACCTGCTTCACGGCGATAATGAAGTGGGGGTCATTCCGGAATCCAAGAAACACGTCGCTTATGTAGAAGTCTTTAGTCGCGATCCCTTTGAACCAGGAGGTTTCCTTGTAGTTTTTTGACAGCAGGTCATAGGGTCCCACATAGGCCCGATGCCTTCCCTGATCGTCGATCACGCCGATATCCGTGAAACAGGGCAACTGTCGCCGAAGGGTATCGAAGACCTTCTTGAGGTTGCCGGGATTTGTGAGATAGTCGAACCCCAGAATGCCGGACAGGTTCTTCAGATCGATCGCCCTTTCCGTGAGAAAATGGTCGAGGGTCTCCCTGTGCTCGCTGATTTCCGCATCCAGCGCGGCAAGCGTCTTCTGCTCCAGGATGGAAACTGCCTGGTAATACATGCCGCCGCCGATCAAGAGAAGGGGGATAAAGGAAGCGGCAAGAAGGGCCACCACAATGCTGTTGAAGAGCCGCCGGAAATAGGGGTAATCCTTTTCCTGCAACGGACGGGGGCTCGAGGCTGCGGGACTTTTCTGAATGGCATCCATTTTGGCACCTACTCTATTTCATGGTCCAGGTATTGAAACACGTCTCCCAGTTTGATCACGCCGATCATTTTCTCGGCCCTGACCACGGGCATGCGTCTGAGATTATGCACAATCATCTGATTGGCTGCGTCCGTGAGATACGCGTTCGTCTGCGTGGCCAGGGGTTGAGGCCGCATGACTTCCCTCATGGTCTTCTGAGGAAGCCACTCGGGATGCTTGAGCAATTGAGACCACTCTATGGAAAAACCGGGATGGGTCTTATTCTGAGCCTTGTTCACAAGATCTCTCCTGGTCACGATCCCCAGGACTCGATCTTCCTGATCCAGCACGTACACCTCTTCTATGGATTCTTCGCCCTGTTCCCGGCTCATGATCTCCAGGGCTTTGGACAAGTCGTCAGCAGGACGGAGCTTTGCGAAAGGATGGAGTGCGATTTCCCGAACAAGCTTTCTGGGCCAGAGCACCGGGTGGCGCTTGATTTCTTCGGTTTCGTGGGCTTCCTTGATTTTTTCCACCAGATCTTCGATGTCGCAGGGCTTCATGAGATAGTCGTAGGCGCCCTTTCGCATGGCCTGTGTTCCTGACTCCAGGGTGGCGTGCCCGGTGAGCATGATGACTTCCGTGTCCGGGGCCCACTTCTTGATCTCCCCGAGAGCGGCCACCCCGTCCAGGCCAGGCATTTTGACATCCAGCACCACCACGTCAAAGCCGCCTGCGTACTTGATGGCGTCGACGGCCTGGTAACCGTCAAATGCGGTGGTGACGTCGAATCCTCTCACCTTCAGGATTCTGGCCATGTTCGTGACAAACTGCTTTTCGTCATCCACCAGAAGGACTCGGATCTTCCTGTTCACGATGGGTTCCCCCAAAGCCCCTTCACCGGAGATGGTTGTGCCTAATGCAGGCCTCTGGCCACAACCAAAAAAACCAAACCCGAATGTCGAATATCGAACAAGGAATTTCGAATGATGAAGTGAACCCCTCCTGTCGCTACCTTCGGAGTTCGATATTCGTTATTCGGTATTCTGCGGTTCGCCTTTGAAGTTCTATGCATCTTGCACAGGAGTTACAGCCTAAGACTCTAATGCAATCTATCATGAACCCCATGCTTATTCAATTCGCGGGGTTCTTCACCTCTTTCAAGAAGGAAAGGCAGACAAGGCTTCCGATGCCGACCAGGCCCACCATGAGAAAGGCCCACTGAAGCCCTAGTGCCTGGCCGACGAATCCCATGGTGAGAGGCCCGGTCATCTCTCCCAGCTCCTTGTAGGAACCGGCGATGCCGAGATTGAGTGCAAGG
>Ga0172375_10013728_pt1 | contig 10005 bp, 7 predicted proteins | sample LakKiv1m_FD_114537 | JGI IMG/M metagenome (GOLD analysis project Ga0172375, IMG submission 114537) | Freshwater microbial communities from Kabuno Bay, South-Kivu, Congo - kab_092012_11.1m | ecosystem: Environmental > Aquatic > Freshwater > Lake | place: Democratic Republic of the Congo...
CGCCGGCCAAAGTCTCCATATAATGCAGCGTCCTTTTCCCGGGTCCGCCTATGAGCGCTTTTTCCACACCGCGGTGCTGATATCCGAGCGATATTTCCAGGTGAAACACGTTCTCGCCGTGGCACAAAAACCTGAAATGCCCGGGTTCAATGACACCCGCATGTACGGGCCCGACAGCGACTTCGTGCGCTTCCTCACCTTCGATCTTAAAAAAATCCGTAACGCCCGGCATAGCGGGCTTTAAGAAACGCACGGGCTTAAGCCACGGGTGCCCTTCCGGAGTGACGCCGCATTGCTCGGCTATCTCGCGCTCGAACAAATGCGTTTCAGGGCAGTCGGGCGTAAGCGCCGGGTAACTGTCTTTCACGTCCGAGCAAAAAACCGAGCATTCGCCGTCTTTATCGTGCGCCATGACCATATAAAGCCTGGCGCCGCCGCTATCTTTTCTCGATCCGAAGAACGAAACCACCCGCCCGCCTTTCGCCTTCTCGTTCATGACCGCAATAAGGAAATCATCCCGGGAAAAACACGGTATATCCCTCAACGGTATGCTTTCGGCATTATGGATCAACGGTATCTCCATCAGAACCCTCCTCCGAGAGCACGCGCTGCTTCGTTCAATACACGGTATAGAAATGCGGGCATGTAAACACCCAGGATAAATAACATCGCGCAAAGGACCGCAGGCGGAAAAACGCGCAGGAACGGTTCCGGAGACCGGCCGGATTCCTTATCTTCCGGCTCACCCTGCACCATGCGCAGTATTGTAGTCACCATGCCTATAAAGATGGCGGCCAGGATCGCCAGAAAACACGCGCCTGCCCATATCCTGCCCCGGGTAAATGCCCCGTTCACGATGATGAATTTGCTCACGAACACGCCGAAGGGTGGCATACCGCTCACGGCAAAGAAACCCGTAAATAAAAGCGCCCCTGTCACCGGAATGACCCTGATCATGCCTTTAACCTGGCCGGAAAGTTTCGTCCTGAACACCGCAAGGACGTTCCCTGCCAGGAGAAAAAGCATGGCCTTGGCCAGCGAATGGTTGATGACGTGGAACATGCTGCCGAACACGGCCTGGCCTCCTATGCCTATGCCGAAGACCAGTATGCCCATGTGCTCGACGCTCGAATAGGCGAGCATCCTCTTATAATCCGCCTGCCTCAATATGAAAAGCGCGGCGAACGCCATGGATAACAATCCGAAAATAATAAAAAGCCCGTCGCAAAACGGCTCAAGCCTGGCCGCAGCGCATACCTGGTATATCCTGAGTATGCTTAAGAATGCGCAGTTAAGGAGGGCGCCGGACAAAAGCGCCGAAACGACCGACGGGGATTCGCTGTGCGCATCCGGCAGCCACGTATGAAGAGGCGCCAGGCCCATCTTAGTCCCGTAGCCGACAAGGAAAAAAATAAACGCGACCTTAAGCCACGGAAGGCTCATGATGCCGGCCTGGTCTATTAGCGTCCGGACAAGGAGCGGCACGGCCTTACCTCCGGCATCAAGGCTGGCGATGGCCAGGAATATATTGCCTAACAAGGCAAGAGCGATACCTACTGAACATATCACGAGGTACTTCCACGTAGCTTCCAAAGACCTGTGATGGCGGTGAAAATAAATGAGCGGCGCGCTGACCAGGGTAGTAAGTTCCATGCCTACCCACAAAAGCCCGAAATGCTGGCACATGGTGACCAGGGTCATCGAAGCAAGGAACATGAGCAGGCATCCCGTGAACACGGCTTCCGGCGCATTCATGAACATGAAACCTTCTTCCTCATCGCTCTGAGGGTGGACATCCTCGCGTTTTAAATACTCGAGCGCGTAAAGACCCGCGATAAAAAAGAGCAGGCTTGTCACTCCCAGGAAAAGCGTGCCTATAGCGTCGAGGACAAGCCATCCGTTGAATATCCCCACCGGCCGGACGATCCACACGCTCGCCGTCAGGGACAGGTGCATAAAACACGCCGCCAGGAACATGCCCCGCCTAAGCCCGTTATTACGGATGATAAAGGCACATGCCCCGCCAAGAAAAGGAATTAAAAACAATAACGCTAGTCTCATTTAGTTGTCCCGCAATTTCGAAAGTTGTTGAGTGTCTATATGGTCGAACTCGCGGCTGATATGGAATATCGCTATGCCCATGACGAATACCGCGACAAAAATATCCAGCAGTATGCCCAGCTCTACGACCACCGGCTGCTGGACAAGGAACGCCATACCGGTGACGTAAATTCCGTTCTCAAGCACCAGGTACCCCAAAACCTGCGTCATTGCCTGGACCCTGCTGGTGATGACAAAAAGCCCTATGAAAATAGTGGCGAAAGAAACAGGTATAATAAGCGGCGACAGCACCGTTACAGGGAGAGGCAGTCTCCTGGTTATCCAGAAAGCAAGCCCCGTGCAGATCACGCCCACGATGACAGACGAGGAAAAACTCACGAACGCCTCGACCTCGCGCCTGACGTTGCCTTCCCGCAAGACGCGCGACAAAAGCCACGGAAAGACGACTCCTTTAAGGATTATCGAGCATCCCGAAAAAGCCAGCATCTCCAAACCGATTTCAGACGGGTGCATGACAAGCGGCAAAATGCCCGCCGCTATACCCTGAACGGCCACTATCCTGATGCACGCGGCAAGCCTGCTAGAGACCAGGAGCATAAGGTTCGCCACCACAATAGCTATAAGGACTATGTCTACCCATTCTTTCATGAAATCACCTCACCTGGAAAAGCAGCGCCAGGATCGAAAGAGATAGCGCGCCGATCAAAAGCAGCGGGATTTTTATCAGGCGGAACCTTGCCATGATGGACTCGACCACTCCCGTGATGACCGAGACCATGGCCATGCTGCCTGCGAAAACGCAAAAACACAGCACGGCGTTCCCGGAAGCGGCCGGAACGACCAGGCCCGCAACAAGCGTCCCGAAGACCCAGAGCTTTAGGCACTGGGAATAAAGTATAAATGCGAGATCAGGTCCGGAATGGTCCAGCACCATGACTTCATGTATCATTGTAAGCTCAAGATGCGTATTGGGATCGTCTACCGGAACGCGGCAATTTTCAGCCAGGAGCACCAGCATAAGAGCGGCGCACACAAAAATCAGCACCGGCCCGGCACTGAGCCAAAGATGCGGACTGAGGCTGCCGTAAATCCCGCCCAAAGACAACTCCCCTGTCTGGCGCATCAACGCCGCGATACCGAGTATGAACGCAGGCTCGGCCAAAACCGAAAAATGCATTTCACGGCTGGCGCCCATGCCCTCGAAGCTTGAGCCGGTATCGAGCGCGGCCAGCGCCATGAAAAACCTGGCAAGCCCTAAAAGGTACGCCAGTAAAATTATGTCCCCGGGAAACGATATCACGCTGCCGGTCGACCCGCACGGAACGATAAGGGCCGCAAGAAAAAGCACGCCCAGCCCTACGGCAGGGCCGGCCCTGAAAACCCACGTCGTTGTCCTGCTATAAACTGCCCCCTTATGCAGGAGCTTATAAATATCGTAGTATGCCTGCAATAAAGGCACTCCCTGCCGGCCGGCGAAAAAAGCCTTGGTCTTGTTTATTATCCCGACAAGCAAAGGCGACAGGAAAAACATCGTCCCGGCCGGAATGAGCGCCACGTTATTCATCGTTTATCCCAACTTCCAGATCAGGAGCAATAACAAAGTCACGACCACGTATAAAATGTACGCCTGAAGCCTGCCGTGCTGGAACCATTTTAATTTAGAGAACCCTGCCGACATCAGGCGGTATGCCGGTTCGTAAATGCATCGCAAAAATATGTCCGGCGTTTCGCTGTGGAACGCCGATCTGTCCGGAAATATCCCCTCCGGTTCTGTAACATGCCGTTTTGTCTGAAGGAAAAAATTGAAAAATTTCATAAGCGGTCCGGCGAACGATGACGCCGTATACTGCATCCTCGCGTCCGGCCTTGAGTACCCGCAATCCCAGGTCACTCCATCCTTTATTCCCTGCCTGGAAAGCACGTTCCTTCGCACCAGCGAGATAGCCGCCAGTAAGGCGAAAAAGACCGCTGCCGTGACCGCAATATACAAGAGCGGGCCGTATACCTTCCCTATACATTCGGTTATGAGTCCGGTACCAAATGAGCTTAGGCACGGAAGGACCGGCAGGCACAAACGTATGACGATAAACGGCAATACCCCGATCGCCAGGCAGGACAAGGCAAGAGCTATTATAGGCGCTTTCATGAAAAACCCGGATTCAAGGGCCTTTGCGGCCTTATCTGTCCTTGGCTCGCCGAGGAACATTATCCCCGAGGCCTTTGTAAAACACGCCGCAGCCAGGCCTCCTATAAGGGCAAGGCCCAGGATCACGGATACAGACGCCACAAAAATCTGCGGCGACTGCGTGATCCCGTAAAAGGCCCCACAATATATAAGGAATTCGCTTACGAAACCGTTAAAAGGCGGAAGTCCGGATATGGCCGCGGCACCTGTAATGAACGTGGCTCCTGTCACTGGCATTTTTTTCAGGATCCCGCCCATATCTTCTATGTCATGGGTGCCCATAGCCTTGACCACGCTGCCCGCGGAAAGGAACAAAAGCCCTTTAAAAATAGCATGGTTTAACACATGCAAAAGACCGCCGCTGAACCCTAAAACCGCGACAAGAGGCGCGTTATAACTCACACCCAGTATCCCCAGGCCGAACCCCATTGCGATGATCCCTATATTCTCGACGCTGTGATACGCCAGGAGGCGTTTTATGTCATGCTGTGCGATAGCGAACAAAACCCCGAGTACGCCCGAAACAAAACCTATGCATATCAGCGCCCATCCCCACCAGCATTGGGCAGCGCCCAGAAAAACGATCGTCCTTGCGATACCGTAAATGCCGGTCTTTATCATCACGCCTGACATAAGGCTCGATACATGGCTCGGCGCCGCAGGATGCGCTTCAGGCAGCCAGACGTGAAAAGGGATAAAACCGGCCTTTGTGCCGAACCCGATCAACGCCAATAGAAAAAGTATGCCCGATACCCCGGCGCCGTATCCGCCGAAAGCATCGAAATCCAAAGACCCTTTACGGGTGCCTAGCAGTATGAAGAATACCAGGAGGAATGCCGTGCCGATATGGGTCGCTATCAAATAGGTGATCCCGGCCTCCCGGACGTGCTCTTTTTCGTCCTCATAAACGACCAGAAAATACGACGCCAGCGTCATTATTTCCCAGGCCATGAGGAACAATAAGGCGTTGGAGGAGGTAACAACAAGGGCCATGCTTCCCACAAGAAAAGAAAAAAAACACCAGAGAGGGCCGATGGGTTTTTTCCCGTACCAAGAGGTGACATATCCTGCGCCGTATACGGCCGAAAGCAGAGAAAGGAAAAATATGGGTATCAGAAAAAAAGCTGAAAGCGCGTCCACGGTGAAAGAAAGCGACATGTACGGAACGGGCCACGGGCATTTGAACGAAACCGGAGAACCGTGGATAAGCACCGAAAACGCCCCGGCAAGGCCTATCACGCTCCCGGCCGATATGCCCGATACTCCGACGAGCGTTGCCAACTTCGGCGCCCTGTCCAATAAGAGGCAGATAAGCCCGGTTAAAAAAAAGATCCCTAACAGAATAAAAAGAAATGTCATTACGGACCCGTCCTTATTATGTCGATAGGCACTTTTCGACGTTTTCCGCCGCCTTGAAGATCTCTTCGCGAGGACCGTGCTGCATGATGGCGTTCTTGAACGCGGGGTCTTTTAAGGCATAAGCCAGTTTCGAAAGCATGTGCAGGTGTATCCTGACAGTAGCCGTGACGATGATAAAAAGGCAATGCACGGGTTTTCCGTCATACGCGCCGAAATCTATCGGTTTTTCCAGGAAACATACCGCCATCATGGCGCTGGGCACATTGAGCACTATCGGACTTCTCGGATGCGGTATGGCAATGCCGTCCCCTACTCCCGTAGAAGCCAGCTCTTCGCGGGCAAGTATTACCTGAAGCAAAAAATTCCTGTCGACTTTTTCAGGAAGGTTAAGCACGTCCACCACGGACTTCAAAAGCGCGGCTTTATTCTCGCCCGCGAGCCTGTAATGTATACCGCCTATTTTCAAGGCATCGATAAGTTTCGGAAGCGGCGAATCCTGGTCTTCGGGTTCCTGGAACAACTCAGGCGAAACAGTTATTTTTTTCGCGGTCACCCATTCCAGAAGCTCTGCCCGGTTGAACCGGTATTGGTCATGGATCTTATACGCGGGTATGGATTTTTCGTTGATCCAGCGGTAGATCGTCCGTTCAGATATTTTTAATAATTTCGAAACATCGCGTACTGTAAGCTGCATAACACCCTTTGTGAACCATCTTTTCCAACTACTTCTTTATTTAACCGGGTTAATCGGAAAGGAAGGATATGCTATTATATGACACATCGCAGGGTTTGTCAATTGGTAGCAGTAGGCGCGTAAAAAACGGGTCAGAACGGGTCATCCCCGCCGGCCTGGACCAGGAGCCACTTATCGCCTTGTTTCTTAAACACGAACTCGGCTTTTCCTTTGGTAAGAAGAGGGGCACTGCCTGCGCGCGGAACGGTCTTCTTTTGCCAGGAGAAACTTACGGATAACTTATTACCCGCTGGAAGGACTTTATTTATAAAATACGTTATTTCCAGGATATTCCCGGAGTAGAAACCGCTTTCAACATTATTGATAAAATCGCTCTGGCTGGGAGCGAAGTCATCCGCGACAAGGTCTTCGAACTGGATGCGCGTATAGTTCTTGTATGAATCGAATATCCCGCTCAAGAGATCATCCGCTGTCTGGCGGTAATCGGCCGGGTCCTGGGTATCGGCAGCATGGGCGCATGGAACGGAAAGACCACACAGCATAGCGGATATGGCGATACAAAGCGCCAGTTTCTGCGCGTTAAAAATTTGTCGCAAGCCGGGTAATGATACGCGATTCATCATATGAAAGCCCCCTGTCGTTCTGATTGTACCGGTTGTGCTCGCCTCTAAGGACGCATCGGGTATTATGCTTTTTCTCCATAAGAAGATCGAACTCCGCGTAAGTCCTGTTGTTCAGGTAATCGAGGCTGGATTCGTAACTATTTGTCGTCTGGATATTATACCCGAAACGGAACATATGTTCCTTAAAGAAGTTATACTGCCCGGAGAAAGAACAGCCCGTAGTCACCTCATTTTTCGGGTTGTACTTCGGGTCATGAAAGTCGATATTCACATCGCCTGAAAAATAGAGCCGCTTTCCGAACACCTGCTGTTCTCTGCCCAGATTATATCCGAGGCGGTAAAAATAATCCGAATTCGCCTTTTCCGCTTCATTAGCGAATCCCCTGAACTCGAAATATGTGCCGTAAGATGTTTTGGGATCCAGCATATCGTTGATCCCGAATCCGGCTGTAACCGTGGTGGCCTCGGCGCTATTCTCGATATCATCTGAGTCGGCCTGGAGCACGTTAGCGTACGTCCTTACGTTAAAATCCTTATATTTATCAAAAGGCCGCATGTTCAATGTAAAGTATTTCTCGTCGTCAAATGTCCGCTTCGATAGAGCGCTGCCCTCTAAATGGTTCCAATAATAATTCTCGACGAAAGAAAGGCTCGCTTTCTTAGATATGGCGTAGTTCAGCGTGAACTGGTGCTGTATCTTGTCAGGCATGGCCGAACCGCTGTCGGTATAGAATTGCGGCTGGACGTAATAATAAAGGTACCTGAAATTAAGCGGCCCGGCGTTAATTACAGGCGTCATCCTGAAGGCGGTGCCGTAATTCAGGTCATCATCCGGAGAGGTATCTATATCCGCTGCGTGCGCGCTCCTGGCGACTTCATAAAAGAGAGAGAAGTATTTACGCATGCGCATCTCGCCGTCTATACTCACTACCGTATTATCCAGGTCCTGAATGCGGGTGCTCCTGTTCGTATTGTCTACGCTGGAACTATCGTCCTGGCTCGTCACGGCCTGAGCTCCCACCCTGAATACAGAAAAAAGGGAAGAATCCTTAAAAAGGTTCAGGTCTGTCTTGCCTCCGGCAACGTACCTTAAAAAAGTTCCCTTGTCAGGGTCAGCGCTTTGGCTGCGCGCGGCGACACCTTTTATAGAGCACATGCCGGACTGCGCGATATCGAGATCGAACCCTTCGAGGCTGTTCCCGAGAGTGAACTGGCTGAAATCACCGTAGAAATCGCCGAACATGAACATGTTGTCGGGATTATATAATTTTGTGGTCAGCTGTTTCACCCGTATATCTTTCCTCTGCTCTATCCTCCGGTCATCGGTACGCCTTAAGAAAGTCTGGGCGTCGAAATTATAGTCTTTCCACAACTTCTCCTGGGCATTGATATTGACCTCGGTATTCTGGTAGACGCCCTTTTTCAAGAAAGAAAGAGTGCCGTTGCCTCCTACATCGTTCCAGCTGGCTTCTTCCATGATCGTGCCGGTGATCCTGCCCGAGCGGTCCGGCCCGTATTTACCGTACGACTTGAGATCGCATAGGTCATCGACCCTTTTCTTCAAAGTGAAATTGGCGTTCTTTCCTGTCTTACCAGGGCCGCCCTGCGCCGCGGCTCCCAGATAATAAACTTCCGCAGCAAAAACCGTCCCGCACGAGAAGAAAAAGACAAAGAAAACAAGGAGGCGTACAAGATACTTCTGCATTCGCATATTCTCCTTTTTTAATTTCATTGGGTCGCCAAATTCCTGGTGCCGTCCGTCTGGACGGCGTACCTAAAAGAGACCGTGTAAGGGCCCGGTCCGCCCCCGTCGATCAAAGAGGTGATCTCCATTTTAGCGAAATACCCCTGAGCCGTTAAAACTACGTAAACATTACCAACCGCCATAGGCATCCCGACTGCCCCGTAAACGCCTGAAGGCGCGGTATCAAGGCTATCAAAGCTCGTCCCGTTCACCTTTTCAAGAGCGGCCCGGAGGGCGGTCGGGAATATCTGTGTATCCTCAAACGTAACATCGCCTGTCCCTGAAGGCACCGTTCCACCTGAAGCAAAACTAAAATCTATGCCCGGAAAATTGGGAGAGTTAAATGACCCGCTATTCCTGACCTGAAGCACCGCGAACGATGTGACCCCGCCGCTCGACTCGGTCTGTCCTGCGCCCGGCTGGACGGGGTTACGCGCATCGTGCGCTACGCGCACCTGGTCCACAACGGTCTGGCTAAGACCGCTCGCCTGGGCTATCTCCGGCGAAAGCGTGGCGTATATAAGGTTACCCCGAAGGTTCGTTATCTTCATCTTACCATCTTCAAGAGTGAATATCATGACAGTATTCCCGCTCGTCCTTTGCTCCTGTCCGGTCTTACGCACGGTCTGGGTCTTGTCCCACTTTGTCTCGGCGGTATATATGCCCGCGCGCCGCTCTATGCGGTTTATGAATATAGAAAGACGCGGATCATCGAACAGGTCGAAATCAAAGCGGACGCCTTCTTCTAAAAACGTCTTATTCCCGAGAAAGTCCCGCGAGATACAGTCAGAAAAAAGAGGGATATTCTTGGTCTCATACGCTTCGGCGATCTTCTTCACGGTTTCGGTAATAAGCTGCGTATAATCGATGTTACGATAGATGATCCTGTCAACCTGCGGAAAGAACGGGATCAATATGTCCTGCCCGTCGTTCGTCTTTATCTTCAAGACCGGCCTGTACGGCGTATCTGGCATGGGAGAAAAAGAATACGATACCGCCTCTGTTATAGGCAACTGGGCCCATATGCGGCCGTCGTCCATGGATATCAGCAATGCCTGCACGTTATGAACGTGGTTCAGGCGAGCCGTCACCTCGAGAGCGCCCTGGTTCAGGTCTTCAGTAAGGACGACCACATCTCCGCTGGCGCCGCCTAAACCCACGGTATTAAGCCTGGGGTTGAACAGCGAGTACCCTGTGTTGCGCCAGTTCTCGTCTTCCTTCTTTTTCAGCTCTTCCGCGTCCTTCTTTTTGGCCTCGTCCTCTCTGGCCTTATTCTCGGCATCCTCTTTCTCCTGATACCTCTTCTGTGCCTGGGCGATCACTCCCTGGGTCTCTTTAG
>Ga0172375_10013731_pt1 | contig 10004 bp, 9 predicted proteins | sample LakKiv1m_FD_114537 | JGI IMG/M metagenome (GOLD analysis project Ga0172375, IMG submission 114537) | Freshwater microbial communities from Kabuno Bay, South-Kivu, Congo - kab_092012_11.1m | ecosystem: Environmental > Aquatic > Freshwater > Lake | place: Democratic Republic of the Congo...
TAAAAAAACAAGAATTTGATAAAAAAACCTATTCAGAAGAGGAATTTGAGCCTCATACTGAGCCTCAAAAAAATGATCAGCGCCCAATACTCGAAAATATTAAACGATGGTATCAAAAACTTCCTGACAAGAAAAAATATCTCGAATTCATCACAGCGCTTCTCACTATCCCTGTTCTTCTCACTGTCATCATTTCAAACCTCAACACGATTGAAAAGCAAAAGGAAGCTAATACCACAATTTCCCCGACAGTAACACCCTACGATAACGAACGAAGAATGCCTCCTCCAGGTGAATTTAACCCAAATGCTTCTGTAACTCCCAGTTCAACTCCAACACCATCCTTAACACCAACTCCATCACTTTCTCCTACACCATTTCCCACATACACCCCATACCCAACCTATACTCCATATCCAACTCCGCTAAATACACCGACTGTAACTGTAGTCCCAACATCAACTGAATGAGGAAATTGGCCGCAAACACCATTTCTTGAATGCGACCAATTCCTCTTATATACCTTCAGGACCTATTTTTCTTTGGGTGTCATACCCATTCCACCTGGTCCTCGCTGACCAAATCCGTCATGCATACCCATAAGATACTTTTCATCAATACCGTTTTGCTTTGCCCATGATTCAAATTCTGTTTTTTCTGTTTCCATTTTAGTCTTTTTTGCTTCCATTAGAACTTTTCGTTCTTCCTCAGTTTTTCCTTGCATTGATTGCATTTCAGCCTGTCGTTTTTCTCTCATCTCTTTGTGTTTGGCGATAATGAGCTGTTTTTGCGCTTCAGTGATTTTTCCGTCTGTTACTAATTGTGTAAGGCGTTTCTCATAGTCTGCCTCCCTCTCTGTCTCTCGCTCTTTCTTGTCTTCATCAAACACTGTTTGAACATCACTCACATTCAAGTTAAACTTTGATGCAATTTTAGCAACAAGAGCATTCATTGGACTCTTTGTATTTGTTGAATCCTCAGCAAATACTTGCTGAGAGGTAAACATGCCGATGCCAACAAGAGCAAATGTTGCAACTGGGATTATTAATTTTTTATTCACTATGATTCACCTCCTTTCACAAAATATTTAGGAAGTATAGAGAAAGCTCCTGAAGAAAACCTTAAAAGGATTGTTTCACTACCTTAAAAATTGACACCAGGTCATTTTCGAAGACAAGGATAGCCGAAGGAAGAGAAAGTTGTGTTTGCCGAAGTGCTTTTTCCTGTGGACCAAAGAAAACGTATTTAATGTGATTATCTGAGAGAAACTGTTCCTGAAAAGAAGAGTCATCTGATGAAAAAAATTGGATAATTTCATCCTTTTTCCTGATGGAATCAAATGTTTCAACGCTATGGCCATAGTACACAGTATTTCCTCCATATGTGGGGATAAAATTCCCGGCAGTGTAATCTGAAAGAACTACATCATCCGGATTGGTGTTTTTTCGTAACCATGTAAACCCATCCATCCAACTTTTGGGCGGGTAATCAATGGTGTTTGGATACGGAATTGTTGAGAGCGTGTGTTTTGAAAAATAGATAACGTAATCAATTTGATCGTAATAGAGAAAACAAAAAGTAAATAATGATGGAATAAAGATAGAAACCAGTATCCCGTATATGACAATTCGTTTCCATTTTGAAACTAGAGGAATATAACGTCTGAAAAAAATATCAAGTGCATATCCTGCAAGAACGACAGCGGGAATAAAGATAGGGGAATGGAGAAAACGGGTTTGTGAGAAAAGTCCAGTTTTATATCCAACAAAAGTTAAAAAGAGAACAACCCAAATCCAGGAAGCGCATATCTGAAAAAATAAGGGTATTTTTTTCTTTATTAAGAGAATATACACTCCTACGATTGACCCCACACAAAAAACTGGTCCTATTGCAGCAGTTAAACCAAACACATCTGTGTTAAGCCAAATCTTAATGTCTCTTGTTAAATTCCATGGGAATGAATTTGAGGCAAAAATAATATACACAAGAAAGGGTAAACTAAAACTCATAATAAGAAATGCATACGAGAGAAACCTTCTGGTCACTGCTTTTTTCCAGAGAAGCGATACAAAAGTCAAAAACAATACTGGATAAAGTAGTATTAACGACGGTGGATCATCCAAACCTGCTAACCCAAGAAGTATTCCACAAAGCGCAATTAAAACATTTCTAAACCGTGAGTGGACAAAGAAGCTCATGATGGAAATGAGAAATGCAATATTGCCCCACTGATAATGAGGAATAAACGTGAGCCTCCGTATTGCGTCAAACTGTGTCATTCCCCATAACGAGGGAATCCACCTGCACGTCTCTCCGCATACATACTCCGGTATGCTGCCAATAAAAAGAGCGCAAAAATACATGAGACACAATGTTGTGGAAGATAGACCAATTGATAAAAACCTAAAAATCAAATAGATAAATGCAATTCCTAAAATGATTCGAACTACGTGATATGCAGTCGTCTCGTCAATGTGAATAACATGAGAAACGTGTCCAACAAGAAGATATCCAACTCGTAAAAATACTCCTTTTTGTTCTTCAGTGGTGTATTTGTCTACCACAGTCAATCTTTCATGCTTTCCTTCGGTAATAATTGAACGGTAGTAATTAAAGTCATACGGCCAATTATCCCAGAGGGGGTTAACTCGTCCCGGGGTAACAGGCAAAAAAACATTGAGAATATATGGGAAAACTGAAAAAAGAAATGCGGTGGAACCTAGGATGAAGCATATCTTCCGGACATTCATGCTTGTATTATACGATAGGGAAGAATTAATTTACGGAATTCTTTACGATCTGTAATGCAAAATCCTCTAACGTCATCCCGTGTGCTTTCACCGACACTGTCATCGCATCCCTGGGATCCGGATCAAAACCCGCGTTTGCGTTAGCTTCCAAAAAAAACCATTGATGAATTTTGGGGTTATATCGGAGATCAAACCGTGCGTAATCTTTGAGCTTTAATGTATAAAATGCACGAATGGAATCTCGTTTTATCTGCGCATCAATATCTCGATTTATTCTTTTAGGTGGAGCAATAAAATGGCAGCTTTTATAAATCGGAAGATGTTTGCTCCATTTTTCGTCAAATCCGTATATATTCCATTTATTTTTGGCTTTTGAAGTAAAGGCAATTTCAGCGATAGGAAGTGCTTGTGTTTCATTGGGGGTTTCCAATACTGTCACCTGTAATTCTTTCCCGGGTATAAATTCTTCAGCAATGAGCGTTTGCTTATGTGTCTTTCGTAAATTTTTGATAATAGTTCGAAACTGCTGATAATTAGAAGCAATAGAATTATTTGTAATGCCAACACTACAATGCTCAAATGCAGGTTTTACGATAACTGGATATTTACTCGGAATACATTTCTTTGTAATACGCGTCGAACTACTAATCAGACTGTATTTTGGTGTTGGAAGATTTGATTTCTCAAAAAGACGTTTTGACTTTATTTTATTATTGCTTGCCCGTATTGCGTCAAAAGAAGATCCTGAGTGTGGAATATGAAGCCTGTCAAGAATCTTGGCAATACGGAGCTCCATCGCTTTACTGTCCACTAGATTGAAAACAAAGTCAGCCTTGAGATTCCTTAGATCAGATAAATCACCAGGAGAAACTTTGATAACCTGCACCTTATACCCTCTTCTCACAAACAAACGCTGCATGAAAGTCACGATCTCGTCTGTCTGATTATCGACGATTGCATGTTCATGACTGAAGTATTCATCAGTAATCTCTTTTGACACGTAATGGTACAAAAGAGCTATGGTTCTTTTCTTAATTCGTTTCATACATACAATAAGTTCTAAAAAAATATTAATAAATAATCTGTATATTTAATAATGACTCTATCTCATCATTTGTCAATAACAAGAAAAAGGAATTGTATCATAAGAAGCTATAAAATTAAAAAAGAGAATATAAGTCCAACTATGGCAAACGTGTTACCATGCCTTTATGTCTACCATTAAGAAACAGCTCTGTCAAAGTAAGCGATCATGGACAGAATTTAAATTACGACAAGCGGTATTACAATCCACAAGTATCCGGCAAGTTCTTCATAAGATTCACCTTCAAGAAGCAGGAGGAAACTATGCTCAGGTGCAGAAATATATAAAGTATTATAAAATTAACAAAGACCATCTAAAAGGAAAAGGGTGGAGCAAGGGTTTACGAAATATTGGGACACCACGTATTTCATTGAAGCAAATTCTTGTACGAAACTCAGATTTTCAAAGTTATAAATTAAAGAAAAGACTCTATCAGGAGGGATTTAAAAAGCCATATTGTGAACTATGCGGATGGGCGAAAAAAGCATTAGATGGTAGAATACCTTTGGAGTTGGATCACATTAACGGCGATCACAGAGATAATCGAATAGGGAACTTGAGAATACTTTGTCCGAATTGTCATAGCTTGCAAGCGACACATCGAGGAAGAAATAGAAAAAAGTAATAGGGCGTGTGCTGGAATTGGTAGACAGCCAACACTTAAAATGTTGTGGTGAGAAATCACCGTATCGGTTCGAGTCCGATCACGCCCACATGCCAAAAACTTTTCCTTATCTGGAAGTACAGGGTACGCATTACGAAATTGGTCACGCTATCGGAGAAACATTTCGTGGTAAAATTTTGGAGATCATTAACGAACGAAAAAGAGACATTCCTGAATACTCCTCACTTCTTTTGAAGTGCCAACCATACTACGATAAAACTGTTGAAGTTTTTCCTCATCTCATCGATGAACTTTCAGGAATTGCGGAAGGTGCTAACGTCGACCCTATGGATCTTTTTTTCCATAACACACGGGAAGTATTTGATCACACCCGTGCTCCTGATAGGGAATTCCTTGAAACATTAGACCATTGCACGATAGCCGTCTCGTTTAATCCAAACGGTGCCATCATCGGTCACAATGAAGACTGGGCAATCGAAAGCATTGATGAACTCTATGTCTTAAAAGCCAAAATCGGCGAAACAACATTCTTGGGTCTTCAATATGCTTCATACATTGCAGGAGGCTCAGCAACACTCAATAACTACGGTCTGTCTCAATGCATCAATGAACTCCATCAAAAGGCGGTAGTGGGAGTTCCAAAATATTTTCTCTCAAGAGCAATATGCGAATGTAAGACGATTGATGAAGCGATTGGAATAATTGAGCAAACCCCAAGAGCATCAGGATTTAATCACGTTCTTGTGCAGGATAATGACATAACTGATGTGGAAATAGCCTATGGGGAAATTGATATTGAAAAACAAAGCGGTGTTCCGTATATCCATACGAACCACTGTATATCCCAAAGACTAAAGCAATATGAGGAGGATACAAAAACTCACCACCAGAACTCCTTCAGCCGGTACATGAAAGCAAAGGAACTGGCAAAACTCAATATGAATAAAGACGATATGATAGCACTCCTCTCTGATACCAGTGACCCAACCTATCCAATATGTAGAGCCGATGCTACTATCGGATCAGTTGTCATTGAACCCAGACAGAATACGATGCACATTTGCTATGGTGCACCAAATAAAGGAGAATTCCTGGAGTATAGGCTTTAAAAGTCGGGACGGGCAGACTTGAACTGCCGACCTCACGCTCCCAAAGCGTGCGTTCTAGCCAACTGAACTACGTCCCGTTAATGACTATAAGTGTACCATATCTGTATGATCCAAGACTATTTGACCAATAAAAAAGAAGCTGTCATACAATATTTCACCTCATTTAAAAAATCGGATATATGTATGCAACTATCCTCCATAAACTCCTGGGGAAACACATCTCTTGAGACGCTTTTTCACTTTGCTTCCCAAGGGAAGATGCTTCGCGCTGGACTGGTATTCCTTGGATATGAAAGTGCTTCTAAAAATAATGGAGTAGATGTAACACCAATTGCAGCTTCTCTTGAACTCATGCATTCCGGTGTCCTCATTCATGATGACATTTTTGATGAGGATGAAACTAGGAGAAATATGAAGTCCATCTACAAAGAATACCAAGAGCGTGTAGGAAACTTAGTAAATGATAGTAAAAAAACCGGTGAGTCTCTCGCGTACTGTGTAGGGAATATTGGGTATTTCCTGGGAATGAATATCATTGCTAATGCTTCTCTTCCTGAAAAACTTCAAAAATTAATTCTTTCAACTATCACTTCTGAATTTGCCAAAATTCAAATCGCACAAATGACGGACGTGTATGGGGGAAGCATGATACAAAAAACATACTCCAAAGAAGAAATTCTCTCCCTTTACCGCCTAAAAACCGGCAGGTATACATGTTCTCTCCCTCTTGTCATCGGTGCAATGATAGCTCAAGCATCACCTGAAACGATCAATACGCTTTGGACTCTTGGAGAAGAACTCGGCATCGTTTATCAAATGGTAGATGATGAACTAAATATTTTTGGGGACCCAAAAAAAACCGGAAAACCAATTGGATCTGATATACGGGAAAATAAACAAACGCTCATGCGGTATGAGCTGTATAAAAGCGCTTTAAAAGATGATATCCAACGATTAAATAATATATATGGAAATCAAAACATGACACCATCTGACCTCCTATTTATTCAGCAAAAACTAAAGGAATATACTGTGAGAGATACAATGCAAAAAGAAATGCAAGAAATAATAAAATCAATTTCCAACACGATATCAACTCTCACTATAGAAAAAGATATACAATTACTCTTGCTGGATTTTGTACAATATATCAGTACAAGAGAAAAGTAATATGAAAAAGATTAAAAAATATGTTCTTTGGGCTATTGCATTTCTCACGCTTGCCGCCATCCTTTACTATATTAAAAACCCACTGACCTCAACGGTATCCATCAATAACCATACCTATGTCTTGGAAGTTGCGGCAACAAACGCTGAAAAAGAGAAAGGATTAGGCGGAAGAGACACTCTACCCCAAAATCACGGCATGGTATTTCCGTTTGACCGGTCAGAACGGTTTTCGTTTTGGATGAAAGGCATGAGATTCCCTCTCGACTTCCTCTGGATCTATGGCAACGAGATAATAGAAATAACAGAAAACGTGCAAGTCACAACAAATGGGAAAATAACTGTGGTTCAACCAAAAAACCCTATCGATAAGGTAATTGAACTTAATGCAGGAGAAGTAGAAAAAAGTAATATAAAAGTAGGGGATAGAGTCGTATTTAACAAATAACCTCTTCTCTGCGCCCTCAGCAGGAATCGAACCTGCAACCTACTCCTTAGAAGGGAGTTGCTCTATCCAATTGAGCTATGAGGGCAACCCACTTATTATACTATCAAACAGAAACAAGGAATAGCGCACCTGAGGAGAGAAGATTAGCTGTTTCATTCCTTTTTGAGCGGCGGAAGGGACTTGAACCCTCGACCTTCTCCTTGGAAGGGAGACATTCTACCACTGAACTACCGCCGCATAACAAACCATTTCATTATATAATGTACGCATGAGATTTTCTATATTGGCATTTATCTTCTTTTTTCTCATTCCTTTCCGGGTTCAGGCTGTCTATGATCCTCTCTCCGTTCCAAACAATAAATACGGTATTCATGTAACGGACATGAATGACCTCGAAGACGCAAATGAACTCGTCAACTCAACAAACGGCGATTGGGGATACATTACCGTAGTCATTCCCGAAAACGAACGGAATAGAGATATGTGGCAAAAAAACTTTGATAGAATGAGGCGCCTCCATCTCATACCCATAGTCCGCATTGCTACACACCCGGAAGGCACACATTGGACCATCCCTCAAGCAGTTGATGCTGATAAATGGGTGAATTTTTTGGGTAGCCTTAATTGGCCAATAAAGAACAAGTATGTTGTCCTCTTTAATGAACCAAACCATGCAAAAGAATGGGGAGGAACAATAAACCCAGAAGAGTATGCCCGAACTGCATACGCTTATGGAAAAGCACTCAAAGACAAATCTGAAAATTTTTTTATCCTCCCAGCTGGACTTGATTTTTCAGCATCAAGCGACGGCATTGCTCTTGATGCCAACGAATATCTAAAACGTATGAAAGACGGAAAACCAGAGTTATTCACTCTTATCGATGGTTGGACCTCTCACTCATATCCAAACCCTGGATTTTCTGGTTCTCCATTGGCCTCAGGAAGAGGCACTATTGCAGGTTTTCACTATGAACTCCAACTCCTTCAACAAATTGGGGTAACAAAGACATTGCCAGTCTTTATCACAGAAACCGGTTGGACACACAATCAAGGAAAACATGCATCAAGCGGTCTTTCACCAATTACCGTCGGAGAATATATAAGTGCCGCATCAAACGGTATATGGAGCGATAATAGAATCGTCGCTATCACTCCATTCCTCCTCAATTATCAGGATATTCCCTTTGACCATTTTTCCTTTCAAAAGTATGGATCACAGGATTTCTATCCTCATTTTTTCTCTTATCAATCTATCAATAAATCAAAAGGACTCCCTATACAAAACGAGAAATATACTCTTAAAGATCCTCTTGTTCCCAATACTCTCATCATCAATTCAACCTATACATTCTCGACTGAAATCACCAACATTGGAGAGGGTATAGCAGATCCATCAACATACAAACTTATCCTCGAATCTGAAAACGCTGAACTCACTTCTCTTTCTGAACCTATGCCATATCTCGAACCGAATGAAAAAGGAGAGATCACAATCCATGTACAAACACCAAAGATGGAAGGAAAAACAAGAATAAAGCTCTCCCTAGATCGTGCAGGGAGACTGACTACCCTTGAAGAAAAAGAAATTCAGTTCAAACCTCCTCCCAATATCACGATAACGGTGAAAGCAGGACTCAAAAAAACAGTCACACTCAAAGACGTGACGATTCTCATCTATGACCTCAACGATACGCTTATCCATAAATTTCCTAACCTCACGATAGTAAATAACCAAATTGGAGTAACAGGGCTTTATAACATGGTTCCAGGAGAAACATATAGGGTAGTAGTCCTTGCTCCATACTTCCTTCCCAGACAAAAACTCATAGAGCTCTCACCAAATACAACATATGTATCTCTCAAGACACTCCTGCCTCTCGACATTGATAACGATGGAGCGCTCACGATAAAAGACCTTTTCAAACTCTTTTTAACCCAACCTCGTACAGTTATTGGAAGAATGATGTAGGGTTCTCTAAGAAGAAATGGGAAGGTGAAGATGAGACTCGATCTTCTCAACGCGATCATCAAGGTTAGCTACTTTATTTGAATTCAGCTCTTGTTGTTCTCTATACGCCTTGATTTCTCCAACCAGTTTATCAACTGAATCAAGAATCTTATCAAGTAAATTCAGTCTTTTTGGAACTGAATCTAACCCTGTCTCACGAAATTTGTCATCAATAATGTCTCTTACATCGTTGGCTCCTAGTGTCTGTGGTAATTTTTTCATCAATTTAACTCTACATCGTGAAAATTTGGGAGTCAAGATTTCTTTACTCCACAGTATCTACAGGTTTAAAGAAAAAGAATAGCTTCAAACCTACCTTGCGTCATTCCCATAATTATTGGATAATTGAGGGTGCATGGTGGCTGTAGCTCAATGGTAGAGCGTCAGCTTGTGGAGCTGAGTGTTGCGGGTTCGAGTCCCGTCAGCCACCCTCGTTTTGCAATACAATTTCTCCTTTGTTAAAATCCCCATTATGCACTCTGAACTCAATACCATGTGTATGGTAGAAGCAGTCCTTTCAGCCATCCCAGAACCTCCTAATAATCTCTTCGCCATAAGAGATAAACTAACCGAAATTCGAAAGAATCATTTTAATCAAAAATATCCAGAGATCGATTTAGAACGGGAAAAGACTGCATTATTAGAATTATTCACTGCTGCTAACATAACGACAGAACTCAATTGTGAAACAATTGGAAATCTAATCGAATTAAGAAAAAAGACTACTGAATATATTCATCAAGGAATAAACGTATTTATAGCCTATGAACCAGCATCAGCGCCTCCTCATATATTTCATTGCGTTGGTTTGGA
>Ga0172375_10013733_pt1 | contig 10003 bp, 17 predicted proteins | sample LakKiv1m_FD_114537 | JGI IMG/M metagenome (GOLD analysis project Ga0172375, IMG submission 114537) | Freshwater microbial communities from Kabuno Bay, South-Kivu, Congo - kab_092012_11.1m | ecosystem: Environmental > Aquatic > Freshwater > Lake | place: Democratic Republic of the Congo...
AAGAAATATTAAAACAAAAGTTGCAACCTATTATTAATATAGTATAAAAAATAATAAAAAAATTTGACAAAAATAAATAAAAAATGTATAATTAATTATAACAAAAAGTCTTAGTTTAAGACAATTATATTTATACATAAAAGGAAGCATTACTATGGATATAGTGCTTAGAAACGAAGCTTTAAAAGCTCTAAATGAAGCTTTTGATTGTTTTAGTAAAAATCAAAAATTTAGTAAAGTGTTAAAACAAAAAATTGTTAATTGGTTGCCTTTTTATAAAGAAATACCAGTTGGTTTAATGTATGAAACTATACAACAGTTTTTAAACGTAGATACTATGAGTGTTTCTTTTGATGATTTAAAAGAAACAGGATTATACAATATAATTTATGAAATAGCTCTACTTGATTTTTCTGGTGGAAAAAGAAAATGATATTATTAAATTTTGATAATGCTTTTTTAGGAGCTAAAATAATAAAAAATGGAAAGGAATTTTATATTTATAAAATAAATCAAAAAAGTTTTTATTATGGTGAAACTAAATATAGTGTTATTAGAAGCCAGTGGGAAAATAAAAATAAAGATGTTACATGGAAATCTTTAATGAGTACTTCTGGTGCTAAAATGGCTGAATATGAAGGCTTTTTTTTAGCAGACGAACAAGAAGAAAAATTAAAATTAAAAAAATTAAGTGATGAAAAAAAAGAAAAAAAATATCTTTCACCGCAAGCAGAAAAGATAATAAGGCATATTTATACTGAAAGAATATTAAAAGATAAGGGAAATTGGAGACATCAAATAGAAGTAGGAAAAGAAATCTTTAGCATTATTTTAGCTAAAAAGGATGGCAATTTGTTACTTTCCATAGATGATAATTTTATATTTTTTAATATAAATAATCATAAATATATTTATTGGAAACCTATCGGTATTCCATATAAAGAAAGCTCCAAAGAAATACCGTGGCCTAATTAAAGAGACAAAAATGATTTTTTGTAATAAATATGGAGAAACTATTGAATATTGTCTTCTTATTTTAGATAATTATTTTGATGGAAAACCTCCATATATATTAAAAATTGGTTCTTCATTAATTTGTTTAAAATGCAATGAAAAAAATGATAATGAAGAAAATGACGAAGAAGATTATTCTTTAAAAAAGGAGGCATCAAAATGTCAATAAAATGGCAAAGAATTGTTGAAGGAGAATGCGAAGCTCTAAGTGAAATACCAGAAGATGCATTTCCTGTGGAAATTGATGGCGAAGAAGTAATTGGCTTTTGCGAAAAATGTGGAATGCCACTTACAGAAAATGATGATTATTATATGAATAGTGATAATGAACTTATTTGTGGCAACTGTGACCCAAGCATATATGATGGATTAGATGAAAGCGATGAATTGGATGAATAAAAGTTTCTTTATTGTTTAAAAAATGGGGCGTTATATCGCCCCTTTTTTATTATTCTTCAAATTGCTTTTCCATTTTTTTTAAATATGTATAATATGCATTATTTTCTTTAAGATGATCTTCAGCTATACTTTGATAAAATTCTTCTTTTGGCGGAAGCTTACCATGTTTTTCCACATAATCTTCAAGAAATAAGTAAGTTGGATTATGTTCTTTTTCTATTTTTTTACCTATTTCAAGTTGTTTTTTCATGTCTGCTTTTTGATTTTCAAAAGATGTTTCTTCAAATATGTCTTTATATGTCATTTATAGTATTCCTTTTTATTATCTTTACTTTTTAAATAATTATAAAATGACAGACGGATTAAAAATTTTTAATTTTTGGTTTTTAAAAAATAGGGTATTTTTTTAAAAAAAGATACCTTTTTTATTGTATTGCTGCCTTATAGAGTAAATATTATAATTAAAATACCCTAGGCAAATACGCGCTTGTAGCGGAGTGATTCAAGGTTAAATTAAACATATATTTTTTAAAATATAGTGCTTTTTCTTAAAAAAAAGTGCTTTTTTTAAATTTTAAAATAAAATTTGACAAATATTTTTTATACAATTATAGAATGACGGACGGCAAATCGTTATTTGACAATAATAAAAAAAAAGGGTATAATAAAGTAGCAAATAAAAAAAAAGATACATTTTTTTAAAAAAAGAAAGAAAATGTTTATTTGACAGAAAATTAAAATTCTGTTATAATAACAAAGTAAAGAAAAAATTAGGGAAAGAAAAAAAACTTAGTTTGACAGAAAATTAAAATTCTGTTATAATTAAGTATAAAACGCGAACATAGTTTAGTGGCGAAAACACCACCCTTACAAGATGGTTACCGAAGGTTCGAGTCCTTCTGTTCGCAGAGGCATTACTGTTCTGTAGAGTAACTAGCTCTCAGTTTGCCAAGCTTTGTTCTTTTTATTTAGTAGTGCTTATAAAATAGAACAACTTACTAACAGCATTTGACAAGTAAAAAAGAATTTGGTATAATAAAATATAAGGGAAGGGAATTTCAATAGCAAGAAGAAAAAATAGCTATTGACGAATCATTTAAAATGATGCTATGATTAGGCATCTGGAGAAGCGGTAAAGGTAGCCTTTTTGAGGGGTTCAACTCCCCTCACCGCTATACGTCAGATTTGACTACAAAGAAAAAATCTGATATAATTAAGTAAATTTGAAAGAAAGAAGGAAATATATGATAACGAAGGAAATGGTACAACAACTTACGGTAGAAGAGCTTACTCAACTTAAAGGTTTTGTAGCAGAACAGCTTAAAGAGAACAAGGAAGCTGTGAAAGTGTTTGAAAAAGATGCAAAAGCAAAAAACGTAAAAGAGGTTGAAAAGCAGGTTTCTGAGCTTGTTAAAGCTGGAACTCTTGCTTACGGCAAGAAAGTTGTTCTTACTTTCAAAGGAAAGGCCGAAACGTTCGATGTAGTTGGTCTGACTGAAAAGACCATACAGGTTAAAACCGATGCTGGGCTTCGCTATGTAAAATTCCGCCAGTTCGTTAAAATGGCTGAGTAGTCAATGGGGGCTAATCACCCCGCTTGACAAAAAAAAATGAAATTGTTATAATAAATAACAAGTTAAGAAAAAATATAATAAAGTAAGTTAATGAAAAGAATAAACCAAAACGGAAATAAAAAATTTCATTAACTAAGCAATTAAATAGAATAAACAAAAACTATTTAATTGTATTACTTCAAAAAATTATGAATACTTATAGGCAAGTCCTGTAAGGAATGGAGTTAGAAAAAAGATTTAGTTAAGATGTTTTTAACGGAGTTAAATCTATTAAATTTTTCTAGCGAAAGGAACAGCTAAAAGCAGGCAAAGTCCCCAAGCCCTTGAATATGCTAGAAGGGCAATTTTTTCGGGGAATTATACCGTAGAAGGCAGCGGGACTGACTGTAGATCAGTTGCTTTAAGCTCAGGTGGTTCGATCCCATCATTCCCCACTAATTTTAGCAAATAACCAGAGCCCTAAAGTAAGCTCTCTTATTTGCTAGCGTTTGGCTAGCGCTTATTATATTAAGCCCATTCCTTTGCATAAAAAAGGAGGCTAGCATTTAATCCTTTCCCCTTAATGCCTTTTAAAGATTATTGCGAAATCTTTCGTTTTTATAGTTGTTCACGTCAAATAACTTAGAGACCACGGTTTCTCTATAATTAACCGTATACGGCTCAATGATGTAATTTGGCAGCCATGTTAGTTTTAGAAACTAATGCGAAAGCGTGTGGGTTCGAGTCCCTCTTGAGCCATTAACTTCTCTTGAAAAAAGTATAAAGTAAAGTTTTAAAAATGTTTTATTTGTGAACTTTTTTGTTTGTGAGTAAAGTATAAATTTTACTTTTAAGAAGTCGATTTGGTTGTTTTTGTTAAAATAACTTGGTTCGTGGCCAACATATTAAAAACTATTTAAATTATATAAATTATAATTTTCATCTTAATTAATAATAAAGATGGTAGTTGCTTAATATTAAAAGACGTTTTTGTTTGTTAATAGTTAAAACAAACTGGTTGTTTGTTATTCCAAAGAAAAACAAATCGATAATAGATGACAACTATCTATAAGCAGCAATTAGTTGATGGTAGAAAAAATAAATTGCTTGTTTATCTATCTGCCTAGCATAGCAGGGGAGTAGTAATGGTTTCTACGTTAGTCTCATAAGCTAAAAACAGTGGGTTCGATTCCCACCCCTGCTACTAATTCTTTTTTATAAAGGAAAAAATATGGTTAGACTTGAAAAGTCAAGTGATGGAAAATTTCATGCTTCTGTAGTTGATAGAGAAGGAAAAATTCTTCATGTTGAAGATGGAGATAATGAAAGCGAAGTTCTCAATACAATTTCTCATATTACTTCAACTCTTGATGAATTTTATCATCATGAAAAACTTGAAAAAGTTGGTATTTGACAAAAAATAAAATAAAAAGTATAATTAAGTATAAATAAAAAGAGCTTGTGGACGGACTGGGAAGCCGTAGGTTTATATGCCCAGTCAATTGACGAATTGGCGTTTAATTGGACAATTAATAATGAAATGGCCCTTATTGTTAATTGTATAAAAGCAGGCATATGGTATAAGGTTCAAATCCTTATCAAGCTCCTAAAAAGGAATAATTATGGCTAAATTTGCTATTTATGTTAACTCTCATAAAATTGGTGAGTTTGAAGCTAATAGTGCTAATGAGTTAGTTAAACAAGCAGAAAATTATTCTTTTATAAATAAGTATCTTTTTAATACAAAAAAAATTAATCGTAAAATTTCTGCTATTCAACAGGATATTGGTATAGAAAGAAAAAAAAGTGAAGAAATTATTAAATCAATTTATGGAAATAATTATTCAATAAAATTGATTTGACAAAATTTTAAAAGTTTTGTATAATTAAGTAATTGAGAGAGCGAATGTTTGTTTAGTTTAATTAAGTGAATATTTTGTTTTTAAGTGAAACCTTTTTTTTATTTTATGGGAAAAAATAAAAATATAAAGGTATAAATCTTGCTTTGAATTATGTATTATTTAAAGCAAGTTGAGAAAGAGAACAAATTATCCCAAAATTTGCCTTTCAAAAAAATCTACTTATTTTTTATATAGTTTTTATTTTTATGTAGCTTTTAGGTATATGTAGCTTACTAAAAATTTAAAATAAAAAATTTAAGTGCTGGATTGGTAACCAGATTTGTTGGCTTTTGTGGTAAATGTTATAAGCATTTTAATTTCTGGTTCAACTCCAGAAAAAGCCATTGATTTGACAAAATTTTAAATGTTTTGTATAATGTTAATGTAAACAAAAAAACAAGTCGTTGACTTGTGCAAATCTTCTTTTTTCGAGGCTCATTATGTTTGATTTAAATGCTCTAGCTGAGCTTGATATAGACGCCCTTAAAAACGTAAAGGACGAGGTAAATAAGCTCGTTAAGTCCAAGAAAGATGCTCTCAAGGTAGCTGCTGCAAATGCAAAGTTAAAAAACGAGGCAGATGCAGATGCTGCGGTTCGGAAGCTAATTGATGCTGGAACTATTGCAGCTGGCTCCACTATTTCTTTCAAATACAAAGGTAATGTAAATACTGCCGTGGTAGATAAGGTTGGGGATAAAACCTTTACCGTTACTCTTACTGAGGGCAAGAGATATATAAAGTTCGCCTCTGTTCTTCTTGGCTAGTTAAATCTAACAGGTGGTTTTATATCACCTGTTAAAAAAACTATTTAAAAAAGGTAACTGCTTTGACCTGCTTTTATAAAAAAGCTCATTAAAAAAATAATGCAGTGAGGCAGCATACAATTTGCTGAACTTGCTATTAAATAAATAAGTTTGTTCTTCTTTAAGAATCTATTTATTTTAAATAGCTGGGGCTTTTAGCTTCGCGGGCTTTAAGCGTTTTTTTTATTTATTTTCTTTTTTTAAAATACCATTTTTTTGATGTGTTCGCTGAGAACTTAGACCGTCCATCTTTAAAATGGTATTATTTTTTATTTAATAAAATAAAAAATAATTGACAAAATTATATTTTTATAGTATAATTTATTATATGGCCAAGTGGCGTAATTGGTAGCCGCCACAGACTTAAAATCTGTTGTCCGCAAGGGCGTGTGGGTTCGAGTCCCATCTTGGCCATTTTTTTGTTTTTTTAACATTTGACTAAAAACAATAGTTTTTGGAGATATTTACAAGCATGCCACCTGGTTAAATAAATAAAAATGACTAGCATACAATTTGATAAATGATTTAATAGTATAAATAAGATAGTTTATAATTGCTATTAATTTATGCTGGGTTTGTAGCTCATTTAGTGATAGAAATGTCGCAAAAATAGAGTGACTGTAAAGCAGGCATTAATCTCTGCCAAACCTATTTCTCCTTCCTTCTCAAAAGCCAGAAGAAAATTCTTCTGGTTTATTTTATAAAAATAAATTGGCTAAAATTAAAATTAAAATTTATTGACAAAAAATAAAATAAAAAGTATAATAAATTACCAACACAAAAGATAAATATACAATAGTTTTTAAAGAGTTTTTTACTATAAAAAACCTCCCCATCTATTCTGGGGGCTTTATAATGAGCCTGTTATAAAAGGAGAATGGCGTAATAGGAAGGTTTTACGTTTTTTATCCACCCTAAGAGCATACGAAAAGTGCTTGCTTTTTTATTTCGGGCTAGTAACTTAATAGTAAAATGGTACACTCTTAATGTATAAAGTATAGGTTCAAGTCCTATTTAGCTCATTTTTTTTAAACGGGCGGGTAACTCAGTAGGTAGAGTAACTCTCTTTTAAGGAGTCAGTCGAGAGTTCAAATCTCTCTCCGCTCATTATTATTATACAGGCTCGTAGCTCAATTGGTTAGAGCACTTCCCTGATAAGGAAGGGGTAGCAGGTTCAAATCCAGCCGAGCCTATTAAAAATTTTATATATATGCTGAGTTAGCTCAGAGGCAGAGCAATGCCTTGGTAAGGCATAGGTTTTGGGTTCAAACCCCAAATTCAGCTTTAATAAAATAAAAGAAGGTAATTAAAATGTCTGCTAGCTTTACTATTGTTAAAAATATAGGTATTCTCTCAAAAAAAACTGATGGCTCTGCCAAAGAAGTAAATCTTATTTCTTGGTTTGGAAAAGAACCCAAATATGATATACGAGAATGGAATGTAGATCATACAATTTGTCAAAAAGGTATTACTTTTACAAATGAAGAGTTTGTTAATCTTAAAGAGCTTTTAAGGAGCGAATAATGATGCTGTATATTTATACTATCTTGTAGTTGATAACTTTTGTTATCTTCTAAGAGATAGTATGAACAGAAGCTATAAAAAAAATTGGAAAATTGGATTAAAAAATGACATTTTTTTTAAAAAATTTTCTAATAGAACTTTTCGCCGTCAATTTTTATTAAATAAAAATAATGATGAAATAGTAAGTGGCAAAAATAATAATCATAAAAAATATAAAGTAGATTATTATAGCATTTGTGATTATAAAAATATTATTTTTATAAAAAAGGATATTAATAAATTAAATTATTTAAAAAATAACTACTATAAAATATGGATTAAATAAAATGAATAAAGAAAATACAGATTATCTCTTTAATAAATATCCCAAATTATATGCTCAAAAAGATTTAACAGAAGAAGAAACTTGTTTAGTGTGGGGATTTGAATGTGGAAATGGGTGGTTTGATCTAATTAATAATTTATCAAATTTGTTAGAAGCCATTAATATTTTTTATAAAGATAAAATTAAAATTCAAGCTACTCAAGTAAAATCTAAATTTGGGACTCTTCGTTTTTATTATGATATTTTATATATTGATGAAAACAAAAAATATAAATTTATAAGAGATTGTGTAGATAATATTCTTAATGAAGCTGAGGCAGAAAGTGAAACAATTTGTGAAAAATGTGGTTCTGAAAATGGTATAATGAGAAATGATGGTTGGGTAACCTGCTTGTGTGATAATTGTTGTAAAAAATAATTGCCCTATTGTCGCAATTGGTAGCCGAATTAATTTCAAAAATTAAATATTAAAGGTTCAAATCCTTTATAGGGCAAAATATGAAAAAATATAATTTAAATGATATAATTATTAAAAATGAAAGTTTAACATCATTATATAAAATTTATTCAAATAATAAAGAATTTTTTTTTTAAAAATTATATAAAAGATTACTTTGAAAATAATTATACATTATCTAAATTAAATGAAATTTTTAATTATAATAAAAAAATAAAAATATTTAAAGAAATCAATAATATTATTTTTAAAGAAGATAATTATTCAAGATATTTGAATAATTATCTTAACAAAATTTTTGAACAAGATTATAGAAAAGATTTTAATATTATATTTTTACTTTTAGTTAGTTTCTATTTAATAGAAAAAAAAGAAATTCAATTAGAGTTTGAATTTTAATTATGTATGAAGTAGGGTGCAGAATAAAATTAAAAACTTTGCAAAAATTGTTAAATGAAAAAATAATAGAAAAAGATTGTTATTCTTATATAATTATTAAAAGCAGATTATTTATACATAAAGATATGCTTTGTTTTTTAGGCAAAAGTTATATAATTAAAGAGCATAGAGTTAAATTTTATAAGTTAGAAAATATAAGTTTCTGGAATTGGGATGAAGAACTTTTTGAAGAAAGCGAAGCGGAACAATTAGAATTTAATTTTAAAGGATAAATAAAATGATTATGATTAAAAAAGATTTTTCTGGTGTAACATTTCGTTTTGAACTCATAAATGATAAAAGCAAAGAAACAATTCTTGAAGGTGATGGATTTGAAAGTGTAGAAGAAATAATAGAAATTTTTAAAGAAGATGTTTTTGCTATCACTGGAAAAGAAATAAATAATGAAGAAATGATAATTTCTATTACAAATTAAAAAAACGGGACATTAGCTCCAACGGTTAGAGCGGGATGCTTATAACGTCATGGTTCTTGGTTCAAGTCCAAGATGTCCCAATGTTTTAAAATTTAATTGACAAAATAAAATAAAAAATATATAATTAAATATAACAAAAAAATTATCCTACTTAATGCGGGTGCTGCACCAAAAAACTTCTGCCGACCCTGCTTTCGGCGGTGCTTCTAAAATAAGAAGTCCCGCTTTTTTTGTATAATTTAATTAAGGAAATTTTTATGATTTTACTTAAAATAGATAAAGAAATAAAAGGAAAAATATATCATGCTGCTAAATTTTGTAATAAATTAGAAACTATTTTTAAAGCAGATTTTGACAAATTTGATTCTAATTATTTAATTGTTGATTTGTCTATTATAGATAAAAAACAAAGAATAAAATTTAATTTAGGTAAATTAAGAAGAACTTCTTATTATAATACAAAAAATAGAGTTTCTGTTAGAAGTTTTTATATTTATAGCCAACAATTAGAACTTGATTTTTATGACTAAACAAGATCTTGAAAACTGTAAAATTAATGATATAGTAATTTGTAATACTTCTTATGATTATTTTCCTCAAAAAAATTGGAAAGGTAAAATTATATTTAAAGATAAAAATAAAAATTATATTTTAGTTGAATGGGAAAATAAATTTATAAATGGTCATAATGGTAATGGTGGTGATGAAGGTAGGGGTAAAAACTTACATTGTAGATACTATTATTATGATAATAAAACAATAATATTAGATGTAGATACTTCATCTAATGAAGATACTTCAACTTCATTAGATGAAAATATTTCTATATTAGATTTAATAAAAAACCAACAATTAGAGTTTAATTTTTATGACTAAACAAGAATTTAAAAATTGCCAAATTGGTGATAATGTAATATGCAATGCTTCTCATATAAATTTGCCACAAAAAGGTTGGGTAGGTAAAATAATACATAAATATAAAAATACATCAATTTTAGTAGAATGGGAAAAGCCTTTTGAAGAAGGACATAATGGAATTGGTATAGGAAAAGATTATTATTGTAGATTTTATTTTATTAATAATATTGTTAGTAATATAAATAATAATGATATCTTTTTATTAGATTTAATAAATCAACAATTAGAGTTTAAT
>Ga0172375_10013738_pt1 | contig 9998 bp, 16 predicted proteins | sample LakKiv1m_FD_114537 | JGI IMG/M metagenome (GOLD analysis project Ga0172375, IMG submission 114537) | Freshwater microbial communities from Kabuno Bay, South-Kivu, Congo - kab_092012_11.1m | ecosystem: Environmental > Aquatic > Freshwater > Lake | place: Democratic Republic of the Congo...
AATATGTTAAAGTAAATCGGAATTCGAGACTGTATTTTTACAGTGTTATGAGTTATGATGATTATGGACGTTGTATAAAATGTGCAAGATTAAATCGGGATAATACTGTAGAATATATAGACGGAAACCAAATTGTTAGGTTTTCTACATTAAAAAGTATTTGTAAAAATTTACATAAAGAACTACAAATTCTTACAAAAGAAGAATTTTTTATACATTATTTATGAAATATTACTACAAATTAGAATGGAAAGACAGTACTCCGCGCTTCATGCCGGTCAAGCCGGTCACGTGCGATTTTTATTTATGTTACAATCAATCAAAACCTATAAAAGTCATACGTCATGATAAAATTAGTGGTGAATTTGAAGATATAACGTTAAATTGGCATTTCTCTAGAGAAATGTTTGTAAATTCATATTTAGGATCTAATTCTGATGACGCATCATGGTGGACTATGAAAGTAATTACTGAAGAAGAGTTTTTTATTTATAATTTGTAACATTTCTATATTTTTTGTTTATACATTTGAACTTTTTTAGTTTTTTTAATATTATTTTATAGATGGAGGGGTTAATGAAAAAGTTTTTCGAACGAATCAAAAATTATTTTTGTAGGAAGATGACTCCTAATGAAGAACGAAATATGCGACTATGGAATGATGTAATGTATGGTGTTAAGAGATGCCAACATTGTAATTGTATACAATCTCGTATTCCTCAACATGGGGGTCCTTTATAATGTTTCAACCACCATATTCTTTCTTAGAAGATTATGATATTATGGTTGAAGGTGATGAAATTCAATTTAATACACCAATGTCACGAATTTCACAACATGTTGATACGGAACTAGATGATTCTAGGCGAGAATGGAAACCTATTACTAAATATTAGTTTGGTAAGAAGTTTGGAACTTATTGTAAAGGATTAGTAAAATTTGGTGAAATTAATTGCAGGAGGAAACATGTTAATAACCGATAATAAAAATATAAAAACATACTACTATGATTGTGCATGTAATTCTCCTGAACATACAATACGATTTGTTATGGATATAGAAATAGATCCAAAAACAAACAAGCCAACAGAAGTTGATCTCTATACTGAAGTACAATTGCGCAATTATAGAAATTTGTTTCAACGAATTTGGGTAGCTATAAAATATATTTGCGGTTACGAATGTAGATATGGCCATTGGGATTGTTGGTCTTTAAAAAGTGAAGATGCAATTGCTATGAGAAATATGCTGAATAAGTATTTAGAAAATCATTTTGAAAAACAAAACCAAGCATGAAATATTATAAAATAACTTGGCTCGGTGACACATTATCACATTTTATAAAACATATTTATATTTATATATCGACAGATAATATAGTTTACGAGCATATTTTTATACGTTTTAATGGTGAAATAGAAAATATGAGTACGCTGCGACATGTTTCTCTCGAAGAATATAAACGCATCGCAGGTAAGTCGTGGCAATTCTTAGAACTTACTAAAAAGGAATACTTCATTGAAATATTATAAAGCATCTTGGAAACATAATAGTAATGAACCTGATTATTATCGGGATATATTTTTAGTTGTCAGAAACAATAAAATTGTAAAAAGTATTGGATATCTTTTTGATGAATCGGTAGATACCGATATGTTAAACTCGAATGGTTTTGATTATGCGTTTGGGGTCACATCAACTTTGAATTTTAAAATATTAAAATCTCAAGTTAGAATGGATTGGTTGTTTAAAAACATTTCTGAAAAAGAATTCTTTATACATGCTATTTAGTTATTTAAATGTTTAATTATACAATTGAGGTTTTTGTGTTTTTTCTATATAATTATAGAAAATAGAAAAAAGGAGATAAGTATGAACAAGAACAAGTTACGTTGTACAGTAACGGGTATTGAGTTTGGTGTATCAGCAGATCGTCGAGCTAAGCTAGTACAGAAGTTTGGTTCTGAAGAGCAACTAGTAGCTGGATATGTATCACGAATTGCTCGAAATTTACAAAAGCAAGGTCTTTCTGATGCTGAAATTAAGACTAAGGCTGAAGCTGGTGAACTAAATGATGCGATTAATAAGATGCATATTCCACACAAGAAGGGAGCTGTAAGTACATATACAGCACCAGTAGCTCAAGTTGAAGTTCAAACAGATGATGTAAAGCTTGATGAAGATGTTGAAAAGTTTTTGAATGAGGTTGGAACGAATAGTTAAGAAAGGAAATAAGAGAAGTGGGAGGTAACTAACCACTTCCATAATCTAATGAAATTATTTTACATTAGAACAATACTACCTCAAACAGGTGAACTACAATATATTAGGCTTGGTTATAATAGTGATACAACATTACATCGTGTTTGGTCTTCCCTCCTTCTAAATCACAAAAAAGAATACCTGATGCAACTGCATCCATTTTCTAAAACAATTAAAACTGCTGCGATTTTTGAAACCGCTGAGAGTGCAGAACTTGAATTTAATGAAATTTCTGATAGGCTAAGAAAATTTAAAGAAGAATGTTTATGTTTTTATAATAGAATAAGTGATATTATTAAAAGTAATGGTACTCTAACTCAAGATGATATCAATTTTCTTCCACAAAATTTAGCATATATGGCATCTCGTTTACCTCGTGCACGAGCAAGATATATTTATACAGATTTACAAAATATAATGGGTAAAATTGATGGTTTTTTAAACCGCAAATTTGAGTTTGTTGAGGATAATTACGAATTAAAGTTTAGAGATATTGATAAAAACAAAATATCAGTTACAAAAGAACAAGGTTCATGTATGTTATGTGGCGTTACTTTACCTTTTAAAGAATATATTTCTATTAAAGAAAGTTTTTTAAACATGTTTATTTGTCCATTTTGTGCTAAAAAGATTGGTAATATGGCTGATAACATTCTTAATAGAATGTCAGAAGAAGATAAAAATGATTATAATGCTTCGAAATTAATAGCTAGTATATAGAGGTAATATGTATTGTATTACGCATAATAAACAAATGATTCATATTAATGAACGTAGTTGTTTCTTAAATGGTGAATTTAATAAAAAATATATGTTATTTTTAACAGGATCCGAACGTATTTTTAAATATGTTAAAAATATATTTGCTTGTACAAAATTTTCAACTAAAGAAGAAGCTGAAACAAAAATTTTAGAAATAAAAAAAGTTACAGAAACAATGTTAGTACAATCACAAAAAATAGCTGATAAATTAAACAAACTAGGTTTTGATAATTATAACCAAAAAAGATATAGACATGATTATTCTAATGTGGTTAAAGTTATTTTAAGAAAACACATTGCATGTTTTCGTGTTTATAGTGCCACACCACATAACATTTTTAAATTATTTAACAATGTTGACTATTGCGATAAAATAATTTCAGGTTACGAAATTATCGAAGTATCGAATCAAAATCTTGTTTATTTAAACAAAAATGCTAAACAAAAATTTGATATTAGGTATAATAGTTCAAGTGATAGTGTTCACACAAAAAGATCATATCATGCTTGTTCTAGGTGTGGTGCTGCGTTAATGGATGTTAATTATATAATAGCTTATAAAAATGGTTGGCAAACTATTGCAATATGTCCTTTTTGTATAAAACAATTAGCAGAAGGTGCTGAAAAAGAGATTAATAAACTATCTAAAGATGTAGTCAATGATTATTATTCACAAGTTCTAACAGAGGCATTATAAATGTTTTGTATTAAACATAATAAAAAATTAATCGTTATTAATAAATATACCTTAAATAAAAAAGAAATTGATAAATATCATTTTAAAGCATTCCATCATACCCAAAAAGTATATATTAGTACAAAATTTAGAACTAAAGAAGAAGCCGAAAATATAGTTAGTGAATTAGTTTGTTATAATAATAAAGTTTATGATAAACTTAAAGAATGGGTCGATATATTAAACGCAAATGGTTTTAATTGTTTCAATAATAAAACGTATGATGAATATAACAGTCTTGGTTATGATGCAAAAACAAAACTACAGGTAATTTTACCAGGTAATAATTTTTATTATGTTCGTGACATTTATAATATATATGAACAATATTCATATTTTTCAATTTTAAAATGTCAAGATACTAGTGCTTTTACTATAGTAGAAGTAAAAAACAATTTTATAGAGGTTTTTGATCGTAAAAAAATTAAAATTCGATTAAAGAAAAATGATTCGTTTCAAGATAAATGTTCAAAATTTTCTTATATGGCATGTACTCGTTGTGGTGCTGTATTAATGGATGTTAATTATGTTTATATAAGTAATAGACAGAATGAAGTTGCATTATGTCCAATGTGTATAAAAGCTTTATCAGAAAATATTGATAATGAAATTAATAATATACAACCAGAAATTCTAAACGAATATTATGCTAAAGTATTATGTAGTGCTCTTTAGGGGGTTTTAAATATGTATTGTATTAAATATAAAGGTAAAATGTTACAAATTAATACTGTTTTCGACTTTAATACTGAAGATTATTTTCGTCACATATACCTACTTATGCATCAAACAACTAAAACGTATATTTGTTCGAAGTTTCAAACAAAAGAAGAAGCTGAACATATTTTAAAACAACTTTTGTCTTTTAATAAAAAAGCATATGAATATTATATTGATATAATGAAAAATGTTAAAGCATCATCTAATTTAGTACAATATATGTCATCATCGAAGAATCTAATACGTAGATATGATACAGCGGAAACAAACACTGTAATTGAATTTAACAAAATATTTAAAGGTTATACTAATGTTACATATGGCAATATAGAACATATTATAAATGAATGTTCAAAACGTTTACAAGAATTTGAAAAAACTATAAACGAAAAAGATTATAAAATTGCAGAAATTACAAAGGGTTTTATAGAATTTAAGAAATCTTCTAAGTTAAAGACACAATTTCGAAAAAATAATGTTAATGATAATGTTAATAGTTTACGTGACTTAACAGGATGTTCTCGATGCGGTATGGTTTTATCAAATGTAGAATATTTGTTTTTCAAAAATGTTAATAAGGAATTTGCATTATGTCCAATGTGTTTAAAATCGTTAACAGAAAATGTAGATAGTATTATTAGTAGTATACCACAAGATGTAATGAATGAGTATTATAGTAAAGTTATAAACCATTCTCTTGATTAAAATATTATAAAAACACTTGAACTTTTTTAGTATTTACTTTAATTCAATCGAAAGGAGATGCGTTATGAGAAAGAAGGTAATACTGTTGGCTTTGATATTGGTTGTTGGCGTTCCTGTCGTAGAGTTCATTTGGTGCGCGGTAGATGATGCGATGCATGGCGATTGGTCCATCGTGCAGTTCTTTGTCGGTGTCGCATGGATTTTGACCGCGATATATCTTGTCTTTGCGTATTTCAGGCCGAACAAGGAGGATTAGACTCAATGAGTGAGCAAAGTGAGCGAATGGAGCTACCCTCCGGCGCTTTGTTCGGTGTCTGGATTCCGGATGAGGATGTTGTTCAAGGCCAACATAACGCATTCTCTTGATTAAAATATTATAAAAACACTTGAACTTTTTTAGTATTTACTTTAATATATAAATAATAAAGTATATCTATAAATGTTCAAATTTTGAAACTACAATAATTATGAATAAAATAATTTGTACAAATTGTAAAAAGTCAAAAGGTATAACACCTGATAGAGTAGAAGCTTTAACAAAAAAATATGGTTCTCTGGATAATCTAGTAAAATCATATTTGTGTCGAGACTGTCGAAAAGGCAAAGAAGATATAAATCCAAATAAAAAGGTAGATGAAAAAGAAAATTCAGGTAGGGAAAGAGATGTCGAAGGTAAGTTAATCTTACCGGATTGGTTAAGAAGGTCAATTAAGAAAGATAAAATACCTTATACTGCTAAAGAACTTAGAGACAATGTTGTCTGTTATAGGCCAGATTATTGGGTCTTTAACAATCATGTTTGTAATGGTTGTCCAATGTTATTAGCTTTTGCTTGCGGTTGTAATACTATCATGATCAACAGAAATAATAAAATGGTTCGTCTAGATCCTAAAGATGAAAAATATGAAAACATTGTTAAAGAATTACAAGAACAAGATCAAAAAATAATAGTTAAAAATAAGAAAGGTAAACGATAAATGCAAATTGAAACATTTATTGATGAAATACCAAATCAAATTGAACAATTAAAAGTTCTTAAAAATAAAACTATTATTGATTGGCCTGAATTTCAAGTTAAAACAGCTGCTGATATTTATGAAGATGTTGGTTCTTTTTTAAATAAATGTTTACCTACAATGATTTTGGATCAAAAAATTAAAATGTTACCTTGTGGTAAGATTATGACTAATCGAAATACAATTGGTGTTAAACGATCTCACGTACGCCGGGGTCAAAGTAAGTTTACGGAATATGAAATAGATAATCCTGAATTTTTACTTAGATTTGATAATGATTATTTTAAGCTTATAGATGATGTTAATGCTAAAAAAATTATGGATACTTTTATCAAATTTCGTAATAGTTATTCTAGTTTTTTGCAAGAATATTCTCGAAAAGATATTATAATAAATTCAAATATAAATTTAAGAATGGTAAAAACTTCAGATATTTATTTCGGTGACAATGATGGTCGATCACAAATACCGGTTTCAATATTTGAAAAAACATGTGATAAAGTTTTAGTACATTTTGGTTGTAATAATTATTATATATCAGGTAAAAATATAATAAATTATTTCGAACCTATAATATGTTTACTAAATAAAGACAAAATAGTGGCAACATTTGGTCCTCAAAATAATAGATTGGTACATATTAAATGTTCGAATATTTATTCATTAGGTAATTATTATACTGATTCGGATTATAATAATATTATTCTTATTGAAGATCTTCCTAAAGAAATAACAGATCAAATAAAAAATATTTTTACACCTTTGAATAATAAATATATACTTATTAATAAAACACTTACCCAAATTAAAGAAATGTATTCAAAGTTTGTTTTTATAACAGGTAATTTTTAAGAATAAAATTGAACTTTTTTTGTATTTCCTTTAATATATAAACAATAGGGCAATCAATAGGCAAAAAAAAAGTAAAACGAAGGAGGCATGAGTATGTTGGAAGTATCTACTGATACGTATGGCGAATTGTTGAGGACTTGCTATGTAGCCAAGTCACCACTGTATGTTTACGGTGGGCCAGGTATTGGTAAGTCTGAAATTCCAAGGCAGGTCTTTACAAAGATTGCGAAGGAACAAGGTAAGGAATATATTGATTGGAACGAACTCAATATTGCGGAACGCAAGAAGGTTATTGCGAACGCTGATAAGTATTGGGTTTTTTGTGATCAACGTGTAGGTCAGATGGATAGTACGGACCTTCGAGGTATTCCCAATCTTGTTGATAGTCGCGACATGTTGGAATGCACGCCAATGTCGTGGGTAATTTATTTTACGCAAGAGAATGCGCACGGCGCAGTGTTCTTCGATGAACTTAATCTTGCTGCACCTGTTGTGGCCGGTCAGGCCTATCAGATTATTAACGAACGTTGCATTTCTGATCGTAAGCTTGGCGCAGATGTTTTCGTGTTTGGCGCTGGTAATCGAGCAGGAATTGATCAGGCGTTTGTACATGAAATGCCATTTCCACTTCGTGATAGGTTTAATGAGGTGGTAATTCGTCCTGATGTTGCTGCATGGACAAAATGGGCATCAGCAAATAAGGTTAACTCACACCTTATCGCGTTTGTTAATTGGAAGGAATCGTGGTTGTACAAGGTGGATGAGAACAGGACGAATAAGTCCTCAACTCCGCGTGGAATTGTAAGAGCTAATAAGCTCATTGGTGATAATCCAATTGGGTCAAGTCTTACACACCAGCTGATCTCAATTGCATGCGGTGAAGGTTTTGCAACTGAGTTTCAAGCCTATGTCAAGCATTATAAGTCGTTAAATTGGAAGACGATTTTTGAAAATCCTGAGTCAGTTAAGGATTTTGAGGCTGATAAGATGTGGGCGATTGTTGGTGGTCTGTCTGAAAAGTTCGGACATATCGAACGTGAATGTGGTGTTAGTGATAAGACAAAGGATGCCGATAAGAGGCTTAACGCTTATTTCGGTACGATAATCGATGTGTCGCTGCAATTGCGTGAAGATTTTGCAATTGTAGGCCTTCGACTTATTCGGGATGTTGATGGAAATAAGTTCCGAACAATGTTGAAGAGCTATGGTAATCTGAAGAAGATGGTTGATAAGTATGGAAAGTTCCTCCTATAGGCTATAACCTCCGGTCAATAGGAGAAGGGGGGGAGGTTCGAAGCCTATCGAACCTCCCCCCGATGCTTTACGAAATACTATAAGTTACAACCTTTACGTTTTAAGAAAAACAAATCATTTATATATTTTTTTGCTACCAAAATAATAAATGGTTCCGAAAAAACTTTTAAACAAATTGTAATTAGACCTAATGGCACCAGGGTTAAAATGCATATTACGTGGAATATGAATAATTTTCCTAATAACCTATGGTCAAAAAAAGAAATTACTAAAGAAGAATTTTTTATTTATTGTATATGAAATACTATAAATTAACATGGTTTGGTAAAAAATTACCTAATTATTGCAAAATCGCATATTTGAAAGTTAATAACGGCTTTATTTTAACACAAATTAATTATAAATTTGATGGCACAAAATTGATTCGTAATTATAATGATTGGGCTTTTAAATTTATTAAAAAAGAATGGTCAAATTATAATACAACGTGTGATACTTGGAAAATAGAAACAATAACTAAAGAAGAATGGTTTATAGAACAAATTTAAGTAGAATCAATGAAATTTACTCTATACACTTGTTATTTTTAAGAATATTTTCTATAATTATATTGAAATAAGAAAAAATACACACAGGGAGGTACTATATGGGTCAATTGTCAGAACGTGATCGAATCCTTAAAGCAAAGATTGATCTTTCTCAGCAAAGACCATTTTTTGCTTATATTCTTATGAATATGGGTATTGAACAGTCTGATCCAAAAGATGATCTACCAACAATGGGTGTTAATCAGTATGGTGATCTATTTTGGAATGAGACTTTTGTAAAGACACTTAGTGATGAAGAACTAAAGACGGTACTTTGCCATGAGGCAATGCATGTTGCCACATTAACATTTCAGCGAGAAGGAACACGAGATCATGGTCTGTGGAATATTTCAACAGATCTTGTTATTAATTCAATTTTGATTAAAGAAAGTTTTAAGTTTCCAGCTAATTGTGTAGTTCCAGATCGTGGTGATGATTTTACGTTTAAGAGTGGAACTTCGGGTAAAAATATTGTTATTAAAGACGTATGTCATAAAACAGCCGAAGAAGTTTACGATATTATATCAAACAATGCTAAACAAATCAAAATTGCTATACAATGTGATGGTGATGGTAATTATAAAGGATCGATTGACAAACATCTTCCATCAGATAAAAATAGTAAAGGTGAATCAACAGGTAAGGAAAAGCATGAAGCTGATGTAAAAGCAAACGAAGAAAAGTGGAAGGCAAAGGCAACTGAAGCAGCAACAGCTGCGAAGATGCGTGGTAGTCTATCGGTTGATATTGAACGTTTGCTTGGGGATTTGATTAATCCTCAGATTGATTGGCGAACAAAACTTTGTCAATTCTTGACTAAGGATATTCCTGTTGATTTTACGATGAAATTACCAGGTAGGCGGTTTTATTCGACGGGCATTTACTATCCTTCAGTAATTCGTGAACGATTGGAAATTGTTGTTGGTATTGATATTTCTGGGTCAATTGGTGGTGAAGAGTATAATAAGTTCATTAGTGAAGCGGTTGGAATTGCTTCTTCATTTCCTCAAATCGATATGAGAATGATTTGGTGGAGTGATCATGTTAATCCGAAAGATGATATTCAAGTAACTGCACAAACTAAAGATATGTTAGCAACATATA
>Ga0172375_10013739_pt1 | contig 9998 bp, 11 predicted proteins | sample LakKiv1m_FD_114537 | JGI IMG/M metagenome (GOLD analysis project Ga0172375, IMG submission 114537) | Freshwater microbial communities from Kabuno Bay, South-Kivu, Congo - kab_092012_11.1m | ecosystem: Environmental > Aquatic > Freshwater > Lake | place: Democratic Republic of the Congo...
AGTGTCTGGCTTGTGCTGTCAAGCGCGCCGTCTGCCAGGATTGTAATCCCTCAGGAGTTACCTTATCCAATAGCTGGATAAGGTAACGCACTCGACGAATAAGCAGAGCAAACACGATTTCGGAGGCTTCGGTTTTTTTGACCAGCGCAAAAAAATCCAGAGACGCGCGCGCATTACCGGGCCGAAGGCTATCCAAAAATTGAAAAATAACCACCGGAGCGTTATTGAGGTATATGGTAGCTCTAGCGCCGAGCCGGGCAACCGTAGGAGCGTCTATTTCCTTTTCCTCATATAGGATAATATCGATAGCATTGCCAGCCGCCACAATGGCAGAAAGGGTTACTGCAAATGCTTTCTCCCGTTTTTTCGCGCTTCCCAGGAATTGTTCGATAACGATAACGACATCACCGCCAAAAAGCGACGAAGATTCCAATGCTTGGGTAAACGCGGTCTCATCAAATTTCTTGCCATTGAGTTCTCGCAACTCCTTCTCTTTGAAAGATCCTTTGAGCTCCACGAGTTTATTCCTCGAGGTTTCAATCTGGTCACCGTGTATTAAATATAACATTGGTTTTGTGATGTATCGTACAATTTATATACGGACGGATTCTTTGTGCGCTTGAAACAACCTCTCTACCGTCCGCGCATCAATTCTATAGTGATGCCTCCCCCGGTGGGGGAGAAGGGCGCCGGAAAAGTTCTTCGGAATATGCATCAGCTCGTGAATGATTACCCGTGTTTTATCATCATCTGACAAATGATCAAAATGATGGGACAATACTTCAATAATGTAATGGGCCGGGAGATCTAGGGCCTGCTGCCAGATTTTGGGGAAGCTCCATATGCGCGCTCTCGCTCTGCTTGTGGCGCCGGTACTCCGCATACAGATTATCCTTTTGGGATCCACTTGGATAAAGAGCGCAGACTTAAGCACCGCCTTTACAATCTTTGTGACATCAGGAGCGAGTTTAACTTCCATATATTCCGCATCTTATTGTAGCGCATCAGCCCTACGATACTTCATCAACTTTTTATATGCTTCCGTAAGTAGTGGTGCATTGGTTTTGGGGTAGCCGACCGCAGTTTGAGCAGTGGCCCAAGGAAACCATTTCGCCTCACTGATCCCCTCCTCCGTCTGTACTTTCGGCGTAGGCCGGCGTGATGACCGAAAAAGAAAATAGTGCACGGTTTTTTTGATAGACGTTCCCCGAAGGTACCAATACATCGTGGGTTTAAGCTCGCTCATTAGTTCTAGATTTGTAATTCCTACTTCTTCTTCAATTTCCCGTCTGGCAGTAGCCGCAAGTGTCTCCCCAGTTTCTTTTTTCCCTTTGGGAAACGTCCAGTTCCCTTTCATGTCTTTCATGAGGAGCACATCCCAACCACCACGGGAAAGTGAGACGATGATACCGCCTGCAGACACTTCGCTGTTCATTTTTTGGTAAGCAAATAGAACACGTCACCGGCTTTGACCGGTTGATCTACTAATACACCACAGGATTCACCAACAGGCACCTTTGCCACTTTTTCATGCTCCATCTGGAGAGAGGTTACCACCTGGGTGAACTCATTATCGTGACCGGACACTTTCACGGTGTCCCCTACTTTAAGCGTCTGGTTGACGACGTCAACGACGGCGACCTTCAGCTTGTCATAATAATGGGTGACTTTCCCGATTTGTATGTCCATTTTTTTCTCACCTCCCTTAGAAGCGATAGACAAGTATTGCACGTTTATCGTTTCTTAGGCCAGCCTGACAAATGCTCCTCACGGTAAATTGCGGCGGGCTATTCCATAGTATTGTAATACTTCTTATGTTTGAGTTTTTCGGGAAGCAAACTTTCTTTCATATATTTCTCATATCCTTTGCCGTACCCTAAACCCTTCATGAGTTTCGTCGGGGCATTACGAATGACTAATGGAATCGGTAAATTACCGAACTGTTTGACATCGGAAAGGGCGGCAAAGTACGCGTCATAGCTGCTCCGATCCTTTTTGGCACGACAAAGGTAGACGACACCGTGGGCAAGATTTTCCTGACATTCGGGGTAGCCAATCTTATTACATGCATCAAACACGCTATTTGCGACAACGAGCGCGGTCGGTTGCGCCATGCCGATATCCTCTGAAGCAAACACCACCATCCTTCGGGCAATAAACAGCGGATCTTCGCCTGCCGCCACCATGCGGGCGAGATAATATAAAGCTGCATCCACGTCACTTGCACGCATGGATTTGATAAATGCACTTATCGTGTTGTAATGCTCTTCGCCCACGCGATCGTATTGGAGCATCTTCCGCTGTGCTGCCTCTTCGATATGTTTGACGGTTAACCGTTTATTTTTTACTATTGATGCTGCAATCTCCAGTATGGTTAGCAGTGCGCGGGCGTCGCCGTTAGCTACTTCAAGTAAAAACGTTTCCGCACCCGGATCTATAGTTTTTTTAAGATAGGTAAGCCCGCGTTTTAGAATCGCCGAAAGAGCGGTATCATCGAGCGGTTTAAGCACCAACACACGACAACGGGAAAGTAACGGACTGATCACTTCAAACGAAGGATTCTCTGTCGTAGCACCGATAAAGATCACTGTCCCTTTCTCTACGTGGGGAAGCAGTACGTCCTGTTGTGCTTTGTTGAAGCGATGGATCTCGTCGATAAAAAGTACTGTCCGTTGACCAGTTTTCAGGCGCGTTGCCGCTTCGCTAATAAATGCGCGAACGATCGAAAGAGACGTCGTCACTGCCGACTCGGAAACAAAATACGAATCTGTGAGATTTGCAAGAAGAAAAGCCAACGTTGTTTTGCCACTCCCCGGTGGACCCCAAAACACCATGGACGGCAAAAAGTCGGTTCCGAGGAGTTTTCTGATAATGCCGTTTGGTCCCACAAGCTGATCCTGACCTATGACGTCATCGAGTTTCTGCGGTCGTAGAATATCTGCAAGCGGGCGGCTGTCGGTCATCGCGCCCCTACTTTACCACGTTCTCCCAAGGGAATCCAACACGGCCGAAATGACCGTAGCGGGCGGTCTCCCGATAGATCGGACGACGCAAAGAAAGTCCTTCCAAAATCCCCGGAACGGATAAGTCGAGCAGCTTCCAGGCAAACTCCTCGATATCAGAAATCGGCTTTTTTTCTGTTCCGAATGTCTCTATCGCTTTTGCCAACGGCTCTCTTTGTCCGATGACGTATGCTACCCGCACTTCTACGCGGTCAGCAAACCCATGAGCCACTATATTTTTGGCGATATAGCGCGCGGCATACGCTCCGCTCCTATCTACCTTCGTTGGGTCCTTACCGCTAAACGCTCCGCCGCCGTGCCGGGCAAAGGCACCGTAGGTATCGACGATAATTTTCCGTCCGGTGACCCCGGTATCTGAGGCAGGTCCGCCAATCTCCCACTTTCCTTTACTGCCGTTGACAATCACCATATCTTCTTTGGGTACCTTCATTTTGTACTTTTTCAGCACTGGTTTGATCACGTTTTCGTATAACGCGCGCTTGAGCGCACCATTGGTGACCTTAGGGTCATGCGGGACGGCGAGCACGATACGCTCAACCCGCACCGGTTTATCGTTCTCGTAAAGGACTTTAACCTCGCTTTTACCGTCTGGACGTAAATACGGCAGAATTTTTTTCTCCCTCACTTCGTCCATTCGCTCCACCAATCGATGCGCAAGGATGCATGGCATGGGCATATATTCCGGCGTTTCGTTGGTGGCGTAGCCAAACATCATGCCCTGATCGCCCGCACCCCCATCATCTACACCTACGGCAATATCCGGCGATTGCTGATGAATGTAGATAGAAATCGGAGACGTATCCGTGAAATTGTAGATTCCCTTCGTATAGCCTAACGACCTGATCGTTTTCCGTGCAATTTTTTCATAATCAAGCTTTTTTTTGCACGTCACTTCGCCCGCAAGCACCACACGGTTCGTTGTCACCAATGTTTCGACTGCGACACGAGCCTTGGGATCTATTGAGAGAGCTGCATCGACTATGGCATCAGAAATTTGGTCACAAATTTTATCCGGGTGCCCTGCCGCTACCGACTCTGACGTAAAATGAGTCAACTTTGCCATACAAACCTACCTTTCTGCCCTTGAGCGGTACGATAAATAAAAACCCTCCAAACAGAGGGTTATATTTATTTCCCTGGTTTGGGCAAATCATTCCCGATACTATATCGCGGGACTCGTTTTGGCACCCTGCGCGGCTTACCCGGCTTACCCCAAAGTATACCGAAGGGTTGTCGGATGGATCATTGAGCGAGATCTCTCACCATCACTCTTGATTTTTGTCTATGGTATATACCCTACACGTTTTAACGCGTATTTGTCAATACGTTTCTAGAAAATAGGAGTGGCAGAAAATTCGTCTTTTGGAAAAAGATCGGTATTTACATCCTTTAGCTGCGACCGGTCAAAATCTAGCCCTATATCACGTATAGATAACTCATCTATATAGGAATCAATGACCTCATGCATGTTTTTTGTCGACTGACTATAGTAATCCAGGGTAAATACAGTATTGAGGCGCTCATGGAGAATCTTTCGATCAAACAGCATGGGCTCATTACTCCCAAGCGCATACTCCTTTAGGATGATTACATATGGGAATACTTTGACAAACGTATCGCGAGACCTAAGGGTAGGCAGCCAGCACATGATAATGCCGTGGGTATTTAAATGGTTTTTTAACAGCGTAAAATATTCGAGGGAATACAGATTGCCGGAGTAGGCAGTATCCGCCCATAACGTATCTGTTTCAATCACGTCATATCGTTTTTGTGATCGCATCAGATACTGACGCGCATCGGCGCTTACATACGCAAATCTTCGATCCATAAGCATTGAAGATAACGGAGCATACGCGTACTGCTTGTTTAACCAAACGAGAGCCTGCATTTCTGTACGGACAAGCTCAATTGAGGTGATGTGTTGTGTCTCTAATCGCCCGCCCAGATGAAACATCGTATCACCAGAACCTAATCCGATCATAGCTATATCTTGAGGATTGGGGTGAACGAGAACTGGCAATACGCCCAAAAAAGAATGGATGCCGCCATATGGCACCCAGCTTGCATCCCTCCCGTTTACAAACATTATGAAGCGAGGTTCCGCTTCACGCGCATCATTTTTCAATAAGGTCACTCCCGTCCCGTCTTCTACGACGCTCACCTCATCCGGATTGGACACTCCATGAAATGTTCCCCAAAAAATGCGGGCGCCTGGAATAAGCGCATATAGACCAACGATGGTCAAAACGGAAGTCACAACGAATGCTCTATTAACCTGTATCGACCGTAACGGACGAATTTTATATAAGAAAACAAACAGGATGCTTGTCGACATTACGATCGCTTTGAGTATTCCCGAAGTTCCAAAATATTGCAGCAACACACAGCCCGTCACGATTGCGCCTGCCATACTCCCCATCATATTAACTGTCTGTAGAACGCCAAGCTTACGCCCCAAAAATACGACATCCCTTTGCACGGCTTTCTGTAAATACAAAAAACTCAATCCCATCAAAACCGTCGGCGGTCCAACGAGGACTATCGGCAGCAGAACGTACAAAGAAATCCACAATGTGCCGTTATCGACGCGTATCGGCAATCGAAATGCACTAAGCACATCGGGCGACCCCAAATAACTCCGGAAAATTGCGGCTTGTGGAGCAAAGCGAATGAATGCGATAAGCATCACCAAAACAAGAACCGAGTAGACACATATCGCTATCTGGAAAATGAAATACCGTTTAGTTGGGTTAGGCGTCTTGGAAACGGTAAGTATACCGAGCAGAGTCCCAAACGCTAATCCCAATAAATCGATACCGACAAGTGTCCCAAACGTCACTGACGTATCCTTAAAGATAATCCCTACTATACGTAGCCATATAATCTCGAGCGACAGAGCCACAAATCCGGACATGAATGTAAGGCACACCCACTCAATAAATGTGAGTGATTTCTCACGTTTATCACCCGAAATACCGCGGTCACACGGTGTATTGGCGGTATTAAATGGTTGCTTTTCGCGGACGGAATGAAAACCTTTGTAAACGACGAATACCGCGCCTAATGCCACAACTATATTGACTATGGCACCCAAAAACAGTATGTGTTCAAAACTCATTATCCGCATGAATACCCACGTCGTCGTCAATGCTCCGAAAGCCGCACCCAGCGTATTTATCCCATAAAGCCCGCCGATACGCTCCGCTGCATTATCGATAGTACGGATCAATGCTTTAGAGAGACAAGGGAGCGACAAGCCCATCAAAAACGTCGGCACGACCAAACTTACAAATAGCACCAATGCCAATATCCAGGTAGTATCGGAAAGCTCGGGATGTCGACTATACAAAAAATCATAGTAGAAACCCGTACTGAGCAGAGCAAAACAACCTACGGCAACTTGGGTTATGGCAAAAAGGAGGATATTTTTACTTGGAGACAGACGGTCGGCAACGTGTCCGCCTACGAGACTCCCCAATCCTAAGCCAGCCATGTAGGAAGCGATAATAATGGTCGCTGAATAGAGATCAACACCGGAAAAAAATCCGAGCATTCGTTGCCAGATGACCTGGTAGAGAATCGCAGTAAAGCCGGATAGGAAAAAAGCGACCAAAATAGTCCTATACGCGAAGCGCTTGCTGGAATGATCTTTTGACTCGATGCAAGTGGTCTCCATATGCTCTTAACTTAAGTATATATCCCGACATTCGCCAAATGCACCAGAAACTTATGTGCTGACTTTCCCAAAAGCAATGCGGTCCAGTACTCGTTGTTCCATGTTTACCATCCGAGCAGGATGGATGACGAAATCGCCAAATCGGTCAGCAATAGCATCCAGAGCCTTTGTGATATCGCGTTTCCGATTTTCTTCAGGAAACAAGGACGACTGACATGCGATATCAGGAACCAACGTATAACAATACACGGCAAGCAACCGAACCAATTTTTCCGGCGCGAAACAAAGCATCCGGCGCATTGCGCCATAGAAATCAGCATCGGTAAATAGCGGCACCGACTTCTTTTCCTGCATATGCCAATCTCTTTGATCATCAAAAAGCATGGAAATACCCACGCCATAGGCAACGAATCCATCCCGTCGCAACCTTCTCCCCATTTTCATTACCAACTGGGTCAGTATCTGCCAAAGCCGAGGGTCGTTCGGCAGGCGGGGAGAGCCCAAAACATACGACTGACCGAAACTTTTCTGATCCTGGGATGGAACTTCAAAACTGGAAACTGTCCCTTGCCCTGAGTTTGCCGAGGGGTCATACCCGTGAAGCCGAAACCACCACTGGTAGCCGGTGATTGAATGAAATGCACGCTTGAGGTCTACAGCACTTGCCTGAAAAAACGCAAGAGGGCTGCATATTCCCGCAGCCCGAAGCCTGCTGCCATTCCCCTTTTTGATGCCGCACAAGTCTTCAAGCTGCATGCGGCTAAATGTTTCTCTAATGTTTTCGCGGGTGATAGCGACCAACCCATCCGGCTTCTTTAGGCCGGAAGCAACTTTGGCAAGATACCTATTTGGAGCGATGCCGCAGGACACGGTAATCCACTCGCCGATTTCGTTTCGAATTCGGCGTTTTATCTCTTGAGCAATTGCCTGCATGACATTGATCACCTCATGAATAGTGAATACTGAATCATGAATCGCGCATTCATGACTCATAATTCTTGATTCACGATTCAACGGATCAGCGTGCGAAGGATGACAAGCCGCGTGCTTTTTCAGAAACGTATATAAAATAGGCGAACTATAAAAATTCATCACCATTTCATCGATAGATTCGACGCTTACGTATGCAGTATACGACTGGAGAATGGAGAGAAGCTGCCTGTTGACGATCCGATATTTGGGAGGATCAGGCGCTAGCACCACGAGATCGGGCGCCAATGCTCTCCCATCGCAAACCCGCATGCCGGTTTTCACTCCAAGCTTTTTCGCCTCTTTGGAGGCTGCGAGGATACATCCATACTCTTTCACATATGCCGCTACCGCCACAGGTTTGCCCCGAAGCCCAGGATTTGCCTGTTGCTCGACCGTCGCAAAGCAGGAATTGATGTCGACATGCATCGTGGTGGGGAAAATGGGGTTAAAATCATCCATATCAGTCCACCCGACTATCCACTTCTATCAGCTTCCATCCGAGGGTTTCACTATCGAAGATGAGCTTAAAGAACGTGCTGCCGTCGCTAACCGAAAAGACGTGGAAGAGTCGTCTTCCTTCCCGTATGGTGTGATGCATGCCGATGGTATTTATAATGTATCGCCGCCCATTCCAGTAGAGGCTGTAGGGAAGGGTTTTATGGGTTTTGTGGTTACTCCAGAGAGTGACGGAGACTGATTCATTGATGGTTTCCGGCATAACTATAAACCATAATAAACCCGAAAATAGGAGGGGTCAACTAGGCGTAACTATATCAAATATTATATAAATAAACCGAAACTGGAATGCACTCCCCCAACTTCACCGACAACAAAAAGGCCCCGCAAATTCGCGGGGCCTTTTTTAAGGATTACCAAATATTATACGCGTTTCACGTTTTTCGCACTTGGTCCTTTGGGTCCATCGACAACTTCAAAGTCGACGGTTTCGCCAACTTGTAGTTCATCGAAAGTGACGCCGACCAAATCTTTCGAATGAAAGAAAAGGTCTTTTGTCTCGCCTTCTCTGGCGATGAATCCAAATCCTCTATCGGTTTTAGTTTTAATTGTACCTGTCATAGATTTATTTGATAGATTTGTGAATTAACCTACTTTTTCTCCTTTCTGTAGTTATACAGTATAACACGTTATGGGAAAAAGCATCGGATTTGATCCCGGTCTCCTATTATTTAACCCTTAAATGAGGTATAATTCGGGAACAAAACGCATGACAAAAATACTTCTCATGGTAAAGACAGTGTGGGAAAAGCATACCATCCCAATCCTTATTGGATTTGTTGTCATCCTTTTTATCGGACTCATGCTTTTGGTGCGGCAGGCTTCTTCTCAAAGCGAAGCCGATGTGACACCCACACCAACCATAAGCAGCGGTCCGGAACCGACACTTGAGACATTTACGCCCGTTACCCCGGAGGCAACGCCCACGCGGAAACCGACAAGCAAACCTACCATTACTTCGACTCCAACCACTTCACCTACTGCCAGTCCGACTGTCAGCCCTACGACGACAACCACCCCATACCCCACCTACACGCCGTATCCCACGTATACACCATATCCGACCTCTTCACCGACACCGAGTCTCACCCCAACCCCAACTCCAACGATATAACGTGTCATTCTCCCGCTAGGCATATGACCCTAGTCTTATAGACTACTCACCCTCACTACGCATTTTACCCTCATGACGTAATGCATCAAATACTCGACCCCCTTTAGTAAAGATGATTGGTCCACCAGCGCGATCCCGAATCCTATGCACTCGTTCCTCCATACCTTTTACTGTGATATTTGCTTCATGTGCCAAATCTTCTAGCGATAAACCATTCTCACTATGACAAATACGTTCGAAAAATTCGCGTTGCTTACGGTTTAAAAAATTATTCGGCATATATTTTTCTAATCGAGTATATCAAAAAAAGAGATACCTTCCTCATATCAGTCCCTATAGTTTGCTACTTCTACAGCACGTTCTATGATTTGATCTCTTTTACCGCGTTCTTTTATACCTGTTATTGCATAACCGTCACGACGGTAGTACATAGTTAATCCCCAAATAAAATGTAAAAGCGGTTTATTAAGTGGTGCTCCATATGCTGTTAAAAGGTTTGCTTTAAATGTATCTACTGTTTGTTTCGAACAATACCCACACACTCTATACAAATCTACATGTCCAAGTAAATATCCAGTGTTCTCCAATCGAAGATGATACCGTACGGAGTTTTGCATCCAACCGAAAAATGATACCGTCGGTTTGATACAAGACGTGAGTCACCGGATATACTTGTTTCTGCAATGAAGACAAGTAT
>Ga0172375_10013740_pt1 | contig 9998 bp, 10 predicted proteins | sample LakKiv1m_FD_114537 | JGI IMG/M metagenome (GOLD analysis project Ga0172375, IMG submission 114537) | Freshwater microbial communities from Kabuno Bay, South-Kivu, Congo - kab_092012_11.1m | ecosystem: Environmental > Aquatic > Freshwater > Lake | place: Democratic Republic of the Congo...
TATTTTATCATATCTGCTTCTCAACTTATATAACATTAGCGATTTGTCAAGAGTCTATAAGTTTTTTAGCGCCACTGAAACGATTCTAATAATTTGTTAAATTCTATTGTTTGATCGCCAAACGAGATTTCGGTAGAGGTTAAGGAGATAATCGCCAAGCTTTTTTTGACTTTATTTTGAACAAATGCTGTTATTTCCCTCTGTTCGCCTGTCGGATTTTCAAATACTATAAATGTAGTAGTTTTTACTACGGTTTGTTTTTTTGTATATTTATCCGGATTAGTTTTACGTACTACGTAGGCGCTTTCTTCCTCTAGCGCGTTTTCCATAAAACGAACTGAAACGGAAATATTGGAACTGCCGCGTAGCGCTTCAATTTGGCGGTTCAATGAGATTTGTTCTAAATACGCCTTGTTCGGCTGGATTTTTTTGACTGTATATTTGGCATCGTATGAGAATGAAACTGTCTTACCCTCAAATGTCTTAGTAGTTTGCGCCGATGACGGTTCTTGGTTTGAGGGCACAACCCCATTATTGATAACACCAACGGCTGGCGATTGGTTGTAGCGAACCCAAAAGATAATTATTGCCACAATCAAAACCGTGCCGATGATAAAACCAATCGTTTTTGGTTTGCCCAAACGGCGTAATAATCTTTTAATGGTGTCCGGAACGCGCTTGTACATTAGTCCTCTTTAGAACAATTGTACCACCCGCCATCCTGCCAATGATGTAGCTAATAAGCATCAATATCGCAAGTCCCAGCGCCGGCCAGACAACCGTCAGGCGCCGGCTAAGCCCCAAAAACCACGGCGGCCAAGCGGTATTATTAACCGGTGATATGTAGGTAGACTCGTTTATCAACGCCACCAGCTGAAGCACGGCTTGCCTTTGCTGACTGTCGCTGCCGCGAATTTTTATAAAATATGCGCCTTTATATGAACCGGGCCGAGCGTAGGTATGCTTAATTTCAAAAGTTCCGGCTGACGGCCGGCTGTAGACATCCACACTGCCATCGTTCCACTCCACGCTCACGGCATAGGGCGCAGACCCGCCGGAAATTTTGATTGCCCAGGTTATTGCGTGTCCGGGCAGGGCGCTTTGATATTGAACGGCGGATTCTAAAAGCAGCGGCGCCACTTTGGCCTGTGTAGTGCTAGGCGGTGTGGTTGGTGGTGGAATTGGCGGATTATAAGTAACCCCTACGTTATTGCCGGGCAACCCGGGCTGATCTATAAAGTTGTATATTTGAGCAGTCAGATTATTGTGGCCGTTTACGAGGTTAATTTGAATAGTAAAGCTGTCGCCAACCGCGCATAAAGTGGAGCCGCTAAACGTACCATTGCGAAACAGTTTTACCACATAGCCGGCCGAGCAAGTGCCATCTACAGTTATTAACGGGTTAGAAAAAGTTGCGCCGTCTAGCGGGTTGGTGATGATTGCTGGGGCCGTCGGTAATGGCCCACTAACAGCAGCCGTAACAGTAATGGTGGCACTTTTGGCGATGGCCCCAAAGGTCAAAATAAAGACCGATAAAACTATCGTCAAGAATATCAAGCTGGGGTAAGAGGTGTGGTGATGTGGCAGAATCCGGGCAGTGTGGCGATGATGCGAGAAGTGTTTTTGATTAGTTTTAAGTTTTCGTTTTTGCAGTTTTGTTGTGGTCTTGGAAAAAGTAGTTTTGGCGCGCCGAATCGGAGTTTTGCCTGTTAAAACTCGAAGTAATCTTTTTTTCAGTAGTTTTTTTGTTTTTGGGTGTGCCATAACAAAAGTTAAAGCATTAGCTTTACCCTAAGATTATTTTATCAGTAATCGGATACGATGCAAGAGCAACGAGGGCAAAGGTTGAAGGGCGAAGAGCAGAGAGCTAAGTAAATTAAATAATCAATTATCAATGGCCAATGTATCAATGACTGGAGACTATTCGCTGATATGGGAGGTTCGACCTTGTCGCAAACATAGAAATTATATAATTACAAAATTATTCTTTTTTGCATCAAGGTCGAACCTCTGGCAAGCTAGTCAACGATCTTTTGAATATGAGTAATGTTACGGGCCAGGCCGGTGGAATTGTCGCTTTCAATCAAAACGGCATTGAACTGCAACGGCCCCTCGTTTTCTAGCTGGTTGCGATTTATAATGCCATCTCGCCACCGAGCGATTATGGTATCAAGTTTGATTCCCAAGCTGGAGTGCAGGGCGCCGCACATACCAACGTCCGTGATGTGCGCCGTGCCTTTCGGCAACACAAAAGCGTCGGCCGTTGGCACATGCCAATGATCTCCTATCACAGCCGTGACTTTGCCGTCAAGATAATAACCAATTACTCGCTTTTCGCTACTGTAATCACCGTGAAAGTTCACAATTCGCGCAATATACTTAACATGTTTAGTATCATCTAGGATTTTATCTATTACTTTTAGTGGGTTATCCAAAACCATGTCCGCGTCCCTGCCCACAATTTGCCCAAGCAAACTTACCACCAGCACCGCGCCGCCGGCTGTTTGCACAACTTTATACTGTTTGCCAACGGTGCCTTCCGGGTAATTTGCCGGTCTAGTAATCGGCTCGCGCGGATCATTCAAATAATCGTATATTTCCTTGCCAGCCAGCGTCCAATTACCACTTGTAAAAGCATCCACGCCGAGGCCGCGTAATAATTTGTAGTCTTTTTTAGATATTCCCTTCCCGCTAGTTACATTTTCTGCCTGGGCGACAACAAGATCAACTGGCTGTTCCCCCAGCAATTTTGGCAAAACTTTTGCCACAACTCTTACCCCCGCCTCCCCCATAACATCCCCGATGTATAGAATGTTCATTTCTTTATTGTACTATGACAACTTAATAATTTTGCACATATGCAGGCTTATGAATTATTTTCTATTTGGCGAACCAAGTAGTGAGCCATCAATAGTCAAAATATTGCTTTCTTATGTCCCCAAATAACTTTGCGCAGATGCAGTACAAGGAAGTGGCGAGAATCGCAAAGGAAACGTACTTATCGGTACGTTGACTGAGACTCGGAGCCACTGACACAGTAATGCGCTGCGAGGCTGGCGGTGTTTTTCCGCCTTGGCGGGAAAAGCAGGCCGGCCGGCAAAGTTATTTGGCGAATTCTATGGCACGGGTTTCGCGAATAACGTTAACCTTGATAGTACCTGGATATTGCATACTGGATTCAATCTTGGTAGCAATGTCGCGAGCCAGTTTGATGGCCGACAAATCATCAATTGCTTCTGGTTTTACAAAGATGCGAATCTCGCGGCCGGCACTAATAGCATAGGCCTTGTCTATGCCGTCAAAACCGGTGGCAACGTTTTCCAGCTCTTTCATACGTTCCACGAAATTCTCGGCGCTAATGTTGCGCGCGCCGGGGCGAGCGGCGCTAATGGCATCAACTACACGGATAATTACGGCCTCTGTGGTGGTGGCCTCCATATCGTCGTGGTGCGCCTCGGCAGCGTGGGCGACTGCTTCCGGCACGCCATATTTGCGCAAAATCTCACCGCTGATGTGGTGGTGCTTACCCTCCATTTTGTGCGTTAAGGCCTTGCCTAGGTCGTGTACCAGCGCCGCATATTTGGTAATCTTGACGTCAGCACCCAATTCCTCAGCAATGATGCCGGCAATGTGCGCCATCTCGGTACTGTGTTTGAGGACGTTTTGGCCGTAGCTGGTACGGAACTTCAGCTCGCCTAGGTATTGCAAAATCTCTTTGGGAATGCCGATTATGCCTACTTCGCGGGCAGCGTCTTCGGCGGTGTGCATGACTTCTTTTTGGACGTTGGCCTGAGCTTTCTCAACGATTTCTTCAATTCGCCCGGGGTGAATTCGCCCGTCTTTCATCAGCATTTCCAGCGATTGGCGGGCAACCTCGCGGCGAACCGGATCAAAACTGGACAGAATAATCATACCGGGGGTGTCGTCTACCATAATGTCTACGCCAGTGGCGCGCTGCAAAGATTGGATGTTGCGCCCTTCCTTGCCAATGATGCGGCCCTTCATTTCCTCGTCTTCCAGTTTGACAGACGTAACAGTACGCTCGGCGCTAACATCGCTTGCCATCCGTTCCATGGCTTCTGTGATGATAGTTGACGCCTGCTCCTCGGCTGTTTCCTTGGCATCGTTTTGCAGCTTGGCGATGAGCCCGGTCAAGTCGCCTTTGATGTCGCGCTCGGTCATCTTTATCAGCTTTTCGGCTGCCTCGTCTTTCGTCAATTTGGCGATTTTTTCCAGCTTGTCTTGCTGTTTGGTGCGAATGGTGCGAATTTCATTTTTGAGCGCTTCTACTTCGTCTTCGCCTTTGCGAAGATTATCGGAACGCTTGTCCAAATCATCCAACTTTTTGTCGATTGATTCTTGGCGCGAGATTAGACGCTGCTCTGAATCTTTTAATTCTTTACGGCGAGATTGATCTTCTTTGCGCGCCTCGTCTGCCATAGTGGCGGCTTTTTCGCGGGCATCGCTAATGAGCTTTTCGCCTTCTTTTTTGGCTTTTTTTAATTCTTTGTCGACGGCTTCCTCGGCTGAACCGAGCTTGCGTTTGGTGATAACTGTATTTGCCCCAAAACCAAGGCCAATACCAACCACAGCCAATACTATGGTAATTGGTTCCATAACCACTCCTTTCCATCAGTGCAGATAATCTAGAGCGTCACTATCACTTCTTTAGCACCTAGACATATCTGAAAAACGAAATTTAAAATTGATTAAACCTGAAACGGATTTCCTAAAAAAACTGCTAAAATCCTACGACGAAGTATACACTTTTTTACCCGTTTTGAAAACTTATTTTTATTTTTGGGGTTGGGTGATGTGGGGGTCGGAACCGTAGTCCGGCGTAACCGAAAATTCGTCTTCGCCCTTCAGCAGCCGAGCGACGCCTTTCTGTTGCCAATTTTTGCCGGATGAACCTACAATCGGCTTGCTTAATCCGTAAGCCAAAGCATTTGCCACGCTAATGCCAATCCTAAGCCCCGTAAAACTGCCCGGCCCTTTGTAAACCACAACCCCCTCAATTTTGCGAAAGGTCGAACCTGACGCGTCTAGGAGGTTTTGGATTTTTTGATGGATGGTAACGGACAGGGCGCGGTGAGCCTGCCACGATTCATATGCCAGTTTTTTGTTATCTTCAAAAAGGCCGATTTCGGCCTCCGGTTTGTCGGTGCGAATAGTTAAAATTATCATTTTGGTGCACCCGCTAGCAGATATTCCAAACCTTTTGGGCCGCTTATCACTATTTGGCGAGACGATTCGCCGGTGGTCTGGAACTTGATGATTAGACGGCTCTTTGGCAGAACGCCGCGGACGACATTTGCCCACTCCACCACCACAACTACTTTTGGGTTTTTTAATAAGTCGTGCAAGTCGTATTTCATTAAACCGCCTTCATTCAACCTGTAAAAATCTAAGTGATGAATAGTGAGCTTGCCGGCAGTGTACTGTTTGCTGATGGTGAAAGTCGGGCTGCTGACAACGTCGCTGCTACCGGCGCCACGGGCTAGCCCGCGCACAAAAGTCGTTTTGCCCCCACCGATATCACCGGCCAGCTCAATCACCTCGCCGCCACGCAAATTACTGCCGACCAGCTCGCCGAGTTGCTCGGTTTCGCTTGAGTTTGTAGATCCAATTCGCCGCGTCTTGTCGGTACTCATACACCGCGTATACTACCGCAAGCGCGCCCACCGCCACAAGCGCTGCCGGATGCAACGCCGATGTTTTGGGGGAATTATCGTCTTGGCTACTTGAGCTGGAACCGGTTGGCTTGGTAGTTTTAGCGACTTTGACAGCCGATGACGACGAGGTTTTTGGTTTGGCGGTAGTGGTTGTTTTAGTTGTGGTTTTCTTGACAGCGGCGACAGAACCGGACAAAACCGCCGTCAAGACGTTCGCGGCGCCTTCGGTTGGCGTACTCGTCCATTGCCACTTGCCGTCAATCAGTGCCCAGGCATCCCCCTCGCCGGCATCCTCGTATGGATCAGTTTCGCTGATAACCGCGCCACTAGGGTCAAGCAGTTGCGCCCGGCCAGCGGTATTGGCCAGAGTTAGTCCGCTAGCGCCGCTTGTTATTACCAAGTAACCGCCAGCCGGAATCGTTTGATTATTGATGGTAAAAGAATAGGTGTAGTTGCTGCCGGTCTGAACTTTGTAACCATCCAGCACAACGGGGTCAGGATTAGGGTTAAATAATTCAATGTACTCGTCATTTTCATCAGTCTGCGGAGATGCCGGGTTTGGTAAAAGCTCTGTGATAGACAGCGGTGGCGAGACGGCATCCGCACCGCTACCGGAGCCACCGGGAGTTGCTGTACCGGCAAACTCGGTTACACCGGGTACCGGCGGAGTTGTTTGTAAAACATTGTCCTCGCTAGGCGTCAGCGCATAAGTCCAGAACCATTCCGTACCAAAACGCGCCCAAGATTCACCCTCCGGCGCATTGCTGTAATTAAATGCTTGAATAGTGTCGGTGGAATTGTCGCCTCTAATTCTTAGCAGTGCTACCAGGGTTTCGTCGGTATTGCGCAAACTAATAGTTTTGTCCGCCCCGTCGCTGGTATAAAGGCCGTTCAGCGCACGCCACTCGTGCGGCCCAAGCGTATCGGTAGGCAAAAAGTTATAGTTTGTCCCCGCCACGCTTACTTCGCAACGGCCTAGAGCGGCCGGCAAATCAGAATCGTTATAAAATTCTATCCATTCGTTGCCAGCTTCGTCGCCGACGGGGTTTGGATAAAGCTCGGTAATTCTTATCGTGTCGCAAGCCGTTGGATCGTCGGCAACCGGCAAGCTTGCCGAAAATATATTTTCTGCACTCGGCGTGGGGCTATAAGTCCTTTGCCAGGTGCCACCCACCAGCGCCCAGCTTTGCCCCTTTATAAGACTGGCGTAAGCCGAGGTGTCAATTGGTAAGTAAACATTTTGAACCCCGCCGTAACGAGACGCGCCAGCCAGCCATACCTGCCCGCTAGTATCGCCAATGTGCAGCGGAATCGGCTGACCCAAGCTGTCAGTGGCGCCGGTTATGGCAACTAACTCATTGTTGGCCGGGATATCACTAGCCGGAATATCATAATTATCTCCGGCGGCGGTTAGCAGTGAGCAATCGCCGTGTGTGTCTGACGTGCCTTTTAGTTCCACCCAAGCGTCTATGCTTTCACCAACTGCATTTGTTACAAACGGTTGAACCTCATTAAATAATGCGCCCTGGCAATCCAGCCCCAGCGTTTCAAAATCAGCCGAGTTATTATCCGTATCTTGAACATCTCCGGCAACTAGTTTGCGAGAAATTGTAGCGGCGTTTGATTGAACCGCTACCGGGCTGCCCTCGGTCACGACGCCAGATCCCCAACTCAGCTGATCATAATAAGTCAATGGCGTCGGATTAGAACTGCTGGTTGCCCTTACAACTCGCAGGCTACCACCGCTGCTGGCCAGTGGTAACGACAGCGTGCCGGCCGATGGATTTACAGGTTTTAAATTGCTGCTTACATAAACTTTCGTCTCGCCGGCTAAAAACGAACCCGGGCTAAGACTGCTGTCCAAAACTCCCGCACTGTTTAAATATTGTAGACGCAGGTTGCTCGGCGCAAAAGATAGTCCAGTTAAATTAGAAAGTATTACAAAATCTTCAGTTTCATCACCTGTGGCGCCAATTGTTTGGACCTCGGTAATGCAAACGTTGCCCTGTGTGGCAGAAGTTGGCGAAGTACAAGGCAACACGGCCCGAGCAATTTGTGTCGGTAACACCCAGAAAATAAGCCCAAGTACCAGACCTAATATTCCGGCGCGCTTCATCTTAATTAAAATTGTACTAAATTACTGTTCTAGCACAAACAAAATGTAGGTTATACTACATTTATAATGTTGAAGCTAAGCACTTCGCTCATCAATCAGCCAATCTTGAGCCTGCGCACCAGCCGGCCGATAGCTGTTTCCGCCAGCGTAATTATTAATCCCAACAATCTCAAGATTGAGGGGTTTTACTGCGTTGATTCGCTAGATAAGAAAAAATCGCTGATTTTATTAACTCAGGATATCCGCGATGTAATAGCCACCGGTTTGGTGGTAAACGACCACGAAGTTTTGACCGACCCTAGCGATCTAGTGCGCCTAAAAAACATCCTGGAGCTTGGGTTTGAACTTATAGGCAAGCCGGTGGTAACCGTTAGCAAGGAAAAAATCGGCAAAGTGGCTGATTATGCTGCCGATTCGGGCAGTCTGTACATCCAAAAACTTTACGTTAGCCGGTCTATATTGAAGAGCTTCACGGGTGGTAATTTAAGTGTGGATCGCAGTCAAATTGTAGATATAACCAATCGCAAAATCGTCATTGGCGACATATTAAAGCCAGTATCTTCGGTGGTAGGCGCTAAGGTTCCGGCTGTTTAACCGCCTGTTTGATGTCGCCGTAATTGAAGCCCTGGCCGGCCAAGTATTGCATTAGTTTTTGGTCATCTTGGTAGCGCGTTTGGCGGCGTTTTTTGACAATTATTTCTTTTAAGACATTTTGGTCGGTAGTCTCGTCGGATTCCAATACTTGCTGAATTATATCTTGGGCGATGCCTTTTTGGCGCAGTTCCAGCCGCAGTTTTTTTTGACTTATATTTTTTAGCAGTCGCCTGGAGCGCACCCAACTTTTAGCAAACTTAGCATCGTCCAGCATACCGTTTTTCTGACACTTTTCCACGATCGTAGAAATGTGTAAGATTTCGTATCCCTTGCGTTTTAGATATGTTTGAATTTCGTAGACACTGCGCGGGCGGCGGGAAATAAGGTTTAGTACGCTGTCATTAGCTTTGTCCAGTTTGGCGGTATTTTTAAGTTCAATCAGTTGCTTTTGGTCAATTTCTTGCCCAACTTTTAGCCCGGAATTAATAAGTTCTAGTTCGCCTAAACTAAACGCATATTTCTCGTCAACAAAAATAGCGTAGCGATCCGCCCGCTTTACTTGTTGCTTTACTGCGGTAATCCGCATTAAATTATTCTTCCTTTTCAGCGGTGGCTTTAACTTTGCCAGCGATTTCGTCCATAATTTTGGGGTTATCGTTTAGGTATTTTTTGGCGCCCTCGCGGCCCTGGGCAATCTTTTGCCCGCCGTAGCTAAACCAAGCGCCCGCTTTTTCAACTATTCCCTTCTCTGTTGCCAAATCAAGTATATCGCCTTCACAGCTAATTCCCTGGTTATACATAATGTCAAACTCGGCTTGGCGAAACGGCGGGGCAATCTTGTTTTTGACCACCTTCACGCGGGTACGGTTGCCGATGACTTCTTCGCCTTGTTTTATCTGGGCAATTCGGCGGATGTCCATGCGTACGCTGGCGTAAAACTTTAGGGCATTTCCCCCAGTGGTCGTTTCTGGATTGCCAAACATCACGCCAATCTTCATACGAATCTGGTTAATAAATATTACCGTGGTTTTGGAACGGCTAATCACACCGGTCAGCTTGCGCAGAGCTTGGCTCATCAGCCGGGCCTGCAAACCCATATGACTATCGCCCATCTCGCCCTCAATTTCCGCCCGCGGAACCAGCGCCGCCACCGAATCCACCACGATTAAATCTACCGCATTGGAACGCACTAACGTCTCGGCAATTTCTAGCGCTTGCTCGCCGTTATCCGGCTGGCTAAGCAATAAATTATCAATATCCACGCCAATTCGTTTGGCATAAGCCGGGTCCAAAGCGTGTTCGGCATCAATGAACGCCGCCGTACCGCCTGATTTTTGAACTTCGGCAATGGCATGCAAGCTCAAAGTAGTTTTACCAGAGCTTTCCGGACCATAAATCTCAATTACCCGTCCTTTTGGGATGCCTCCGCCCAGCGCAATATCCAGCGATAGACTGCCAGTAGATACACATTCCACATTAGTCTTATGACTTTCACCAAGCTTCATTATTGAGCCCTTGCCGAACTGTTTTTCTATTTGGTCTAGCGCCAAGCCCAGCGCTTTGCTTTTACTTTCAGTTATTGTCTTATCGGTGGCCATGTACCCTCCATTCAA
>Ga0172375_10013741_pt1 | contig 9997 bp, 6 predicted proteins | sample LakKiv1m_FD_114537 | JGI IMG/M metagenome (GOLD analysis project Ga0172375, IMG submission 114537) | Freshwater microbial communities from Kabuno Bay, South-Kivu, Congo - kab_092012_11.1m | ecosystem: Environmental > Aquatic > Freshwater > Lake | place: Democratic Republic of the Congo...
ATACTGTCGCCTGTTGGTAATGTATTTAAAATACTACTTTGCTTTGCTTTTTTACGAGCAAAATAAATTAAAACAATTATTATTATTAATACAATTATATTGTATGGAAATGGTATTGACATTATAATCCAAAAAATCAACCCAACAATGCCATCGCCACTATCGCCACCGCCACTGCTCGAACTTCCACCTGCACCACCCATTCTGGCATAAGCATAGCTTATTGCTAAAAAAAATAATAACGAAAAAACAATTTGCAAAACAAATTTATTGTTCGATTGAGGTTTATTTTTATTAGTCATAAAGTGTTTTTTAATTAGCTAATGTAATAAATTATTAATAAAAAAATTATTTTTTATTTCTTTTATTAAATTCTACTATCCCTTTATCAAGAAATTCGATAAAAGCATCAACATTTAAATCGTAAGCACGAGGACTAACAAGCAGTTCGCCGTTTGTGTCGAGTAAAACATAATATGGTTGAGCATTTATATTATATCGCGAAATCTGTAAATCGGCATTCTTTTTTCCTAAACTCGACTTTACGTTTCCATCATACTTTGAAGTTATCCATTCGTTTTGAGGCAACTCAGTTTTATCATCTACATAAAGTGCAATAATTATAAAATCGTCGTTTAATTTTTTTAAAACACGTGGGTCTGACCACACATTAGCTTCCATTTGGCGACAGTTTACACAACCATGTCCTGTAAAATCGATAAATATAGGTTTATTCAGTTTTTTTGAACAAGCCAATCCTTGCTCATAATCAAAATATCCTTCTAACCCATGTGGCAGATGAAGAAATTCACTGTATTTGGGCTTTTCGCACAAATTTTTAGTTTCACTATTTTGGCTTTTTTCATTTATAATTCTTTTTATATCGAAATCTAAACTTGTTTGAGGTGGCATGTACCCCGATAACACCTTTAATGGAGCACCAAACATTCCCGGAATCATATATATAACAAAAGAAAATACTATTATCGATAAAATTAATCTTGGTACACCAATATGTTTAAGCTCGCTATCGTGTGCAAATTTTATTTTTCCTAATAAATACAATCCCATTAAACTAAAAATAACAATCCACAATGACAAATAAACTTCGCGGTCTAAAATACCCCAATGGTAAGTTTGGTCGGCAATGCTTAAAAATTTTAAACCAAGTGCAAGCTCTAAAAAACCAAGTACAACTTTTACTGCGTTTAGCCACCCGCCCGATTTTGGTAAACTATTTAATAACGACGGAAAAAATGCAAATGTCGCAAATGGTAATGCAAATGCTAATGAGAATCCGAACATACCAATAATTGGTTCAAGCACTTGCCCACCTGCCGATTTTACTAATATAGCACCAACAATTGGTCCTGTACACGAAAATGAAACTAAAACTAAAGTAAATGCCATAAAAAAAGAACCCAAAATTCCTCCCTTTTCTGATTTGCTGTCTGCTTTGTTAATCATCCACGATGGTAGTGTAATTTCGAACATACCGAAAAACGAAGCAGCAAATACGACAAATATTAAAAAGAAGAAAACATTTGGAAGCCAATGCGTGCTTAAGAAATTTGCAAAATTTGCTCCTAATGTTACCGCCACTATTGTACCAATAATTGTATAAATTAATATAATTGATAACCCATAAACCAATGCCTGAAATTTTGCCTTTCTTTTGTTATCAGAGTTATGCATAAAAAACGAAACAGTCATTGGTATCATTGGGAAAACACAAGGAGTAAAAATTGCAGCCAAACCTGCTAAAAACGAGAAAATAAATAACCACCACAATGAGTCTGTTGTTCCGGGTACTGTCGAATCAATATTATTAATTGTTGTTTTAATAGTATCAACACTAAGTTTGTTTGTATCAGTACTAATTATGGAAGATGTGTCGGGAATTATTGTATCGTTTGTAATTTTAGAAGATGGTTCAATATTAAAGGAGAATTCCGGACTTTCCATAACGCACATTCCATCTAGCAAACATGCTTGATACTCTATGCTTCCTTTTAAAACAAATGGTTTATTGGAAAGTATTTTAATTTTTTGAGTTATGGTTCCGGTATGCTCATAAAACGAGCGATTAGCTTCCATTAGTGAATCATATTCTCTAATAGGAGTAGGGGTTTCGAGTGGTGAACCTATTTTTTTAAAATCGTTTGACTTATTAAAATTTATTGTAAACGGGTTTAATTCATCTTTTACAGTATAATAATGCCAGTCTTTTTCGGGTGTACCTTTAAATACAATATTTAACTCGCTATCGTTTACTTTTGTTATTGAAAATTTCCAACTTACATGTTGTTTTATTTTTTGTGCATTTACAAAATAACTATTTATTGTTATAATAATAATTACAATATTAATTATTTTTCTCATCTGTTTACATTTTTTAATTAATTAATAAAAATAGTAATCACTAAAATTGTTTAGAATTCTTTATACTGTTCAAAAAAATTATTTTACATATCACAAAGGTAATTTTAATTAGTTTTTAATAAAATAAAAAGGGCTGTTCTTTTGAAACAGCCCTTAAAAAAGTTTTTAGTAATTTTTATTCTTTTACAATTTTGTTAGAATAAACACCTTCGTTTGTTTTAACTTTAACCATATAAATACCAGATGATAAAGAATTCAAGTTTACATCTTTTACATCACCTTTGTTTACGTTAAAATTGTTGTTGTAAACTAAACTTCCAATAGAGTTGTAAATTTCTACAGTTGCATTTGTTGTTTTTGCAAAAGAAACTGACATACTATTAGCAACCGGATTTGGATAAATACTGATATTTCCTGTTATATTTGTTTCATGTACAGAAACTGGATTGCAAGGGATATCAGATAATGTACCGGTTAAATACATCATTGAATTTTGTTCAGGAGCATCTGCATCGCCTCTAATATGTAAGCCGGGTTCAAAACTGTACATATAAATTAAATGGAAATTTGAATTTAATGTTTTTGACATTGCTGGGAAAACACATTCAACTTGATCGTGATCTAAACCACCTGTAATTTCAGTAAAAGGTCCCCAATTATTGTCTGATGTACAAAATTTTCTTCCCCAAATATGACTAAAAAACTGATTACCACTAGATAGCATATCTTCTCTAAAACTTTTATATACTAAGTACATGTCACCATTTGTTTGGTCAATAGTAAGCTGTGGCGTAGAAGAACAAGAAGTATAATAAAGTGGTATTTGAGCGTTAACATCAGTTAATTGGTCAAACAAAACACCGCTATTATCAGCATCAACTACCCATGCAACTAATTTACCGGCTGCATCAAGGTTTGTAGGGTCTAAAGCTGTGGCACCGACAAATGTAGGTTCACCTTCGTTCCACATAGCAATACCATCAACTAATGGGAACCATGAAGTTGAGGCATCAGTAGTGTCACTATTAAGCACTCTCATTACACCAAAAGCAACATGTGCATTTCCGTTTGCATCTAAAGAAACTGCATGTGTACCATCACATACATAAGGGGTATCAAGTGCTAAAGTGTGAGCTTCCTGAAAATTAAAATATGGATGTTGGAAAATAATTGTTTTATTCCATGTTGTTCCACCGTCGGTAGATTTCATTAAACTTAAATCTGACCAATTATCACCAACAACAAAAGCTAAAGTATTTCCAACTGGTTCTGCCCATGAATAAACATCGCCACCGTAACCTTCGGTATAACCGGCTACAGAATCAAGACCTGCAGGTATCTGTGCTTGAATATCCCAAGTAGCACCCGCATCGGTTGAACGATAATATACTAATGGATTAACTTGACCAAAATAATTAACTGATTGATCAGCTGCTAAAACGTGAATTGTATCTCCTTTTGTACAAATACGTGGCCAAGTTGGATTAATAGCTGCAGGATAAGGAATTAAAGATTGTATCCATGCACCTGTTCCTTTTGTTGTACGTTTGTTCATAACAAGCTGTGTACCATTATGTGCAACAACAACTTCACCATTTGTTCCTAAATGAGAATATGATGGCCAACCTGTTCTGATAGGTTCGATTCTTCCGGTAGGTGTAGGTCCCCAAGATGTTCCATCAAAATAATTATACCCTGTTCCTCTATCGGGAAATGTTGTAGGTTGCTGACCAAAAGTAAATGTTATACCGATAGTGTTATCGGGATATAAATAACATCTGTGGTCAGAACTTGAGTTAGACATAAGGTCATACCAAGTATTACCAACTTCGTAATCGAGACTTAAAGCTTTAACTGTAGGAGTATAATATGGAGCTTGCTCTACATTTGAATTATACTCTTTTTGAATACGATAAGGTTTTTTAACAGATACATTCTTAAGATTTGAGGATACAGGTATTCTGTTTTGAGCCATCAAACCGAAAGAAACTGCTACTGACATACTAAAAAGTAATAGTTTTTTCATAATTTAAATTTTTTAGTTAAACATATATTTATTGCAAATTTATACATTATTTTTTAAATACAAATTTTATACATGACTTTTTTATAATTAAAAAGGTTGCATAGTGTATAAAATTCATCAAATATTATTATTTTATCCTAATATAAAGTTTATTAACACATAAATTACATGTTGTATAACAACAATTTTAAATAAGAAAAGTAATAAAAATCATTTGTTATTAATTTTATATAACATATTTTTGAAGATAATTAGTTTCTAAATCGTTTGAGAAATGAAAACATCTAAAAATTTAGTTTGCAACTGTTTAGATAACAGTAATTCGATTTTTGGAAATCTACCCAAAAATCAACTCGATTTTCTCCGTCAGCACCATACTTGTATTGGTTATAAAAAAAATGAGATTATATACCGTGAAGGTGATAAACCAACCGGTTTAATTAGTCTTTCGGAAGGAAAAGTTAAATTATACAAAGAAGGAATTGGCGGAAGAGAACAAATTGTTAGATTAGCAAAGCCAGTAGGATTTATTGGTTATAGAGCAATTTTTGCTGAAGAAAATTATTTGGCAACTGCAATTGCTTTAGAAGATAGTACTGTTTGTATTGTTGAAAAAGATGCTCTTTTTGAAGTTTTACATCAAAATGCCGATTTGGCAATAATTATTTTAAAATCGTTAGCAACCGAATTAGGTTCTTCAAACAGTAGGTGCGTTACTCTTACACAAAAACATGTAAGAGGCAGATTAGCAGAATCGATACTTGTTTTAAAAGACACTTATGGGCTTGATGACGATAACAGAACAATTAAAGCTCATCTTTCGCGTGAAGATTTAGCAAGTTTAAGCAATATGACTAATTCTAATGCTATTAGGACATTAAGCGCCTTTGCTCAAGAAAAAGTAATTGAAATTAATGGTAGAAAAATAAAAATTCTTGACTTAAATCAACTTGAAAGAATTAGTGATTTAGGTTAGTTTTTTGCATTATTTATATTTCTCTTTAACTTTTTGTATCCAACTCTCTTAATTGATGAGTTTTTAAAATAATTATTAAAATTTTCTTCACTAAAGTTTTCCCATTGCTCATTATTCCACAACATGTATGGATTTACTTGAAATGTTTTATTGTTTTCAATTATTGTATTTTTGTTGTACGGACAAACATCTTGACAAATATCACAGCCATAAATATTATTAAACTTTCCTTTAAATTCATTTGGTATTTCATCATTTTTATTTTCAATTGTTAAATATGAAATACATTTATTGATATTCAGCAAATAAGGTTGCAATGCATTTGTAGGGCAGGCATTTATACATTTATTACAATTTCCGCAATTTAAATTAACAATATTATCTGGTTCTATCTCTTTATCAATAATAATTCCACCTATAAAAACGAACGATCCATATTTTTTATTTATTAGTAAATTATTTTTGCCGATAAAACCTAATCCGGCATTTTTTGCCCATTCTTTTTCAAACACAGGACTTGAGTCGCAAAAAATTTTATAATTCATGTCGGGCAACAAGACTTTTATTTGAACGGCTAATTTTAATAGCATATTTTTTATTATAACATGGTAATCATTTGAATAAGCATATTTTGAAATTATATATTTTGAATTTTGTTGTTTTATATTGTTATAACTAATTATACAAACGATCACAGATTTAGCATTGTTTAGTAATAATGCAGGATTTGAACGAGTATCGATTTTTTCTTTTAGGTAACGTAAATCTGCTAATAATCCGTTGTTTAATGAAGAAATAAGTTTTTGCTTATTAAATGTTAACTCTTTTGATTTTGCAATACCACATTCGCTAAAACCAATTTCTGCAGAAAGTTTTTTAATGTTTTCAGAAATTTGCATGGCGTATAAAAAGAGAAAAAAAAGAGGGTAAGCTACTTATATCGCACCGCTACAACCTTTTACCCTTGCTTCCTTCCGAACCTGGGGGAGTTTAAAGGGAGCTGGTCGTATAAGACTTACCCGCTGCAAAATTAGTCATTTTTTTAAGATTAAAAAATCAATTTATTTTTAATTTTTATCTTTGTTAAATTTATAATTAATGAAGAGTTTTTCGCATAAAATAAATTCAAAAAAAGTAAATATTATTTACGAAGATTACTTGAAATTTATTAAAAGTAATTTTTCTAATATTATAACAATATGCGATACAAACGTTTTAAAGTTATATCCACAAATTTCTGCTTTATCAAATATCATAAAAATTATTCCCAGCGAAAAACAAAAAAATTATTTTGCGATTGAAAACATTTATAGTGAATTTTTAAAGTATAATGTTACTAGAGACTATCACGTAATAATTATTGGTGGTGGTATTACTTGCGATTTAGGTGCATTTGCTTCATCAACATTTTATAGAGGATTAAATTACTCACTAGTTCCAACAACTTTATTAGCAATGACCGATGCTTCGATTGGTGGCAAAAACGGATACAATTTAAATAACCACAAAAACATTGTTGGAACAATAAACCAACCACAAAATATTATTATCGATACTGACTTTTTAAAAACTCTTCCAAATTCGGAACTAAAAAATGGAATGTCCGAAATAATAAAACATTCAATAATTTCAGGGAATACACTTTATAAAATTATAAAAAACACTAATAAAAATAACATTTATAACAATATAGAAAACATTATTGACAAATCGATAAAATTAAAATTAAAAATTGTATCGAGCGATGAGTACGATGCACACAACAGAATGGTACTGAATTTAGGGCATACTTTAGGACATATAATTGAACTTAATAAAAACTTAAAACATGGTGAAGCAGTTGCTACAGGTATTTTTTTATCGGCAAAGCTTTCTGTCTCTCTTAAAAAGTGCGATAAAATTGTATTAAATGAAATTGATAAACTTTTTAAAAATTTTGGTATAAACTATGTTCATAAATTAGGCTTCGATACCATAAAAAACAACATAATTTACGATAAGAAAAAAAAGTCTAACAAAATAAATTTCGTTTTTATTTACGATTTCGGAGTTGTTAAAATCGAAGAAGTTGATGTAAATAAATTACTTCTTAACATAAAAAAAATATTGTAATGGTTGTTCAAGTTAACTATTCAGTTATTGAAGGTAAAATTAATGCTCCTACGTCTAAAAGTGTTGCCCAAAGGGCTGTTGCTATGGCATTGTTGTGCGATGGAACTTCAATATTAGAAAATGTAACATTTTGCAACGATGTTTATGCGGCTATTAACATTGCAGAAAATTTAGGGGCAAGAATTGAAGTAAAGGATATCACTTTGAAAATTGAAGGAGGATTAAAATATAAAACAAAAGATATTTTTTGTGGCGATTCGGCTTTGTGTCTAAGAATGTTTGCACCAATTGCAGCGTTACTCAATAAAGAAATAATATTAAGCGGTTCCGAAAATTTAAACAAACGACCTATTTCGGTAATTGAAAAACCGTTATCTGAACTAATGGTAACTTGCAACACAAATAACGGATTTGCACCTGTTATGCTAAAAGGACCATTAGTATCAAAAAATATAAGTATTGATGGCAGTATTACTTCACAGTTTTTAACAGGTTTATTAATATCATTGTCATTTGTTGCAAACAATTGTGTTTTATTTGTTGATAATTTAGTAAGTAAGAAATATATTGATATTACTATAAATTTATTAGAAAAATTTGGAATTAGAATTATTAATAATAATTACAAGGAATTTACAATATCTGGTAATCAAAAATTTAAATCAACTAAAATTAATATCGAAGGCGACTGGAGTAGTTGCAGCTTTTTATTGGTTGCTGCTGCAATAAATGGAAAAGTAAAAATAAACAACTTAAACTCTAACAGTTTTCAACCAGATAAAGCAATTTTAGAAATTTTAAAGAAAACTGGTGCAAGTGTTAAAATTAATGATAGCAAAATTGTTTGCAAAAAAAGTAATTTAATTGGTTTTGAATTCGATGCTACCGATACCCCCGATTTGTTTCCACCACTTGTTTCGCTTGCAGTTAACTGTAAAGGAATTTCGAAAATAAAAGGGACACACAGATTACTGTATAAAGAAAGTAACCGATTAAATATTTTAATAAGAGAATTTACAAAAGCAGGAGTTAAAATTTATTGTTCAAATAACGAATTAGTAATTGAACCCTCTGTGTTAATATCAAATATTTTTGAACCCGAAAACGACCACCGTATTGCAATGGCAATTGCTGTTGCATACGTACAATCGCAAAGTACTTGTACTATTAATCAAGCTGAATGTGTAAACAAATCGTACCCCGGCTTTTGGGAACATTTAAAATGTTTGGGTGCAAATATTAAAATAAAAAAGCCCTGAAAATTCAGGGCTTTTTTATTATTCTAATTTAGAAATTTTCTTTGTAGTAATTTTTTGTCCATCATCAATAGAAAGAACATAAACACCATTCTTTAGCTCTGAAATATTGATTGAAGAATTTGTTGTACCAGTTTTAATATTAAATGATAACACTTTTTCACCTAACAAATTATATATGTTTGCAACAACATTGTTATTTGTTATAATATTAAATTTAATATTTAAGACATCTGAAGTAGGATTTGGGAATACTGAAATTTCTTCGGCATTAACATTTACAACAGCAGGAGCAGAAGTAATTACCGAACTATTCCATTTGTAAATACCGCCATCAGAAGAGCTTGCGTTAAAACCGCCAGCCCAAGCTGTATTAAAATCGTAAGCAGAAACAGTAGTATATTGAACAGAACCAGTATCAATATTCAAAAATGTTGAGCAATCGTCTAAACTATATGAAGACCCTAATCCGGCACCAGGACTTACATCAAACCACATTGCAGCAGTACCGGGAACATTGTCGATATGAGGATTTTTTACGTAAAATCCGGTTGGAGTTATTGTTGTCCAATTAGAACCACCATTTGTAGTTCTTGCAATTCCAATATAAGCACCTGTTGTAGCATTTGTTGCGGTTACTATTCCAGTATTTGCATCTTTAAATATAGGAGTAACTACAGCCGAAGTACCTAAACCTGTAGAAGTAACAGTCCAAGTGTATCCTTTATCTGTCGATTTGTAAATTCTACCTTTTGTTGTACCAAACCAAACAGTATTACCATTAACATCGTACATATTTGTAATTCCGGCTTCTCCTGATAAAGAATTTGGTAAGGAAGCAACACTAACTTGTGTCCAGGTATTACCTCCATCAGTTGTAGTATAAATAAAGAAATCTGTTGAAGCGGGGTCGCCCATTGCAACACCATCATTTACATTAAAGAAATATACAAAATTCGCCCAGCTACCAGTAAATGGTGCAGTAGTTTGAACTGTCCAAGTTAAGCCGGCATCAATAGTTTTTACAATAGCTCCACCTGTTCCAGTAATTGGAAACATACAAGCATACGCAACAGTATCGTTCATAGGGAAAATATTTGAAACACCATAATTTGTAGAATTTGTAAAAGTAATTGTTCCGGGAGTCCATGTAATACCACCATTAACTGTTCTGGTAAATTCTCTGATATAATTTGTTGGAGCTGTACCATCATATGCTTTAGCCCAAACAATATAAGGGTTAAC